>Ga0307487_1002274_pt1 | contig 12480 bp, 9 predicted proteins | sample CBIW12metaG_FD_203665 | JGI IMG/M metagenome (GOLD analysis project Ga0307487, IMG submission 203665) | Sea-ice brine microbial communities from Beaufort Sea near Barrow, Alaska, United States - CBIW 1.2 | ecosystem: Environmental > Aquatic > Marine > Coastal | place: USA: Alaska | collected... | reverse complement strand
ATCTTCGAGATATTTAAAGCAGAATATCGTCTCGGGATTGTCGTCAGGGTTCATCTGAAAATAAGTAGGCAGATTTTGAGTGGAAACCAAGCTAAAACGGCCAGAATTGATCACTTTATCGGCATATTCAATGGATTTTTCGTTTTCTTCCATATAAAGATAAACCTTGGATAGAAGTGCTTGCGCGGCCTCTTTTGTAGCATAACTATTGATTTTAGAAACGGTCATTAAAGATTCCGCCCTTAGAAGGTCTGCAACAATCTGGGTGTAGACCTCGCCCACTGTATTGCGGTCTGGGACATCGTTAACATCGGTGGTTAATTTTAAGGGAACCCCCAGATTATCGGTTCCCTGCGTATATGGCCGGCCATAAATATTTACCAGCTCAAAATAGATGAAGGCCCTTAAATAATAATTTTCACCAAGAAGCTGATCCATCTCTTCCGAAGTTCCTTCCTTGGCCAGTTCTATGATCTTATTGCAACCCACAGCAGCCTGATAGCCTGAAGTCCAAAAGTTGTTCGAGCGGGCATTTGTGGCGATATTCTGATAATTATAGGAATAAAATAGAGGATCTGTCGTAGTGCCGCTCAAGGCTACGTTGTCTCCGGGATATTCACTGAGCCGGTGCAGTTGAGGGGCAAAACCATTGCCGTCTGCATCGCCCTTTAAAACGGCATAATTGCCCAAAGTAGCGGATTCAAGTCCGCTTTCACTGGCAAAAAGCTCTTCGGAAGCGATGGAATCGTATGGAAATCGGTCTATTTCGCAGGAACTGGTCAAAGCCGCAAGAACGATTAAAATAAATATATTTTTCATTGCTGAGTTTATTTAAGAATTATAGGGATAGGTTTAGACCAAAGGATAGGCGCTGAGAAATGGGATAAAGCGTGCCGCTGTAACCATCTGCACCCACCTCTGGATCCAGGCCACTGTAGTCTGTGAAGGTGAGTAGGTTATCTCCGGATAGATAAACTTCGAGCCCTGTAATACCTATCCGATCTGTAAAACTAGGAGGGATGGAATAGCCCAACCGAACATTGCGTAATCTAATGTAGCTGCCATCTTCTAAGTAACGGGAAGAAACCTTGTTCGATAGGTTGTTTCCACCATATAAAAGTCGGGGATGTGTAGCAATATCACCAAGTTGTTCCCAACGGCTCCACCCATCTGCGAGCACTTGTTGATTGTAAGTGGGATATGCGCCATCGGCATCATAAAGTTCACGGCTTGAATTATAGATTGTATTACCGCTCACAAAAGTGAAATTGGCTGAAAGGTTAAAGCCTCTATATTCCATGTTTGTGGCAAAACCACCGTAAAAATCAGGAGAAGACGTGCCCACAACCTGGTTCGTTGCCGCGTTATAGTCTGAAGTTTCAGAGCGCTCACCGGTCTCTGGATCTACAATTTCCCAAAGCGGATCTCCATTTTGAGAGTCTACACCCAGCCATTTGCGCATATACCAAGAGTTAAAATCGGTGCCCACACGGGAGATTTTATTTCCACGGTCTATATCCTCTCCCTCAAATAATTCAATCACCTCGTTTGTGTTGAGGCCAATATTGCCGTTTATAGACCAAGAAAAGCCGTTTTCGCCCCCTTGAAAGAGATCTAGGTCGAAGCTCCCTTCAATACCGGTATTTTTGACCCCGCCTATATTTTCCCAATACCCTGTATAACCACTGCTGGAAGGTAAAATCACATAGTATAGAAGGTCAGAAGTGTCCTTATAATAGTATTCCGCGGATAGGTTCAACCTATTGAAAAGACGTGAATCGAGGCCGATATTGGTCTGGTAGGAACGTTCCCACGCCAGGTCATCATTGCCCAGTTGGGAAGGTGTGGGTGCTGGCAAACCGTTATAAGTATTGCCCAAACTGTACAGATCATATTGGGGATATAGTGCACTGGGCCTATTTCCTACAGCACCATAACTGGCACGAAGCTTCAACGTATTGACAAACGAAGATCGGAAAAAGTCTTCCTTATGAATGTTCCAACCTAAACTCCCTGAATAAAACGTACCATACTGATTTTCCTTGCCAAAATTAGATGCCCCGTCACGGCGTAAGGAAAATTGGGCAAGATATTTATCGGCGTAGCCATAATTAGAGTTGAAAAGTACCGACTGTAAAGCGTAATCATTAGTTGTGCCGCCTACAGCTCCCGGTGTGGCCGCATTGTCAAGGATGGTTGTTCCCGGAAGAATGCCATAGCCGGTGGCCGAGGAAGACTGGTACTTATAATCGTTATATTCATATGCGATAAGCGCGTCTACACTGTGATCACCAAAGTCATTATCGTATTTAAACATCTGGTTGGTAAAATTGGTGATCCTTTTTTCAAATGATTTGATGAGGATTCCATTGTTGGCCAATCCCGAATTAGATGCTGGATCTGTGTAGCTTGTAGCATCCTCATAAAAGAAGGTCACGCTATTAGTAGAGATGAATTTAAGATGAGGTGCAATATCATATTCAATATCAAAATTGGAAAAAAGATTAAACTCGCGGCTCTTGCCATAATTCCATTGCAGATCGTACAAATAATTGTTGTTATCGCGACCATACCAAATGGTCCCAGCTTCTTGCGGATTTGCAATGGTGCCATCTGGATTATAAGGATCGTCCCAAGGTAGATAGGTATACATGTCATAAAGTGAATGCTGTCTATCGTTTCGTTTGCCATAATTCACGGCTACTTTTGGTTTTAGGGTAAGCTTGTCAAAAACATCATAATCATGGTTGATCCTAAAACTTACACGGTCATAATCATAACCTTTTATAGTACCTGTTTCCTTATAATAACCCAAAGAAATAAAAGTGGTTGAATTTTCTGTACCCCCGCTAAAGTTCAAATTGTGATCTTGAACCATACCCGTCTGCGTACCGTTTTCAAGCCAATTATAGTCCGTATTCAATAGATTCGCGGTAATATCATCTGGAACATTATCGGGATTGCCAAAATCTTGATAATAATCGTAAAGCTGTTGTGAATTAAAAACATCAAAATTACCATCATTAAAGAAAGCAAAACCCGTTTTTGAAGCAATGGAAAGTACACCTTTACTTTTGCTGCCACTTTTTGTGGTGACGACAACCACCCCATTGGCACCACGTGATCCATATAGCGCGGTCGCCGAGGCATCTTTTAAAACCGAGATCGTGCTTATCTCGTTCGGGGCAATATTAGGGGTACCGTGCACAATAACACCGTCTACGACCCACAACGGACTCACACTGCCATTCATTGAGGTAATGCCCCTTATGGTTATGGAAGGGGAAGAGCCAGGTTGCCCAGATGCTTGCACTACCTGCACCCCAGACGCCTTTCCTTGTAATAAGGTAGAAACATCGGGAGCGGTTACATCGGTCAGTTCAGCGCTGTCCACAATTTCTACCGATGAGGTGACATCGCTTCTTTTTTGTGTGCTGTATCCAGTTACGATCACTTCATCAAGACCAGAAGCCGAGGGCTGTAAAGCTATAGTAAATTGATCTTTGCCCGTACTTGAAATCTCTTGTGTTGCATATCCCAGATAGGAAATCTCCAGAAAAGCATCAGGGTCCACATTGAGGCTGAACGCACCATCAAAATCCGTGGCCGTACCATTTGAAGTTCCCTTTTCGGTAACATTGGCGCCAGGGATTGGCATTCCACTTATACTATCGGTTACAATACCGGTTATGCCTCTTATATTTTGAGCCTGAATGCTCATACAGCCCATGAGAATAACGATAAATAGAAATATTTTTGCTTTCATTTAAAAAATATTGATTAATATTTGATAAAAATCGAAGTATAAATGTTAAAAAATCTTCGTTTTGTTTTGCTAAGATATAATTAATTTTCAGTTGACAAAAAATTAAACTAAAATTTGTTTATTATTTTGCCTTTTTGATTTTACGGAACATCAATTTTATAAAATTTGTATTTTATATCCCTACTTTTAGACTTATTATTAATATATAATAAATTTTTTTATTTCGAATTATTTCTTTTTATTTGAATATAGATTTATAAATGAGATTTTGGATACCTTTAATATATCATGATAAAGAAAGACCCGTGGTTTAAAAAAAAAGGGGGATGGGTTTTGATATACTTAAAAAAGTGATTTAACTTATGGAAATCAATACATCAAAAATGCTTGAAGAACGGTTTACGCAAAAGGAGATCGAGGGACAGCCGCAATTGTGGCAAAAGGTCTATGCTTTAATATTAAATAAGGAAAATGAGATCAAGGGTTTCGTGAACAGGGCCTTAGGGAAAAGCAACATTCAAGTCATTCTTACCGGCGCGGGCTCTTCCGCATTTATAGGTGAGGGTTTACAAGGAAGCATTCAGCAAGAACTCGGTGTTCCTACAAGTGCGGTCGCCACCACAGATATCGTTACCCATCCCGAGGTTTACTTCGATGGCAAACGACCAATTTTAATAATTTCTTTTGCCCGTTCAGGAAACAGTCCGGAGAGCTTGGCCACTGTGCAACTGGCCGATAAATTATGCGGTGATAAGGTGTTTCATATTTTTATAACCTGTAACAGTGAAGGGCAGCTTATGGAGTATGCCAACAAAAACAAAGAAAGATGTTTCGGAATTCTCTTGCCGGAAGAAGCGCATGATAAGAGCCTGGCCATGACCGGCAGTTTTACCTCCATGTTGCTTACGGCCTTATTGATTACCCGTAAAGGTGATCTAAAAACATTGCAGCAGGATGTGGATCATATTGTCGCGCAGGGAAACTATATACTTTCGAACGCAAAAACCATACAAAATGCCATCAACCCCAATTATGATCGGGTGGTTTTTTTAGGTTCTGGGCCTTTGCTGGGCATTGCGCGCGAGTGTCACCTCAAATTGCAGGAACTTACCGATGGCCAATTGATCTGTAAGCACGATTCGTTTTTGGGATTTCGTCATGGGCCACGAGCAGTTGTTAACAACAACACGCTTATGGTGTATCTCTTTTGCGCAGACCCCTATATCTATCAGTATGAATGGGATCTGGCCAAATCCATTGATCAGGATGAGCGCGAGATCCGGTCGTTGAGCCTTGGTTTAAAAAAGTCTGACCAGTTAAAGAACGGTGTCAACCTAACGGTGGAAAATCTACAGGATACAGGCGATGTGTTTAGAAGTATACCTGCCACCTTAATTGGTCAATTACTGGGTATGTATAAATCATTGCAATTGAACTTAAACCCTGATAATCCCTCCGTTTCCGGAGCGATCAGCAGGGTAGTGCAGGGCGTGCATATTTATGATTATAAGCCTATTGAAAAGTAGTTATTATGGTTAAAAAAGATTTGTTTGTCGTGGGCGAGCTCAATGTAGATCTGATCCTGAATCAAATTGCCAATTTCCCAAGAATAGGCACCGAAATCCTTGCAGAACGCATGAATTTGGTGCTGGGCAGTTCTTCGGCGATTATGGCGGCAAATGCTTCAGCTATGGGACTGCAAACGGCTTTTTGTGGCGCGGTGGGGGCCGATGTTTTTGGTGATATGGTGGTTGATGAATTACAGCAAAAAAATATAGATTGCCATTTTATTAAAAAATCGCAAGTGCTGCAAACCGGCATAACAGTGGTCATGAATTATGATCAAGACCGGGCAAATGTCACCTATTGCGGAGCGATGGAATCACTGACCATGTCTGACATTCCCTGGGGGCAAGTTGCAAACTATAAACATTTTCACCTGTCCAATTTTTTCCTACAAAAAGGAATAAAAAAGGACATTTCAGCTATTTTTAAAAAAGCCAAATCGGTTGGCGTGACCACATCGTTGGATATGCAATGGGATCCTGAAGATCAATGGGATTTTAATTATAAAGAATGCCTGCCCTATGTGGATGTTTTTTTTCCCAATGAATCGGAGATCTTGGCCTTGACATCCACTATTTCCTTGGATGATGCATTTAGTGAAGTTTCTCCCTACGCCAATGTCGTAGCGCTAAAACTGGGCGAAACAGGCAGTTTGGGGATATGTAGCGATGAACAGACCTTTGTGGAAGCATTTAAAAACCCACATTTTGTAGATGCCATCGGCGCGGGCGATTCCTTCAATGCCGGTTTCATTTCACGATTTATTTTGGAAAAAACCTTAAAGGATTGCTTAACGGTGGGTAATGTTATGGGCGCCTTAAACACTACTGCTTCCGGAGGTACGGCTGCCTTTGCAGATCCGTGGTCCATAGAAAGAAAAGTTAAGGAAATCTTCAACATAGTGCTATAAATATCAACCTATGAAACTCAAACAGAAATTAAGGGATTTAACCAATGAAAAACGCGGATTGCTGGCAACAAATTTTTATAATTTGGAAACGCTCCATGGCGTTCTGCAGGCCGCGGCAGACTTAAATGAACCGCTTATCCTTCAGCTTACGCAAAGCTCCATACATTATATGGGACTTGATACCGCTGTTAAACTTGGTAGGGTGGGGCTTGAGCAATTTGGTGTTGAAGGCTTTATTCATCTGGATCACGGCGGTTCGGTTGATCTGGTTCAGCGCTGTCTGGATGCGGGCTTTGATTCGGTGATGATAGATGGCAGCGAGCTGTCTTTTGAAGAAAATATAAAAATCACCCAAGAAGTAGTTGAACGCGCTCAAAAATATGACGCTCATGTAGAGGCTGAACTGGGCTATGTGGCCAAATTGGGACAGTCCAGCGAAAAGCAAGGTTTTACCCAGCCCGAAGAGGCCAAGAGGTTTGTGGAAGAAACGGGCATTGATGCGCTGGCCGTTGCCATTGGCACCGCCCACGGTTTTTATAAACAGGAACCCAATCTGGATATTGAGCTACTGGCCCGTATCCACAAAGCAACGCCGGCAACCCTGGTGCTGCACGGCGGTTCGGGCGTGCCGGGAGAACAGATCCAGAAAGCCATAGACAACGGTATCTGCAAGGTTAATCTGGCCACAGAGATCAAGAATATCTTTATGCAGACCCTGCAGGAACAGCTTGCCAACAATGAAGAGATTGATCTCAGAAAAGTATTCCCCAAAGCGACTTCCCAAATAACAGAATTAGTAAAAGGAAAATTAGCAATCGTAAAAAACGTAAAAAATGTTGATGCCCTTCATTGATGCCCATGTTCACTTAAACACACTGTCTGAAGCCAAAATGGAAATGGCCTTGAAATATGACGTTTCCTTTTTGTCGATTAATACCGATATTCCCTTTTTTGAAAGTTTAAAAGATCAGGAAAATAGGACCCATAAACTTCAGGAAAAGTATCCAGACCGTATAAAATTCATTACCAGTTTTGATACCCAGTCTTGGAATACCGATAAGTGGTTGCCCCACGCGATGGACCAAATTAAAAACGGACTTAAAAATGGTGCGGTGGGCGTAAAAATATGGAAGAATATTGGGATGGATCAACATGTGAAAGATGTAGGGGGCAACTTTGTATTGCTGGATGACGCGCGTTTTGAGCCCATTTATGACTATCTGGAAGAAAATGACATTGTGCTGATCAATCATCAGGGCGAGCCTAAAAACTGCTGGCTCCCGCTCGAGCAAATGACGGTAGATTCAGATCGGGATTATTTTACCGAGCATCCAGAATATCACATGTACAAAAACCCGGAGTATCCATCGTATGAGACGCATATGGAGGCAAGGGATAATGTGCTTGCAAAACACCCCAATTTGAGATATGTGGGCCTGCATCTCTTTAGTATGGAGTGGAGTATTGATGAGGTTGCAGCGCGGTTGGATAAATTTCCGCAGACCATGACCGATCTGGCAGAACGCATTTGCCACATCCAGCTGCAGGCAATGGAGAATCATGAGGCGGTGCGCCAGTTTTTTATTAATTATCAAGACCGTATTATCTACGGTACTGATGTTATTGATGACGGAACGCTTTCCGCAGAGGAGATTGCAGCAAAATTTGAGCGTTTGTGGAAATTCCATTGGAAGTTTTTCTCTACCGATGAGACAATGACCGCACCTGAATTTAAGGGTAGTTTTAAAGCGCTAAAACTCCCCGAAGATGTCCTTGTGAAAATTTTCAGGGAAAATGCCCGGAAGCTCTACCGGTTTTAGAGCTTGTTTAAAGTCAATTCACACTCGTTTTCAAAAGTTCGTGGTTCTGGCGTTGTCTAAAAATTACTGAATATCTCGGTATTCTGCGATTTTTAGACAACGCCATGGTCCGCAAAACATTGGAAATCAGAAAGACGTCAGTTTAAACAAGGTCTTAATTAAAATACCTTCTTTGTCTTCAAAATCCATTTTTATATTTTTAAGTTTGACTTTCAATAATTGATTCATGAATAAACTTATCTTCTTGGAAAGAAAAACGAAAGGAATATTGACATAATAGCATGAAATTGACCTATTTTTCTATAAAACGATCGATTTTATCAAATTTATGATCAATTTTCAATGGCTTATTTAATCGGATAATTATGAAAAAAGCAGTCGAGCGGCGTTCTAAAATACTTCAACTTTTAGATGATTTAGGTAAAGTGAACGTCATAGACCTGAGCAGGGAGTTTGAGGTTAGCGAGGTTACCATCCGTAATGATCTTGATAGACTTGAAAAGAACAACCTTCTCATTCGTTCCCATGGTGGTGCTTTTAAGACCAATAACCTTGCCCTTGCCGTTTCAGTAAAAAAAGGCGTCAATCAAGCGGCAAAGCGCCTTATCGGAAAAAAAGCTGCCAGCCTTATCCAAGAGGAAGATTCTATCATCCTGGATTCAGGCACGACCACCTTTGAAATCTCCAATCATCTTGAAAATTTCAAGAAGCTCACCGTCATCAGCAACGCGCTGGATATCGTAAACAACCTTTCCCAATTTAAAAACCTACAGGTATATATGCCGGGGGGCTACCTTAAAGAGTTTTCCATGTCGCTGGTCGGGCCTATGGCCGAACGTAATTTTAGGCAATTGCACTGTAGAAAACTTTTCTTGGGGGTAGATGGTATAAAAACGGAAACAGGGGTCTATACCCATCACATGGAAGAGGCGTACCTGAACCAAATTATGATGGAAATTTCTGAAGAGGTAATCCTCGTTGCAGATTCCTCAAAATTCAAAAAGACGGGGTTGGCCTTTATAAGTGGCCTTGAAAAAGTAGATAAGATCATCACCGATGAAGGCTTGGATAAGGGCGAACTGTACATGCTCGAAAAAAATCACGTCGAAGTCATTATTGCTGAAGATTTGAGTTGAAATTTTCAAATAGCGTAGAAAATCCATTAATACGTCAGTGTGGAAGTTACTTTAAACCTGAGTTCGGTTTAAGGTTTCTAAAGCATTGAAAATTGTCAATTCGAGTTCCCATTTAAAATTTTAAAAAACGACAATATCGATGTTAAGGATGGTGTTTTTTCTAGTGGAATAGAAATCGATGGCCCCTTGTCACATCGAGTGTCCCGATCCTTTATCGGGATGTATCGAGAAGGGGTTACTGGATCAGATGTTCTTCGTTTTCCAAAAAAAGACTTCTCGATACTTTTTTAAATCCGCTCCCGCTCCTTAAAAAAAACTCGAAGTGACCCGCGTTTAAAGATCGGGATTCCCTTCAAATTATAAAAAGCAATATAAGTTCTAATTACCTAATAAAACAAATAGTTGTGTGATTACGCCAATAATAGTGATTTTTGCAAAAAATCGTTCCCGGTAATTATCGGGAGAGAATGACCATTTTCGATCAAAAAATAGGGTTTTCGATATAAAATCCTTTCAGTTCCGATAGCTATCGGAATCACTCAAACTGACATATTTCTCTTAGCTCGAACTGAGGTTTTAAAATAAAAGCATCTCTACATCGCTGCCGCTAGAGCGCATTTCAGAACCAGCCGGATAAAATATTCATCCGGTTTTAAACTGAGTTCGAATTAAGAATAACCGGAGCGGTTTGTGAGCTTGATCGGCAGTTCGATTCGGCATTCTATACCGGCTGTCACTGAGCAGGAATAGGAAAGCCCTCAAAGATTATCTGAAAAAGAACCGGTAATGGAGCGGCTCACAGATGCGATAAAAATTGATTTCAGTTCAAACAAGGCAAAAAAAAAAATCAACTTAGCTGGTGCCATGAATTGGAAAAGATAGTTCCTTTATAGTACATGTTCCTTTCGGAACATCGATTCCCAATTGCCGTGATCCCATAACAGGGTGAATATTTTTGGACAGAACTTCGAAATCCCTACCATTACTACCACTATGGAGCTATTTTGAAGCATGCTTAGATAACCATTTGAGATTGGATGGCGCGCATTCGATTTCCCCATCTTTTAATCTTAATTTGATCATTCCGGTTTTTCTCGGGCTCACTTTATCTTCGGAAAAATGGGTATGTAAAACATACATCATCTCCCCATTGGTATCGTAAAAAAGATCCCCGTGGCCTGTGCCCGAGTATCCAATTTTATCCCTGGAGATGACCGGGTTCCCCGGGGCTTTCCTCCAGGGTCCCAAAGGGTTTTCACTCGTTGCATAGCCCACTGCGTAATCGGGGTTCCTAAAATCATTTGCCGAATACAATAAATAATAGATCCCGTCCTTTTTGAAAACCGTAGGCCCTTCTGTTACCGGCCATTCTGCATTTTCGGTGTTCTCCCAATCCTTTTCTGCACTCACACATTCCCGTAAGGTGCCAGGTTTGGTGCTTTCAAGGTCAGCATTCATTTCGGCAACGAAAATCCGGTTTCCTCCCTGCAACCTTACATGGTACAGATAAGCCTTTCCCTTGTCAAAAAATACAAAGGGATCTATTTGTTTTACAGGGGCATCCAGGGCATTCATGTTATTTGTAAATGGCCCCAACGGACTGTTACTGGTGGCGATGGCAATATGTTCATTTGCCGTGTAGGCCATATAATACTTGGACCTATACTTAAAAATCTGAGGGGCCCAAAATCCTCTGTCGCCAAAGGCGTCCCCGTTTTTTAGTGCGAAACCATCCTTGGCGCCGAGGGGCCCTTCCCAGTTTCTTAAATCCTTGGAAGTATAGACCAAAAAACCTTCTCCATGTATGTTCGGGTCCCCCTTTGTCCCATACAGATAATAGGTCCCATTGTCCTCAAAAATGGTAGGATCGGCCAGATATATCTGGTGGGGATCCAAAGTTTGACCTATTGAATGGACGGTGGCGAAAAACAGTAGGACAAAAATATAGTTGAATCTCATTTCATTTGGTTTTAGGTACGGCGATCTTTGAAACTGAAGGTGTGCCATTATGGATAATCGGCCATCCGTCCCTATATGAAATTTTATCCATCAGGAAAACCCGGCCTTTTTCTGGTTTTCTGGTATCTATGGCGTGGTACATGATCCAGTCCTGACCGTTGTCGTCAGTAATGACCGAATTGTGCCCAGGTGCCAGCCATTGCTCATTTGCACTCAAAATGAACGGTTTACCATTCTTGTTCCTGAACTTTTCAAATGGTCCCGTCGGACTTTTGGACCGGGCAACAAGCACGGCATAATGAGCCTTTTGACCGCAGCAATTATCGCCGGAATAGTATAAATAGTAAAAATCCCCATGTTTTTTTAGCCAAGCGCCCTCAACCAAATTCTCATAATTTTTCGGATCGTCACCCGCAACCGGATCAATTAGGCCTATGGGTTTTGAACCTTTCCTGAAACTCAAAAAATCATCTGAAAGTTCCTGTACCTTGATATTCTCAAAGCCAGAACCCCAGTAAATATAATTTTTGCCGGAAACCTTATCCTGATAGACCATGGGATCGATATTTTTAAATCCCTCCCCACAGCGCAGTGCCTCGCCTTTATCCTTAAACGGGCCTTCGGGAGAGCTGGAAACAGCTACCCCTAAACATTTGCCCAAATTCCCCTCCTTGGATTCACCTGAATAGAACAGGTAATACTTTTGTGTGCCTTCATTATATGCAACATGAGGGGCCCAAAAATCGGTATCCGCCCACGTAGGCCTTTCCGGCATGGCATCCGGCAGTGACTGCCAATGTAAGAGATCCTGGGATTTTAAAATCTGAATATTTATTTGATCACCGTCATTTTTCGTGTTTGTGGCATAGGCATAATAATTACCATTTTCAGCTTTTATGACCGTTGGATCCGGGAAATTGCTGTTGAATACCGGATTGATATAAAACTGATTTTCCCTTTCAGCCTCTTGTTTTGACGTGGATTTTTTTTGCGGATCCCGGCAGCCAAAAACAGCGAGGACCGATAGTAAACAAACTGCTATTTCAAATTTTTTGGTCATTTGCCATTATTCTTTTTCAACAAAAAAGCGGTGTTTGCAGTGCGAAAGCCGTCCCTGAATTTATCCTTTGCCCCAGATTTGAACTGGTTTTGCCCTCCATAAAAGTTCCACTGTAAAATTGGATTCCGGGCTCTTCGGTGTAAATATCCATTTGATACCGAATCTGTCGCCAATTATTGTTGCCGCGTGGTTCATCCCTTCGGCTTTTGTCCCGTTCAGCACGGAATTATGGTCGTAATCCTTCCCAGATTTCAATTGCTCAT
>Ga0307487_1002273_pt1 | contig 12484 bp, 10 predicted proteins | sample CBIW12metaG_FD_203665 | JGI IMG/M metagenome (GOLD analysis project Ga0307487, IMG submission 203665) | Sea-ice brine microbial communities from Beaufort Sea near Barrow, Alaska, United States - CBIW 1.2 | ecosystem: Environmental > Aquatic > Marine > Coastal | place: USA: Alaska | collected... | reverse complement strand
AACCGCTATCAATCAGACAGGAACAAACCAGATGATTAAAGAGACACAGACACTCACCAGACTTCCAAGCAACCGAAACCTTTTTATCACCTATGAAAAGACCTACCGAGGGATGCCTCTGATTATTAAGCATAGGCCGAACATTGCTAACTACCTGGACTCGCTTGACATCACCATCCAGTCAGCCCTGGTGGACTATGGGAAAGTGCTTGCTCTCAGGTTGGATTTGCATTTTCCTAATTTTTACATCAAGCCTGCATCGATTAGCCGGTCCTTCATGAGTCGGTTCATTGATTCATTCAAGGCGATGGTCAAATCTTTGAAGCATCGCACCGAGTTGGAGGGTATACGGTTTCACGATTCCGAAGTACATTATTCATGGGTCCGTGAAATAGGCGATCGTTATAAAAATGAACATTTCCACCTCGTGCTTTACCTGAATGGTCAGACGTTCAAGGCATTAGGTGCTGTGGATATCGCTGCGCCGGGACTTTATGGCATGGTCAGCAGAGCTTGGGCGAGTGCCCTAAGGTTGACGCTGACTCAAGCCCAAGGACTTGTGCACGCCCCAGAAGATGGCACTTACTATCTCCGTAGGGGCTATTCCTATTCCGACCTGTTCACTCGGGTGAGCTACTTCGCCAAGGTTAAGACAAAGGAATATCAGGGTTGCAGGCACGCCTTTGGCTGCAGCAGACCCTCCAAACGGTTAATGCAATCGCTATGAGCAAGGTAGAACAATCCATCCCAAGGATGGGTGGTGTTGACCTCACACTAAAACAGCATCAGCACCGACAGCGGATGTCGCAGATCTGATTATCATCCAAGCTATTGAACCCTGGTATGGTATTGCCTCAGGAAAAGCCTAGGGATATTCTGAAATATGGACCTGACGTGGAGGTTCTGGGGCCTTTGGAACTGCGGGAAGAGGTGGTCAGTCGAGTGCGGAGAATGGGAGAGGTTTACTGATAATTTGTACAGTGATGCACGAAGTGGGGCTAACTGTGTGGTTAACTTCATGAACGGTTTCTGCATAAGTAATTTTGGGCGAAAGAATGTTGAGAAGAACGAAAGTAACAACAAATTTAGGCCACCCAGTCATATTATCTGATGAATGCCCCGCTAAGACATTCATGAGGGCCAACGGTGACGTTGTTCAAGGTAGGTCAGTGTTAAACCATTGCCAGATTGTCGGTGAAGTTGCCCGCGAAATAATCGCCCGGATGCCGGTTAGCGGTTTATTTCCCGCCGGTGCTCCATTAGCTGCAGCAGCTCACGATATAGGCAAGGTAAGCCCATATTTTGTAGAGAAAATACGGCAGGCCTGTACGCCCGGGATGGCACAGATCGCTCCAATACCCGACATCAATCCGAAAATGGAGAGCCAGTGGGGAGGTCACGCGGGTGTCAGCCAGGTAACAGCGAAAGCGATCGACACGCCAGAATATGTAGCTGAAATTCTCGGCCAGCACCACGGTTTTGCCCCGCCGGTTGACGGCAAACGGGCCAATGATGGCATTTTTGGTGGGCCTGCCTGGCAGCATGAACGCGAGGCCCTGGTCGTTGAACTCAAATCACGACTGGGCATGAACTGGCCACATATAGATTCTATGGCACAGGCACGTTTGTTGGCGGGGCTGACGTCGGTATCAGACTGGATTGGCTCGGGTCATTTTTTTGAAGACCCCGAGGCACCCTGGCAGGAAAATATTGGCCGCGCTCTGGATGCAGCCGGTTTCGTGCCGCCTACCTTCCGGCAAGGTATGACTTTTGAGCAGGTATTTTCTTTTCAACCCCGTGCAGCCCAGCAACAATTGATTGATCAGGTAAAGGGTCCCGGAGTCTATGTACTGGAAGCACCTATGGGGCTGGGCAAGACTGAAGCGGCGCTTTATGTAGCCTATCGCATGCTGGAAACCAAACAAGCCAACGGGATTTACTTTGCGTTGCCGACTCAACTGACTTCGAACAAAATATTTGAGCGATTCAATGAGTTTCTTGTCGGCGTGCTCTCCGATGAGTGTGAGCATCGTTCATTATTGTTGCATGGCAATGCTTGGCTACTGGACACTGACATGGGCGAGGAAGGTCGGCCCGGTGGTGCCTGGTTCAATCGGGCCAAGCGTGGTCTGCTAGCGCCCTTTGCGGTAGGCACCATTGATCAAGCGCTGATGGCCGCGATGAACGTCAAGCATGGCTTTGTGCGGGCATTTGGGCTCGCCGGTAAAGTGGTGATTCTTGATGAGGTGCACACCTATGATGCCTACACCGGCACTTTGCTGGATGCGCTAATAGAGCTATTGAAAGCACTGCACTGCACAGTCATTATTCTCAGCGCCACCCTCAATCGTGATCGCCGGGAACAGCTTTTAAACTCTAGGCTGTTGAGTGATGCCTACCCCTTGATTACTGCCGTGCCTAATTCCGGACCTGTTTCAGAAGTCGCCATGGCTGCCCCTATGGGTCAGCGTGTAGCCGTTCGTATGCTGGAGTTGGAGCAAACAGCCCTAGAGGAGGCGCTGAATCGCGCCGAAGACGGTCAGCACGTACTGTGGATTGAAAATACCGTATTGGAAGCGCAGCAGCGTTACCTTGATCTGGCAGCGAGAGCAGCGGATAGGGGCGTTGCTTGTGGTTTGCTGCACTCACGCTACACGCCGGATGACCGACAAGCGCTTGAGTCGCAGTGGGTAAACAGGTTCGGCAAAGCCGGCTGGTCAAACAGACCAGACCAAGGCTGCATTCTGGTTGGTACGCAAGTGCTGGAGCAGTCCCTGGATATCGACGCAGACTTTATGGTGAGCCGCTTTGCTCCGACGGATATGCTGCTGCAACGGTTTGGTCGCCTCTGGCGACACGAGCATACCCCTCGACCACGCTCAGCAGCCTGCGAAGCCTGGATACTGGCACCCGATCTGCATCACGCCACTGGCGCCCCTGAAAAAGCTTTTGGTAACAGCGCTTTTGTATACAGCCCCTTTGTACTGTGTCGCAGTTTAGAGGTGTGGCAGGCCGTCGCTAGCGTTCAATTACCAACTGACATTCGCTCATTAATCGAACGCACCTATGCAATTCGTGACGAATCAGCAGAACTGGCCGAAATGCTGGCAAACCTAGATAACGGCACTCGCTGGCGCACGGGACGCAAGGCTATGCGGCAACTCGCCCGCATCACACTTGCGGATGCCGGGAACACGTTACCTGAAAACAAAGTGCAAACCCGATACAGCGAAACAGACAGTTTTGACGTTTTATTGCTGCGGCACATAAAGCTGGTGCCGGAAGATAAGATAACGCGAATTACGTTGTTGAATGGCGAGCAGCATTCCCTTCCTTGGCAGCGGCAAGTGTATAGCAAAGCACAGTGGCGGAAATTAAGTGCCGCGCTTATGCGCCAGGTGGTGGCATTGCGTGTACAGGACGCGCCCCTGCCAATCCCTCTCAAAACGCTTGAAAGGTTTCGTTTGCAGTATTGTTTCTATCTGGGTAACCCAGCACATGAAGAGGCCATCTTACGAGTAGCACTGGTGGACGAAACAGGCAGGTTGAGCGGCCTACAGGGCGCGCCACTGCACAATAAATACAGCCTCAATTATCGTGATGACCTTGGCTACCGGGTTATCAAATCCTAAGGACCTACACTCATGGAAAACCGCTACAACCTGATAGATGAACCTTGGATACCTGTCGCAGACCATGGCCGAGTTAGTTTACGGCAATTGTTCAATCAGCCTGAATACCGCAGCCTCGGTGGCAACCCGGTGCAGAAAATAGCCTTGTTGAAACTGCTGCTTGCCATCGCCCAGGCTGCAGCGACGCCAAAGGATGATGGCGAGTGGAAAGCTTTGGGTAGTGACGGGTTAGCTCAACGTTGCAGTGAATATTTGGACAAATGGTACGACCGGTTTTATCTCTACGGCGATCGACCTTTTTTGCAGATGCCAACGATAGCTGCCGCGAAGGTCCAAGCCTATGGTGCGGTTATTCCCGAGGTGTCATCCGGCAATACCACCGTGTTCAGTCAGATCCAAGTTCAGCGCCTTCTGAATGAAGCGGATAAGGCGCTATTGATCGTCGGATTGATGGGGTTTGCTTTGGCGGGAAAGAAGGCTGATAACCACATTGTGTTATCCCCCGGTTACCAGGGGAAACGCAACGACAAAGGCAAACCCTCGTCGAGTAAACCGGGCCCTTCGGTGGCCCATATGGGCTTGTTGCATAGTTTTCTAACAGGCGGGAGTCTACAAGAGACGGTTTGGCTGAATCTGCTGACTATCCGGCTTATTGCTCAAACAAATATGTACCCCAAAGGCATAGGGGTTGCGCCGTGGGAACAAATGCCAGCAGGAGAAGATTGTTCCGTTGCACAAGGTTTGAAGCAGTCACTAATGGGTCGGCTATTACCTCTTTGTCGATTCTGTTTACTTACAACGGATGGCCTGCATTATTCTGAAGGGCTTGCGCACAGCGGTTACAAAGAGGGCGGTGTTGACCCCACTGCCGCTGTGAACTTTGCAGGTAAAGACCCCAAGGCGCTCTGGGTCGATCCAGAAAAACGGCCTTGGCGTGAGTTAACCGCTTTGCTCGGCTTTTTTGGTCAAAACGGTAGCCAGGGATTTCAGAGTTGGCAGATTAAAGGTGGGCTCGACCGGGCACGGGATGCAACAGAGAGTTTCGCGATGTGGTCTGGAGGGTTGCGGGTGAGCAGCAATGCTGGCGAACAATACGTCTCCGGCAGTGATGATTTTGTTGAATCGCAGGTATGGCTGAATTCCAACTCCCTCGGGGCGCCATGGTTTGCGCAACTCAAAACCGAGATGGATGAACTGGATGCGCTTGCCCGAAACTTATACGGGCGGGTAATGGCATTTTGTAAGGAACAGAAAGTTGATGGTGGCAAGCTTGCAGCGCAAGCAAGCCAGTTATTCTGGCAGCTTAGCGAGCGCAACTTTCAAAAACTGGTTGATAGCTGTGATCAAAATGAACAATCAAATCAGCAACGCCAGCAATTGCGCCGCCAAATTTCCAGCTATGTCCATCAGGCTTATAACCAATTCTGCCCGAGGGAAACTGCTCGCCAGCTTGATGCCTGGGCCAAGTGCCAACCAAATAACAGCAAATATCTGAAACAGGAGGTCTGAACGAATGGACGCAACAACTGAAAAACCAAAATCAACAAGGGAAGAACGCTTTGTGACCAGCGTGATCAAGCGCTGCCAGGAGGATAAAGGCCTTGCAGCCCGACTGCGGCGTGGGGATAACCCCGCCACGGAGTATCAGAGCTGGGAGTTATTGGCCTCTTTAGGCGTTGATCTCGAAAAAGACTATGAGCGGCTGCCGTTCGTTACCATTGCCGCTGCGATAGCCAAGACCAAGGCCGAACACAATGGCCGTCTGTCCCTCGGGCGCGCTATTGCTAGCTGCTATGAGGACGGCCGCGAAAGCAACCAGGCCAAGGCTCGCCTACGTCGCTTATTGGCCTGTGAGGACACGCCGGAAGCCTGTCGTATTTTGCGCTCGCTCTTTTCGTTGATCGATAGCAAGGCCAAGCAGCCGCTCGATTTTGTCAGGCTGCTCAAGCAGCTTCGGCGTTTTTCTTTTGATGATGCGCGCACTCAGATCAAAGCTCAGTGGGCCCAAGAGTTTTATGGTCAATCAGCCCAATCGCAAGCTGGGGAGACAGGCGCATGAGCATGATTGCCAGCGTGTTACACCTGGATCGTAAAGCGATCAAAGCGCTACGCATTACCGACGTATACTCCCTACATCGGGTTGTTTACAGCCTTTATGACGATGTTCGCGATGCTGGGCAAAAGTCTGCCAGCGAGGGCAGCGGGATACTCTTTGCTGATCAGGGAGGTGACTTTCAGAGCCGGCGCATTCTGATGCTGGCAAACCGCAGCCCGGCAGAACGCATTGATGGTCAATTCGGCGAGGTACAAAGCAAGACCATCCAAGCCGATTTCCTGAGCCATGCTCGCTATCGCTTCAAGGTCGTCGTCAACCCTACACGACGGGACAGCGCCAGCCGCAAGTTGCTACCGGTCAAAGGGCGTGCGGCTATTGCGGAATGGTTTGCAGCCCGAGGCCCACAAAGCTGGGGTTTTACGGTATTGCCGCAGCACCTGCAGGTGGATAGCGTGGATGTTCTGCGTTTCAAAGACAAACACGATCATTTAGTTACTATCTGTCAGGCGCACGTTCAGGGTGAGTTCAGCGTTACCGATCCCGCACAGTTTCAAAACAGCTTTAAACAAGGCATAGGCAGGGCTCGCACCTTCGGCTGTGGTCTGCTGCAAATCGTTCCAATAATCGATAATCCCTTCGCCTGAAAAGGAAATTCAATATGCGCAATACCTACACCAACACCCGTATCGAGTTTCACATTTTGCAATCGTTCCCAGTAACCTGCCTTAATCGCGATGATGTAGGTGCGCCCAAAACGGCCATTATTGGCGGAGTAAGTCGGGCCCGCGTCAGTTCGCAGTGCTGGAAACGGCAAGTACGGTTGGCCATGCAAGACTTCGGCATCAAACTGGCATCCCGCACCAAAAAATCAGAAGAGCTGTTTGTTCAGGCGTGCCTGACGGCAGGCGCAGATGAGGCCAGCGCGCAAGCCTGCGGCAAGAAAATAGCTGATCAGTTAATTGACGATACCCTACTTTTTATCAGCGATACCGAGGCCAACGCTTTTGCCACTTATGCCCGTGAGCAAGGCTTTGACGATGCAAAATTAAAGGATAAGGACCTCGCCAAGGTAGCCAAAAAAGCTCTCAATCCTGCCATTGATGCTCTCGATATCGCCTTGTTTGGTCGTATGGTTGCCAAGGCCGCTGAAATGAATGTTCAGGCAGCCGCGTCTTTTGCACATGCCATTTCTACGCACAAAGTCAGCAATGAAGTTGAATTTTTCACCGCTCTGGATGATCTGCAAACCGAGCCTGGCTCTGCGCATATGGGCAGTTTGGAATTTAACTCGGCTACGTATTATCGCTATATCAGTCTTGATCTGGGACAGCTCGCTCAAAGTCTGGATGGAGAAGACCTGAAGAAAGCCATTGATGCGTTCACTAAGGCGTTGTTTGTCGCAGTGCCTAATGCGCGACAGACAACGCAATCTGGTGCCAGTCCTTGGGAATTTGCTCGTGTGCAAGTTCGAACAGGGCAGCGTCTGCAAGTCCCTTTCGAAACAGCTATTAAGGGCAAAGACGGTGGCTATCTGCAACCAAGCATAGATGCGTTGCAAACTTACCTGGACAAGAAAGAGAAGTTGTCCGGCTCCTTGTTCGGAAAAGTAGCCAGCTATGACTGGGGCGAAGATGAAAGCTTCAGCATTGACGATTTGGTTGCAGCCCTGCAAAGCCATGTGCAGTGAGGTGTTTATGAGCGATTCTTATCTTTTGCTATGGCTCGAAGCCCCGCTCCAATCCTGGGGGCATGATTCACGATTTGGTCGGCGTGACAGCCTGGACTTTCCAACTAAATCTGGCGTCTTGGGCTTGCTATGCAGCGCCCGTGGCGCCGGGGGCGAGGAGCAGGAATGGTTAGCAGCATGGGCTGATCTCGACATGCAACTTGATGCCTATGTTCGAAAAGACCGGCTAGGTGGGCCAGTGCCACGTTTACCTTTGATGCGTGACTTTCATATGGTGGGTAGCGGTTACGATAGCAAAAACCCCTGGGCCAGCCTGATGATTCCAAAAACCAGTGATGGCAAACCAGCTGTAGGTGGTGGTTCAAAAATGACCTACCGCTATTACCTTCAGGATATGGCTTACGCCGTCGCCATTCAGGCTCCAGCCGCGTATCTCGAAGAAGCAGCTGAGGCCCTAAAAAGTCCGGTGTGGGATTTGTACCTGGGGCGTAAAACCTGCGTGCCTACAGAATTCATTGCCCAAGGGGTTTTTACCACGGCGGAAGAAGCCTTGAGGGCCGGTGCGCAGCTTGCTGCTGATAAAATTCGAGCCAGCGTTTTCCATGTCAGTCAGGGAGAACATGAGGGTGAAGTGCTAACCCTTAATGATGTGCCATTGCAATTTGGTGAGCACAAAAAGTATCGCGACAGGCGGGTTACCGTTCAGACGATGGAGTAGTTTTGTGGCAGATGGGCAGCGATTATTCGTCAAGATCACCCGTGAGTCCTTGCCTCAGGTCAGAGACAAATATCCCTTTATCTATCTTGAACGGGGCAGGCTGGAGGTTGACGATAGCAGTATCAAATGGATTGATTTTGAAGCTAATGTCGTAGCGCTGCCGGTTGCAACCTTAAACACGTTGCTACTTGGGCCTGGTACTACGGTCACCCATGATGCGATTAAAACGGCGGTGGCTGCGAACTGCTCGGTGTGCTGGGTGGGCGAAGACAGCTTGCTGTTTTACGCCGCTGGCTTTCTGCCTACAGCCGATACGCGAAACCTCAAACAGCAGGTAGAACTGTCAGCCAATCCGGACGATTCCTTAGAAGTGGCAAGGCGCATGTTCGCTCGTCGCTTTCCTGATGCGGATTTGAATGGGAAATCTCTCAAGGAAATGATGGGGCTGGAAGGCCATCGGGTTCGCTCCCTGTATCAGGAAAAAGCTCGCGAATACCAGGTAGGCTGGAAAGGGAGGCAGTTTACACCCGGCAAGTTTGAGTTTAGTGATATTACCAATCGAGTCATGACGGCAGCCAATGCCGCTTTGTATGGGATTTTGTGCTCCGCCATACACAGCATGGGCTATTCACCGCACATCGGCTTTATTCATTCGGGCAGTCCATTACCTTTTGTCTATGATATGGCTGATCTCTATAAAGAAGCGCTGTGCATTGATTTAGCCTTTGCGCTGACCCGAGATATGGCCGGCCGCTACAATAAAGCCACGGTTTCTGACGCTTTTCGAAAGCGGGTTGTTGGTATGGATCTGTTGGCACGTGTAGCCGATGATATTCCCAAGATGTTGGGGGTAGGCCATGCTCGTCGTCGTCGCAAATGACTTGCCGCCTGCAGTGCGCGGCCGGATGAAGCTGTGGTTTATAGAGCCAAAGCCCAATGTATTCGTGTCAGGCATCAAGGATTCCGTGGCCGTTACGGTGATTGATTACCTTTACAAGCACTGCCCACCTGAGTCTGGCGTCATGATATTTCGCTCATTGCCTGGGCCGCCCGGGTACGAAATTAGAACGATAGGCCCTACCAAGAAAGCAATGATCGACATCAGCGGATTACAATTGGTTATTGAAACCCTTAAATCCCATTAAACAGCATATGTTGTGCTCATGTGCTGGCTCTTTCACAATTTGTTGGTGTCTTCCCCACGCCCGTGGGGGTGTTTCCTTAGAGCCATCAACCACCGCTACAGTAGTGGCGTCTTCCCCACGCCCGTGGGGGTGTTTCTAGAATAACGCAATAATGGGAGCTTGCCGCAATGGTCTTCCCCACGCCCGTGGGGGTGTTTCCGTAACGGCCCCTACTGGCGCATTGGTGAAGTCGTCTTCCCCACGCCCGTGGGGGTGTTTCTTCGTTAAGCGCGCTCATGCTGCGGCCTCACTCGTCTTCCCCACGCCCGTGGGGGTGTTTCCATGGCTCGGGCGTCTTTATATCGAGGCTGACCGTCTTCCCCACGCCCGTGGGGGTGTTTCCGTCAGAAATGATGTTTGCGCCTGCCTTTGGAGGTCTTCCCCACGCCCGTGGGGGTGTTTCCGTGTACCCGTACACCAGCGCAAACCCGGGGCAGTCTTCCCCACGCCCGTGGGGGTGTTTCTAACCTGGCGTAGATCGTTTACGTGACCTGTCTGTCTTCCCCACGCCCGTGGGGGTGTTTCCGAGCCGGCGCTGATTGGCGACCGGGAAAAGGCGTCTTCCCCACGCCCGTGGGGGTGTTTCTCGTGTTGGTAGGCCCAGCAAGATGCGCTCGACGTCTTCCCCACGCCCGTGGGGGTGTTTCCCCGACCAGGGGCAAAAGCGGATCTGCCGAGCAGTCTTCCCCACGCCCGTGGGGGTGTTTCTGACCACAACCCATCGCACCATCCACACCGGCAGTCTTCCCCACGCCCGTGGGGGTGTTTCTGGCTCAAAAGCACTTCGGGATATGGAGGGCGGGTCTTCCCCACGCCCGTGGGGGTGTTTCTAGCGGTAGCAGCGGAGGCGGTAGCGGTGAATCGTCTTCCCCACGCCCGTGGGGGTGTTTCCGAGGGTGGCTATTCTACTAGCATCCGCAAGCTGTCTTCCCCACGCCCGTGGGGGTGTTTCTACGATGATAAGCGCCTCGAAAAGCTGGCCAAGGTCTTCCCCACGCCCGTGGGGGTGTTTCCTACGGCTCGCTGTGTCGCATGGGTAGTGTGCTGTCTTCCCCACGCCCGTGGGGGTGTTTCTGGACAGCTCCGAATCGGCCAGGTTGATATTTTGTCTTCCCCACGCCCGTGGGGGTGTTTCCATCGCCAGGGCCACGCGGATGCACGTTGCTGTGTCTTCCCCACGCCCGTGGGGGTGTTTCCGATACCCGGACCTATTAGGTTCGGGCGTTTCCGTCTTCCCCACGCCCGTGGGGGTGTTTCCATCTCTAAGGGCGCGTTCACGTCACGCGGGTAGTCTTCCCCACGCCCGTGGGGGTGTTTCCGTAGCCAAAGCGCAAGGTGCCTTGAAATCTGAGTCTTCCCCACGCCCGTGGGGGTGTTTCCGTGGTAACCGTCATTACCAGCCAGCAAGACGGGTCTTCCCCACGCCCGTGGGGGTGTTTCCGCTTCCAGGCCATAGAACTGGTTGATCTTGTCGTCTTCCCCACGCCCGTGGGGGTGTTTCCGCTTCCTTGAACCCCTCTACCATGGCCACAAGGTCTTCCCCACGCCCGTGGGGGTGTTTCTTCTAGCGCCTTCCTTTATAGGTAATTCACTGGGTCTTCCCCACGCCCGTGGGGGTGTTTCCATTGTGAGGATGCCCTGTACCTCCGCCTGGAGGTCTTCCCCACGCCCGTGGGGGTGTTTCTACCTTTGCCAAAAATCCATCGTGTTGCATTTCGTCTTCCCCACGCCCGTGGGGGTGTTTCCGGGGTGATCTGGTCGACTTGCCCACGTAACGGGTCTTCCCCACGCCCGTGGGGGTGTTTCCCATACCTCTGTCATTGGCAGTAGGCTACCAAGGTCTTCCCCACGCCCGTGGGGGTGTTTCTACATTACCGCAGCTTGGCAGCGCATCGGTTGAGTCTTCCCCACGCCCGTGGGGGTGTTTCCTCAGCACGGTAAGAACCTGGAGAAAATGGCGAGTCTTCCCCACGCCCGTGGGGGTGTTTCGGCAGCGAGTAACCAGCAGGCTTTATTTTTCAGTCTTCCCCACGCCCGTGGGGGTGTTTCCAGTTGTTGGTGTATCGTTTCCCCTCGGTTCCCGTCTTCCCCACGCCCGTGGGGGTGTTTCCGCAGAGATGTCCCCGGCGGTGCATCAGATCTGGTTGTAGTGGTTCAATAAAACCGGACACCTGGGCCTGGTCGGCAAGCAACCCCACCACCTAAAACGGTTCACACGAAATAACCGTCCAGTCCTAATCCCGCAGTCGCGGTTGCCTGGCGTCCATGAGAGTTCGCACCTTCCAAAGCTGTGTCTACATAAGGGACTACCCCTTATGTAGACACAGCTTTATTGTGCGAGCAAAAACGAGAAGTCACGCGATTACATGGCGACGGTGGGCGGAATGAGCTAAACGAGTGTTAAATTTTTATTTTTAGACCTATTGAGAGTGGTAAAATGCGGAGTTATGTGGAACGTACTTTTCTGCAATATCGCGGAACGCGGTCTAATCACGGTTATGTGTAGGGAGGTAACCTTTGTCTAAGGGTTCGGGGCCAAACTGGCAATCAATTATTGGGCTAGTTTCTGAGCTAAAGCGTTGTGAGGAGGCTGGTTTCACGACAGCGTCGATCGCAGTGGCCTATATTTGTATCGACACCCTCGCCAGTCTCGGGAGGCCGGTTGATAAGGCAAAGGTCACCAGAAGTGATTTCAAGGACTGGGTAGACTCTCACCTCAAGGGTCACCCAACGCAGCCTTATCAGTATCGGGGTAAAGACGTCTACGCGGCCCGTTGTGCCTTTCTTCACAAATATGGCTCGGAAGCAGAGTTGCATTTGAGCGATCCAGACACAATCAAGTTTGCTTATCACGATGGTGGAAAGCACCAATACAATCCAACTGTTGAACCTGGACTCGTCTTGATCGGTACCAAGTCACTGACAAATGATGTGGTTCACGCTGCAGAGTCTTTTCTTGATCAATGTCAGAGCGATGCTCAGCTCAGGCAAAGGGTGGAGCCGCGACTTGTCGACGTCATGCAAACCATTCCGTATCTCTCGTGATAGGAGCATCACATAATCGGCTAGCCGAGGGTATCCGACCCCCGGCCCCCACAACACCCTGCATGCGGGTCCGCACAGGGCGTTTCCCGAAAACGTTCAAAGTAAGTCGGCCGATTACCTCCGCTTACCCCAATGATGGCTTCTGATTTTGCGCCAGCGCTC
>Ga0307487_1002272_pt1 | contig 12490 bp, 10 predicted proteins | sample CBIW12metaG_FD_203665 | JGI IMG/M metagenome (GOLD analysis project Ga0307487, IMG submission 203665) | Sea-ice brine microbial communities from Beaufort Sea near Barrow, Alaska, United States - CBIW 1.2 | ecosystem: Environmental > Aquatic > Marine > Coastal | place: USA: Alaska | collected... | reverse complement strand
TACACGACCATCAAATAAAGGATGAGCACAATAATGTAGTGGAAGCCAATGCCATGCTCTATGACACCACCAACAGCTTTATCAAGGTTTCAAAAGATAAATTGGTAGTAGTGCAAGGCCTAGAAAACTACTTGGTAAACGAAACCGATAATGTGCTTTTGATTTGTAAGTTAGATGCTGAAAAGAAATTCAGGGAGTTTGTCTCAAATGCTAAAAAGAAAGGGGAAGATTATATATAACCTGCCCCTTTGAATATTTAACTATATGTACATCCGCTTTTCTGCCAGTAAAGAGTCAAAAGCATTGAAAAATTTGGTAAACTCAGCAATTGACGCCTCTTCGGTCTTCCGTCATATAGCCAGTCAATCAAAGAAACTACGGTTACTGGCAAAGTAGCGGATAATCAAATTTAATTAATTAAGAATTACTTTTTACGCTGACGTATTGCTTCATAGATAGCTACTCCTGCAGAAACAGAAACGTTTAAACTCTCAATATTTCCTGCCATTGGAATCTTCACTTTTTCATTCACTATACCCATTAATTCGGTAGAGATACCATCTTCTTCGGACCCCATCACCATTGCAACAGGAACGGAGAAGTCGGCTTCATACATTGATTTCTCTGTTTTTTCAGTTACAGCAATCAGAATAAGACCTGATTTTTGCAAATCTCTACAGGTATAAAAAAGATTTTTCACCCTTACTATAGGAAGGAAATTCAGTGCGCCAGCAGAAGTTTTGATGGCGTCTGAGTTGATTTGAGCACTTCCTTTTTCGGGAATTACAATTGCATCAACTCCTGCACATTCGGCCGTTCTGGCGATAGCTCCAAAATTTCTAACATCAGTAATCCGGTCTAAAATCAAAATTAAAGGCGATTTCCCAACGTTGAAGCATCTTTCTATCACATTGTCCAGCGAGGCATATTCTAAGGCAGACATCTGAGCTACCACACCTTGATGGTTTTTTCTGGTAACTCTATTCAATTTCGCTTCAGGTACTCTTACGACTGGAACATGTTCAGTTTTACATACTTTAAGCAGTTCTTTGATCAAGTCGTTATTCAGTTCTTTTTGAACTAGAACTTTATCAATATCCTTTCCAGCGAGGATAGATTCCATCACTGCTCTTGTGCCAAAAATAAAATCTTTCTCGTGGGCGGTTTTCTCAATCAGAAAGCCATCTTTCCGCTTCTCCATAGGGATATGTTTTTAAACCAGACGGGCTGATATGCCCTAGATCGGTTTAAGGTGTAATAATGTGGGGTGAGTATGTTTTTTACCCGCGCAAAGGTAAAGCGAATTTTCGAACTCTCGGTACTACCTCCATAAGTCCAAACTTCCCGATCCAAGAAGAAATTTACCTCGATAGGAGGTCCCATGACGATATAAACCATCCCTCTATCTGTTTTCCAACCTTCTTTAAAGTCCGTAAATAGGATATTGGCAAATTCAATTTGACGGAAATACTCGCGAATGAGCTCTTTGGAAATGTCTTTGTTACGCGTCATGTTCAGCCAATATTGATCCAGGGCTTTTTTCTTATCGGTAGACGACTCTAAAGCATCATATTCTTTTTTTGTTGAAATATAAGTTACCATTTCTATCATTTCATCCCAGTCTTTTACTTTCGGAAATGCCTGGTGGGTGGTTTTCAGCACTAGTCCAGTACGTGCAGAAGTATCACTCTGAATAAAATAATATCCAATTTGACCAAACTGTTGAGGGACATTTGCCAAGAAATCACCCTGATCTATTACTTCAATTTCCTTTGCTACGGAAGCGGGTTTAGTTTCCATAGGAGGATATGGCACCTCCAATTGGGCGGGATAATAAAACCCATGCAGACTGGGATTGCCTTCTGTTTTGAAAAGTAAGGACTCCCCTGCATTGAGGTAGTTTTGGTCAAAGCCTACGTTATTTGCGAAGTAAGCCCCAAAGTTTGGCTGATCATAAACGAATTCACTTTTTAGATCTACCGAATAGAAATATTCATCCCCTTGCCGTGTATCCAAAACGGTAAAAAGAGCGATGGCAGTGGTCGTTGAACTTGGTACTTCCACTATTTTTTCGAAGACCCAATTTCTATCAGTATCTAGCTTCAGGTCTGCAGAGGTGAGTAGAATAGATAATTCTGGAGTTATTTCCTGATCATAACTATCCAGTATTGAATAAGTAAAACTGAAAGAGTTGATGTCAGGATTTTCCTCAATTTTCTCGACCTGCAACTGGATCTTAAAACTGTTGCTACTCGCTTTAATAGGAATTATTTTCAACGCCAATCTGGAATATCGTGAGTAGCGTAACGTTTGGTTGAGATTGCTCAAGGTATTCTGTGAAAAGGACGGAATAGCAATAGCAGTAAAGAGAATCAAAAAAATAATCAGTCGGTTTGTTTTGTAGTTCATCGGGTGTAGTTCTCGGGTTTGGGAAAATAACCTTACTTTTGACAAAATAGTAAAATTTTGTATGGCTACCTATACAACGGAAATCGCTTCTGATAAGTTAATCAGCGACAACCCAATTCATCAACGACTCCTGAAGGCATACATTGCTGCTCAGCCCTGGATTTCTGGCAAATTGCTGGAAGTTGGTTGTGGTGAAGGTCGTGGCGTAGAAATTCTTTTGCCTCTGGCAGAAAATTATTTAGGATTGGATAAAATTCAGGAAGTGATTGATGAGCTGAAAACTCGTTTTCCCAAGGTGGAATTTCGTCAGGCAGTTATTCCTCCCTTTGCTGGGATCAAGGATAATTCGTTTGACACAGTAGTTAGCTTTCAGGTGATAGAGCATATCGATAACGACCGACTTTTTCTCGAAGAAATCTATCGAGTGCTTAAGCCTGGGGGAAAGGCTGTGATCTCTACCCCTAATATTAATCATACCCTTTCGCGAAATCCTTGGCATGAACGGGAATATACCCCACAGCAATTGATCGACTTGTCTTCTTCCATCTTTGATGAAGTGGAGGCTCGGGGAGTAGGCGGAAATGAGAACGTGTGGGCATATCACGAGGCAAACCGCAAATCTGTGCAAAAGATTATGCGATTCGATATTTTTGATTTACAACATAAGCTTCCAGCGGCGGTACTTCGAATGCCTTATGAGATTCTCAATCGCATGAACCGTAATAAACTTCATCAGCAACAAGGGGAAAGCGTAGTGGATATTACCCATGAAGATTACCCGATTGTAGATGATCCTGCGGAAGGGTTGGATTTGTTTTATGTGCTGAGAAAGAAGGTCTAAAAGAAGTAGATAGTATCAAGACATAAGAGTAGAATCAAGACTTGAAATAAACATGACTTTTTGAAAATTGCTCTTTCTATAGATCAATTTGCTTTTATTATAGCCTTATCTATAGAGCAGTTTTTTTGAACTTCTCTAACGCACACTTAATTCTCTATTTTTTGGAATGGATTGAATGTAATTTGGTAGCATTGTGACCTTTGGGTAAAGCTTTGCGTTCTCTGCGGTAAAAAAAAAGGGGTTCGAATTATCTTCGAACCCCTTTTATATTTTAAAGCTACTGATATTATCTTCTTTGCAACGCTCCACCACTCTGCTGTGGACCCAAGAATTGCTCCATTCTCAGTTTTATTTCCTGAGCTTTTTCCTGATAACCTCTCTCTTCCAATAATGGAATGAAATACTTTATCATCTCCACCGAAATCATCATTTCTCGGTCATACTCTCTATTTTCCTGAGTATAGAACTCAATCATGTCCAAGGATTTTTTAGAGACTTCGTCAATGATATCCAATGCTTTTTCATCTTCACCCACTTCAAAGAACAAAGGCACAGATTGTCCACTTGACAAATCATAAGGAATAGCTTCATTAGGCATGACCTCCAACCCGTAATTCAGAAGTGTAGCGGCCTTTTCCATTTTGTTCTCATCAAGTAATGCAATGACAATCGAATTCAAAGCACTTCTGTGATTGGAAGCAAATCTTCGATACTCCTCATCCAAGTAGGCATCTGGATTATCCATTCCTCGGAAGGCAAACTTGGTCATGTAGTTTTCATAAGCCAAGTCAGCATTGACCAATTCCTCTCGAGCAGCGTCTGGTTTTTGAACTGGAAGTAATCTATAGGTTAAGCCTTCATTGACTACATGGTCGCTCATATTTATTCCAATGGTAGAAAGTGAAGTATTGTTAAAATAAATCGGTCTCTCCCAGTTGTTGGTAGTGATTAGATCGATAAGCATCAATGTGCCTTTGGTGACGTAATTTCCTTTGATCTGAAGATTGATTTGAGGAGTGAAAAGACCTCTCATATTTTCTGGAATAATGTCCTTGTTCATCACTGCAGCGCTGTCCACTTCCAAAATTAAATTTCTCGAAGGAACCATATTTGCTACAGATTTTCCGCCGGTTTCCATTTTCAGCAATGGCGAGCCTGCGTTTAATAGCTTCAAATACTCGCTTACCGAAATAGCATTCATCCCTTCTCTTTCCATTACGTAGAGCACATCGTTGGTGCCTTTCTGATAGCGCTCAGGCTTTAGACTAAATGGAAGGGCTTCAGATTCATTTACAGCTCGTGCCATTTGATCTACATACCAGTCTGTATCAAAGTAACTGAGTACTATCACTCTTACGTCTGTACGGAATCCTTCCACTTCCTGCACATACCAAAGTGGGAAAGTGTCATTATCTCCGCCCGTGAAAAGAATTGCATTAGGAGCGCAGGATGCCAGGAAGTTTCTCGCAGAATCTACTGAGAAGTACCTTCCCTTACGGTTGTGGTCATTCCAGTTTTGAGCGCCCATAATTCCAGCAACAGGAATCGTGAGCAAGGTGGCGATGATACCCGCTGTTGGGAGATTTTTAGTGAGTTTGCCTATCATGTGTGCTATTGCCATCACTCCGATGCCAGCCCAGATTGCAAACGCGTAGAAACTACCCACATAAATATAATCTCGCTCTCTTGGCTCCACAGGTGGGGAATTCAAGTAAAGTACTAACACCACTCCCATCATTAGGAAGAGCATAAGGCTGACATAAAATGACTTTGGATCGACCTTGGCTTGGAAAAATAAGCCGATGATTCCCAATAGCAGAGGAAGCATCAAATAATTATTTTGCCCTTTGTTCTCCGTGATGTAATCAGGATAATCTTTGAATGCATCGGCAATCCCGATCCAAGGAGCATCTGAGAAGTCTGACTCACGACCTGAGAAATTCCACATGAAATATCGCCAATACATGTGGCCCAATTGGTGGGAAAACATGAAATAAATATTGTCTGAGAAGGTAGGTTCTTGACCTTCTTTTAAGCCCAACTTTTGTCTGTAAAGGCGTTTGTGACTTTCCTGAGTAGAATAGATTCTGGGTAGAATAGTCGTCTTAGTAGGATCGTAGGTGTTTTCCAAAGAATAATCTACGATCTCATATTTGTCCTTACCCTTCATATATACAGGTGCACCTTCTTGCTGAGACACTAATTGCGCAGTGAAATACTGTCCATGCAGCAACGGCCTATATCCATATTGCTCACGCTTCAGATAGGAAACGTAGCTAATGATATCTTTAGGAGCATTTTCATTAATCACAGGATCTTGATTAGCCCTGATTACAATCAGGGCATAACTGGAATACCCGATAAGTATAAAAATAAATGAAAGTAAGACCGTGTTGAGAATAGCATTTCCCTTCTTTCTAGAATAGCGATAAGCATAATACACCGCTGCAAAAAATAAAATTATAAAGACTACAATTCCAGAACCGAATGGCAATCCAAGACTATTGACAAAGAAAATCTCCATGGAACCTGCTAGACTGGGAAGTCCAGGAATGATCAGGTTGTTAATAATAATCAACCCTACACCACCTAGGAACATAGAGATAATCGCACCTTTTAAATTCGGTTTTTCGTATTTCTTGAAATAGTAAATCAAGGCCAAAGCCGGCAACGTCACCAAGTTCAGCAAGTGAACTCCTATGGATAATCCTACCAAGTAGGCAATGAAAATCATCCATTTATTTTCTTCACGAGGGTCTTTTATTACATCCCACTTCAAAAATGCCCAGATTACAATTGCTGTGAAAAACGAGGACATTGCATACACTTCGGACTCGGTTGCGGAGAACCAAAAACTATCTGAGAAAGTATAAACCAACGCACCAACGATTCCAGCTCCCATCAACGTGATAGTTTCGCCCTTACCTTCTTTGCCTTCTACAACTTTGAAAAGCCTTCTTCCAAATAAAGTGATAGACCAAAAAAGGAATAAAATCGAGAAGCTGGAGAAAAGTGCTGAGCCTATATTCATCCAATAGGCGACATCCAAAGGATTTCCTAAGGCAAGGAAACTAAACATTCTGTAGACCAAAAGGAAAAATGGAGCTCCTGGAGGGTGAGGCACCTGAAGCTTATAGGCAACTGCAATAAACTCCCCAGGATCCCAAAAACTTGCCGTAGGCTCGACAGTGAGTACATATACTAGAGTAGCTACCGCAAAAACGACCCAGCCGGTCACATTATTGATTTGCTTGTAATTGAGCATTTTAATCGAATTTGAATCGCGAAAATAATTAATTATTAGGCATTCTAGCCTTTTTTAGCACTTTTTAAAGTTGAATGACTTTAGATACTTAGATCTATTGTGATAAAGATTACAGACTAGAACTGATTTTGCCTGTACTTTTGTTGTGTAGAAAAATTGGAAAACTATGAGCGATAAACCAAAATCATTTCAAGAATTGATTAGTGGAGACAAACCTGTGCTGGTAGATTTCTTTGCTACTTGGTGCGGACCATGCAAAACGATGCAGCCAATATTAGAAGATACCGCCAAGCAATTGGGAGATAAAGTAAAAATCCTCAAAGTAGATGTGGACAAAAACCAAGCTGCAGCAAGTAAATTTCAAGTTCGTGGAGTTCCTACGTTAATTCTATTTCAAAATGGAAAAATTCTTTGGAGAGAATCAGGCGTTGTACCAGCTCATCAATTAGTAAGTACCATTAACGCAGCTGTAAAGTAAATAGGAACTTTCTTATGTGACAAATTTCATTCTGCGATCAGAACAGTAAGCTTACTTTTGATTAATAATTAGATAATAAAGGAAAATAACAGATATGATAATCGAACAAATATATACAGGATGTCTTGCCCAAGGTGCTTATTATATAGAATCTGATGGAGAAGCAGCCGTGATAGATCCATTGAGAGAGGTGCAGCCTTATATAGAAAAAGCTGAGCGGAGAAATGCGAAAATTAAATACGTGTTTGAAACTCACTTTCATGCAGACTTCGTATCTGGTCATCAAGATTTAGCTGCTAAAACAGGAGCTCAGATTGTATATGGTCCAACTTCGATGAAGTTAGGTTTCGAGGCCATAATCGCAACAGACGGACAAGAGTTTCAAATTGGTAAAGCAAAAATCAAGTTGATCCATACTCCGGGACATACCATGGAGAGTTCCTGCTATTTGCTTTACAATGAAGAAGGAAAAGCAGCCGTGATTTTCACTGGAGACACCCTATTTATAGGGGATGTCGGAAGACCTGACTTAGCCCAGAAAGTGATTGCGGATCTCACTCAGGAAAAATTAGCCGGACACCTCTATGATTCGTTGAGAAACAAAATCATGCCTTTGGCTGATGAGTTGATTGTATATCCGGCTCACGGTGCGGGTTCGGCCTGTGGTAAAAACATGAGTAAGGAGACTTCTGATACCTTAGGTAATCAAAAGAAAACCAACTATGCACTTCAGGAGATGAGCAAGGAGCAGTTTATCAAAGAGGTTTTGACTGGATTGACTCCACCACCAGCTTATTTCCCTCAAAATGTGATGATGAACATTCAGGGGTATGATAGCATTGACGAGGTATTGGCAAGAGGAGTGAAACCACTTTCACCTGAAGAATTTGAAATTGCTGCTAACGAAACAGGAGCGCTGATTTTGGATACCAGAGCACCACAGGTTTTTGCAAAAGAATTTGTTCCTAACTCAGTCAATATAGGAATTGATGGAAGCTTCGCCGTTTGGGTAGGTGCGATGATACCTGATTTGAAGCAAGAAATATTAGTAGTAGTTGAGCAAGGCAGAGAAGAAGAGGTAATCACCAGACTAGCCAGAGTGGGATATGATTATGCGATTGGTTTCTTGAAAGGCGGAATTGAAGCCTGGAAGAAAGCAGGAAAAGAGCTCGATCATATCAAATCTATTACCGTAGATGAGCTGGCAGAAATCCAAAAGACTTCCCCTGACGTCCAGATTCTAGATGTGAGGAAGGAAAGTGAATTCCAGTCTGAGCATATAAGGCAGGCTGAAAATACTCCGCTAGATTACATCAATGAAAGCATGACCAAAATCGATAAGGATAAAATACATTATGTGCATTGTGCTGGAGGATATAGATCTATGATTTTTAATTCAGCACTTAGAGCAAGAGGTTATGATCAATTGATAGACGTCCAAGGCGGTTTTAAGGACTTAAAGGAATCAGGAAAATTTGAGGTGACCGAATATGTATGTCCAATGACGTTGCTCTGATAATAAACTATCTGGTAGCTAGACTTTAGTATCAAGTAGCTAGTATCAGGATTTGAGAATCAAGAGCTAAGAATCAAGATTCAAGGCAGTAGACTTCAGGCCTTTAATTTTAAATCTGATTCTGCCGCCGTGGTCTGTGTCTTCACAGACCACTTACAATGATTGCTAAAAAAGTTTAAAGCTAGTTTTCAAGCTACTTCGGTCTCCGGTCTTCTACCAGGTCAAACATAGAGAATAAGGAATTTAACCTTCAAACTAATAATCACCTAGTAAAATCACCCTAATACTAAAAATATGAATCAACTTATAGACTGGCTGAGCCAGCCTTGGCCATGGTATGTGGCAGGTCCAATAATCGGACTCACCGTGCCTGCCTTATTAATCTTAGGGAATAAATCCTTCGGAATTTCTTCCTCCCTTCGTCATGTTTGCGCCATTTGCATACCAGCCGGAATTCCTTTTTTTAATTATAACTGGAGAAAGGAAATGTGGAACCTGATGTTTGTTTTAGGAATTCTTGTAGGTGGTTTTATTGCTACACAGTTTCTCAGCAATCCCAATGAGATGATCATCGCAGATGCCACAAAAGCAGACTTGAGTGCTTTAGGAATTACGGATTTTGGATCTTTGATGCCAGCAAGTATCTTTTCTTGGGAAAATCTCTTCACCGCCAAAGGGGTATTATTTTTCGTAATTGGAGGATTTATGGTCGGCTTCGGTACTCGATATGCAGGAGGATGTACCTCTGGACACGCGATTATGGGAATTAGTGCCTTGCAATGGCCCTCTCTAGTTGCCACAATGTTTTTTATGATAGGTGGGTTTTTCATGACTCATGTTTTGTTTGAGCCATTGATGAATCTGGTAGGATTTTAAAAAAAAGCTATGTTGACAAAACAAAAAATAACGCAGGAGGCGGTGTGCGATTCACCTAACTCCCAAGTGAATTCAGAAAATGGATTGGCTTTAGTAAAATATATCATTATGGGAATTCTGTTTGGGATCGTCTTTGTGAAGGCAGAGGTTATCTCTTGGTATAGAATTCAAGAGATGTTTCGATTGCAATCCTTCCACATGTATGGAGTGATAGGTTCAGCAGTAATGACGGGAATGATTTCTATACAGTTGATCAAGAGATTAAAAATCAAGTCTATTGCTGGGGAAAACATTATTATTCCTAAAAAAGAATTTCGTAAGGGACAGATTATTGGTGGATTTATCTTTGGATTAGGCTGGGCGATTACTGGGGCCTGTCCAGGGCCTTTATTTGCGCAGATTGGAAGTGGCTATTCAGTGGTCTTGGTTACCTTAATTTCTGCGATTGCCGGTACTTGGGTATATGGTAAGTTTTCGGACAAGTTGCCGAATTAGAGAATTGTATATTAGAATTTTAAAGCCACTTTCAGTTAATGGAAGTGGCTTTTTCAATCAAAGACTTTTTTCATGATGAATCGAATTAAGAAAATGGCTGCGACGATGACCGATCCGGCGATGAGAAATTCCATAGCGTAGTAGTTGGTTTTGGGACTTCAATGTAACCAGTTTCGAGTTTCATTGTTAAGCATATAGGGGTTATGCTATCAATCTTTCTTACTTTTGTGCCCCTATTAAATTCTGATTTTTGATGAACGCACTTTCCAAAAGACGTGTAGCCCTTGGGGCCTTCTTCTTTTTTGTGGGATTATGCTTTGCCTCTTGGGCAGCACGTATTCCAGATATTCAAGCCAAATTTAACCTTTCCGAAGGTCAATTGGGTACCCTACTACTTTTTCTCCCAATTGGTTCTTTGACAGGGCTTCCACTTGCTGGATGGGCAGTTTACCGATATGGTAGTCGGATCGTGGTGATGTTTGGGAGTTTTGCCTATGCAATGACTTTACCTCTGATTGGTTTGAGCGATTCACTCTATGTGTTGGCCCCAGTGTTGATTCTTTACGGCATGTTGGGAAATGTGATGAACATCTCTTTGAATACTCAGGCGCTTGCCCTAGAAGACGAAATGGGTAAAAGTATTTTGGCTTCATTTCATGGTCTTTGGAGTCTGGCAGGTTTTACAGGAGCTGGCATCGGTGCTACCATGATTGCCTTTGGTGCCTCTCCCGCAATTCATTACACTGTGGTGATGGCACTTTCTATAGTCATTATTTTGAGCGCCAAAGCTTACGTAGTAAAGGATAAGAAAGTATCTGGAGCAGGAGGAGGAATGGTGATGAAAAAGCCCGATGCATTATTGTTGAGAATTAGCATGATTGCATTTCTGGGCATGATGGCAGAAGGCTGTATGTTTGATTGGTCTGGGGTATATTTCAAGAAAGTAATCAAAGCTGATCCGTCCATGATAGCGCTGGGCTACGTGGCATTTATGGGAGCAATGGCTTCCGGCAGATTCTTGACCGATAAAATTGCAGCCAGATTTACCAAAGTAGCAGTAATTCAGGTAAGCGGCGTTTTGATATTTGCTGGCTTGATGTTGTCTGTAGTGTTCTCAACAGTTGTCGTTTCTACCCTTGGATTTCTATTGGTAGGATTTGGTGTCGCCTCTATTATACCTTTGTCTTATAGTATAGCCGGTAGATCAAAATTGTACACTCCAAGTGTTGCTTTGGCAATCGTATCGACGATCTCATTCTTCGGATTTTTGATAGGTCCACCTATGATTGGGTTTATTGCAGATTTATTCAATTTGAAAGCATCTTTTATTTTAATTGCATTCGCAGGGTTAGGAGTTACATTACTCTCTAGCGTTAGACAGGCAGTATTTTTGATTCCTGTCAAGCAAATCAAACCTGCCGGATAATATGGATAAAAAGCCCTTTCAGTTTCATAAGGATTTTGAAGTTCGATCCTACCAAGTGCATCCCAGCGGAAAGCTGAGCCTGACTGCACTCGCTGATTTTTTTCAGGAAATAGCCTGGAGGCACGCTGATTCGGCTGATTTTGGGAGAAATCTCACTGCTCAAAATCAGTCCTGGATACTTTCAAGGATTGATATTCATTGCGAAAATCTACCTTCTTGGGGAGATTCAATCAAAGTATATACGGCTGGTAGGGGAGTAGACAAGCTTTTTGCATTTAGAGAATTTCTGGTCACCAATCTTAGTGGAGATAGTTTAGTTAGTGCCATGAGTTCTTGGGTATTAATGAATATGCAAAGCAAAAGATTACTTCGACCAGCGCAGGTTTTGCCAGCTAACCTTTTTGATCTCACAGAAAAGCCTGATTCACAACCTGACAAAATCAGAGTGGAGGGAGAGTTAGTCTGCACCGAAAAGTTGACGGTGAGATATTCTGATCTCGATCTAAATAATCATGTGAATAACGCTTCTTACATCCGATGGGTTGAGAATGTTCTCTGCGAAAATAGGTTTAGCAAACCGAATTTTCTTATTAATTATCAAGCTGAGTGCCTTCTTGGTGATGAGGTTGAAATTTCCCTTTGGGAAAATATTAACGAATACATAGTTCAGGGACTGGTCAATAAAAAACCGGTTTTTATTGCCAAAGTAAAAAACTAAATTTTTTGCTTCCTGGATATATCGAATTAACAAATTTTCAATGTTTCACTATACTATCCTTTAAGCACTTCCTTCAGTGATTTCTGTCACTAATCTTTTCATGTTTATTAGAGATTTTTGTAGCTTGAATTTTATCTATGAAGACACCAAATAAGACTTTTATTCAGTTAATACCTTTAATGCTAGGACTGCTAATCCTCTCAAGTGGATTACTCCTTGCCATTGTAGGGATAGTTTACTTGGATTTTAAAGGAATAGAACCCTATAAGGAAGAGTTTATTTCTACAGAAAATCTCATTCCTCAAGACTCACCCAAATCCAAAGGATTAATGGATCCTATTGGAATGTGGCAAGCGCCCAACTGGTCAGAAGTAGATCAAGAAGGAAATGCTGATCAAATTAAATATGGAAAAGAGCTTATTGCCAATACTTCAGAATACCTAGGACCAAATGGAAAAGTTAAAAA
>Ga0307487_1002271_pt1 | contig 12492 bp, 6 predicted proteins | sample CBIW12metaG_FD_203665 | JGI IMG/M metagenome (GOLD analysis project Ga0307487, IMG submission 203665) | Sea-ice brine microbial communities from Beaufort Sea near Barrow, Alaska, United States - CBIW 1.2 | ecosystem: Environmental > Aquatic > Marine > Coastal | place: USA: Alaska | collected... | reverse complement strand
AGGATTAGTGCCAAAAGTGCTAAATAGGCGATTCCAGAATGTAGATGTTGCAGACCTGTGTACATAGTTTTATTTAGTTTGAATAGACGAAAATAATAGAATAAGAAATACTATTGACCTAATGACTGATCTATTCTACGAAAAGCACCAAACCTTTTAGGTATTCTGTTTCTGGATGATAGATATTGATGGGGTGATCAGCAGGTTGTGTGACTTGGTGAAGAATCTTGATTTTTCTCCTGCTTTCCAAGGCTGCAGCTGTAACGGTATTTCTAAAGAGGACCCTATCTACCACCTGAGAGCAAGAAAATGTAAATAGAATTCCACCGGATTTAATTTTTTTCATCGCTTCAATGTTCAATCTCTTGTAGGCTTGAACGGCATTATGTCTGGCTTTCAGATTTTTGGCGAATGCTGGAGGGTCAAGTACAATTAGATCATAATCTTCGTCGATCTCCCGAATGTATTTTATTACGTCAGCTACTTTTGACTCATGAATTCCCTTCAGGTCTGGATTGAGCGCAATATTCTCCTCTGTGAGTTGTATTGCTTTCGAAGAAATATCTACTGAATGAACCTCTCTTGCTCCCTCTTTCAGCGCCAACACAGAAAATCCACCCGAATAGCAAAAGGTATTGAGCACTTTTTTGTCCTTGGAGTAGGAGGCAAGCAATTTCCTGTTTTCACGTTGATCTATAAAAAAACCTGTTTTCTGGCCTTTCTCCCAGTCTATTCTATAGGTAGCTCCAAATTCCTGAACTAAGTCTGTTTTGGGCTCGCCCCAAACCCATTCATTGGAGACGGGCTCCATATTTTTCGGAAGTGTCTCTGCACTTTTGTCATATACTCCAGTCACTGCGTCACCATAGGTTATTTTTATAGCTTCTGCGATCTGCGCTACATGCGTATGAATGCCAAGTTGATGTGCCTGAATTACTGCAGTGCCGTTGTAGAAATCAACGATAAGACCTGGCAGCAAATCACCTTCTCCATGCACAAGTCTATACACGTTGGTTAAATCACTGTCTGTCAGACCAAGACTTTGTCTCAACGAATATGCTTCAGCTATTTTGTCATTCCAAAAATCCTGATTAATCTCTCTTTCTTCAAAAGAAATTATCCTGACCATTATAGATCCTTGAGAAAAGTATCCAATTCCCAGAAATTCATTCTTGGAAGAATTTACAGTGACCAGCTGTCCATTTTCTAAGCCTTCATCCATCTTAAAAATTGCGCCGGAAAAAACCCAATGATGTCTCCGTTTTAAGGAAATTTCTTTTCCATGCTTGAGAATTATTTTAGGATAGTTCATTAGTTTGAAGAGTTTTGTTGGGTAAAATTAGAGTGCCTGCAATCATAGCGATTGCGCTGGCAAGAAGACCATAAATGTGGGAAGATATTTCAGTTTCGAAATGATCTACCATTAATTAAGTAAGCATTCCTACTACCATAGAAAGAAAAGCTGTGCCGGAAGATGCTTTTTTCCAATACATAACAGACTATCAATGGAATGAATAGAGATACCAAGAGAAGAATGGATGCACCTGCCACTAGCTCATAAACATTTGCATCCTGAAGGGCCGTGAATACTGAAATTATTGCGACGAAAACTATACTTGTTCTAAATGTTAATAATAGATGTCTATCGGAAAGCCTGTCTTTAAACAAAGACTGAACTAGGTTTTCTGAGATGAGCGCAGAAGGAGCCAATATAGATGAACTGGCAGTATTCATGATGGCTGAAATTAAGGCACCAAAGAAAATAATTTGAACAGGCAACCCTACATGAGCTAATACCATGGATGGCAATAGCATCTGTTTATTTTCAAGATAGAGCTCTGGATATAATACTTTTGCACCTAAAGCTATAAATAAAAGGCGAAGCCCAAAGGTACGATAGAAACCTCCTGCCAAGTAGGTGGATTGAAAGGCTGCTTTTTTAGATTTGGATGACATCACTCGTTGATGAATAGCCCACATTTCACTTAGAAAAGTATATAAGACCAATATTCCTGCTGATATAAGAATTCCCTTTGTTAAGGTCAGCGTAGTTACGGTGCCTAGTATCAATACTAATGCAACCAATTGTGCTGCGACGAATCCAAAGAAAACCGGAACCATAAATATCGTTGCTGCCAATTCTATTTTTGCGCCAAAAACCACCCTAAATATATCTCCGATAGTCAAAAAGCCCATTCTATACCTTGGTCGAAGAACATCCCGAAACGTACTTGAAATAAAGCTTCTCCAAATGGATCTTCTATGACCCCTTGAAGTCCTTCGTCAAGATATGTGGACGAAGCTCCAAAAATAGTCTCTGATCCAAACCAAGTTACAAAAAGAGAGGAAGCGGACAAAAATAGTGGAAGGGAGCGTCCAGGTAGTACAAAGTCTTTCGATCCTTTGACTCTTCTGGATGCCCACACTCCTATAGCAATAGTAATTGCCAGATAAACAACTATTGCAGTAAGGAGCACTAAATGTGATTATTTTGATTTACCATACAGCTTCTCTCTCAATGCTTTCACCTCTTCACTTTCAAGGTAAGCTTCATAAGGCATTCTTCTGTCAATAGTCCCGTTTGGAGTAAACTCAACTATTCGGTTTGCAGAAGATTGGACAAATGCATAATCATAAGAGGACATCATCACCGTACCGGTAAAATCAACTATTGCGTTGTTAAAAGCGGTGATTGATTCCAGATCTAAGTGGTTGGTAGGCTCATCCATCACCAATAGGTTAGGGTTTTGAAGCATCATCTTGGAGATCATACAACGTACTTTTTCGCCTCCGGAAAGTACTTCACATTTCTTCAGCGATTCTTCGCCTGTAAATAGCATTCTTCCCAAGAATGTTCTAACATAAGCCTCTTCCTGATTACCGGAGAATTGTCTTAGCCATTCTATTAAGGAGAGATTGGATTTGAAATAGTCGGAGTTATCATTCGGCAAGTAAGCTTTGTTGATAGTGACGCCCCACTTCATACTTCCCTTGGTGGAAGGTATTTCATCCATGATCACTTGAAAAAATTTATTAACAGCCTGCTTTGTCTTAGAGACAAATGCGATTTTATCGCCCTTATCCACCATCAGATTCACATCAGTGAAATAAGTAACTCCGTCAGCTTTGAGTTCGAAATTTTCGGTCATGAAAATCTGATCGCCTGCTTCTCTTTCAGGTTTGAAAAGTATACCTGGGTATTTTCTCATCGATGGCTCAATGTCATCAATGTTCAACTTTTCAATCATTTTCTTACGAGCAGTTGCCTGCTTTGATTTTGCTACGTTGGCAGAGAATCTATCGATAAATGCCTGAAGTTCTTTTTTCTTGTCTTCAGCCTTTTTGTTGGAATCCGAACGCTGCTTTAAAGCAAGTTGAGATGATTCGTACCAAAACGTATAGTTACCTGAATAAATTTTGATTTTACCAAAATCAATATCTACAATATGTGTGGACACAGCATCCAAGAAGTGTCTATCGTGAGATACTACAATCACGATGTTTTTAAAATCTAATAAAAAGTTTTCCAGCCAATCGATGGTTTCAGAATCCAAGTCGTTGGTAGGCTCATCGAGAATTAGGATATCAGGGTTTCCGAATAAAGCCTGAGCAAGAAGTACTCTCACTTTTTGGTTACCCGCAAGATCTTTCATTGGTAAATTATGAAGGTCCTCTGTGATGCCCAATCCTGATAGAAGCGACGCAGCGGCAGATTCTGAGTTCCAGCCGTCCATCTCTGCGAAATCTGCTTCCAGTTGAGAAGCTTTTAACCCATCTTCCTCAGTGAAATCTTCCTTCATGTAGATTGCATCTTTTTCCTCCATAATGGAGTAAAGCGTAGTGTGACCCATCAACACAGTTTTGAGGACTTCAATCTCATCAAAGGCGAAGTGATTTTGGCTTAGTACAGCCATTCGCTGTCCAGGGGTGATATTCACAGATCCGCTGGTGCTGTCCATTTCACCAGATAGAATTTTCAAAAAAGTTGACTTTCCTGCTCCATTTGCACCAATCACACCATAGCAGTTGCCGGGATTGAATTTTAAAGAGACTTCATCGAAAAGAGTTCTTTTTCCAAATTTGAGGGAAAGATTATCTACTGAGATCATAGTTGATTTTAACTGATTGTTTGTCAGTATTTTAAATACTGAATAATTTTGTGGTGAAGCTAGTGACCAAGCTAATGTAACTGAGTAATTCACCTTATATAATCAAATGATTGAATGTTCATTTTAGATTATGAGCCTGCAAAGGTACTAGTAAGTAAAGGAAAAGCCAACTTTATAAAAGTTAGTGTTTTGTGAGAGGCTTGGCTAAGTTGACATGCCACAGTCTTTCTTTCCTTTTTTAAACAATTTTTTTATTTGATGTTTATATTGAACACAAATCACCGTATGAAATTTCATTACCTGAATTTATTTCTTCTTTTCGTCGCGCTTTTTCCAATTGGAAAGTTGTGTGCTCAGCGAACTACTTTGGGAAAGGAGTTTTACGTAGGTTTTATGGAAAATAACCGGACTGATGATCAACTTGACAAATCAGTACTTATCATTACAGCCAATGAAAATACCTCTGGCTCAATTCAGATTCCTTCACAGACGATTTATTTTTCACTCAAAAAAGGAGAACAGTTCATTAGAGAATTTGAGGATACTCAGGAAAATTTGATTCATAGAAATTCCGGAGTTGTTGAAAAAAGAGTGGTCAGAATTCTATCCACTGGAGATATCGCTGTTCATGCTATAAATGGAAGATCTTCCAGTACAGATGGCACTGTGGTGCTACCGCTCGCTGCATTGGGAAAGGAATATCTCATCAGTGCTCATTATGATGTTTTTAATCCGACACTGGATCCTGGGGCAAACGAAAACTTTGAAAGCACTCTTTTAATTATCGCAAGTGCTGACAATACTCAGATCGAAATCAAAGTGACCGCGCCTACGGTAAATACAATACCAGCTGGAAGTATCATTCCAATAAATCTGAACGCGGGTCAAACTTACCAGATTAAAGCAAAGGGAGATCTTACGGGGACATCCGTCAAAGTGGTCAATAGCACCGTTGATGACTGCAAAGTCATTGCTGTTTTTGGAGGAAACAAAAAGACAAGTGTTGGCAACTGCGGCACTAGTGGGGATGTACTATTTCAGCAGGCATATCCCATAAATAGCTGGGGAAAGCAATACATACACATTCCCATGATGGGAAGATCCTCGGGAGACTTAGTGAAAATTCTCGCGTCAGAAAATGGCACTGAAGTAACAATCAACGGAAATCCTAGAGGCACTTTGAATTCCCGAGAATTTATGAAAGTTGATTTTGGAAATAGCGAGACGGCAGTCATTGAAACTTCCAAACCTTCAGCAGTTTCAGTGCTTCAAAAAAGTGCCCAATGTAACAGCTTTGGATTGCCTTCTCTCGGAGATCCTACCCTAATCACGATGAGCCCAACAAACCAGCGTCTGAAATCAATTTATTTTTCCACTGGAAAATTGTTTTCCATTGCTAATGATAAGACTGTTCATTGGCTCAACGTGCTAGTTCCCAAAGGCTCTGAGAATCAAACAATTTTAAACGGAAGTGAAATAGGAGCTGAATTTCTTCCAGTGAAAAACGCTGAGTTCGCCTATGCGAGAGTCCAGCTACAAGAAGGTGTAAATCATCTTGAAAACCCAGAAGGTTTTATCGGGTATATATATGGAAATGGCCAAATTGAGTCCTATGGTTATGCCATCGGAGCGAGTCTGGATAATATTCAGTTTGAAGCTGAATCAACCTATAAATTCGATGTGATAGGAGATCATGTGGCTTGTCTTGGGCAGGAAGGAACCTGGGAAATAATGCCTGACAAGGATATTTTTACTTCATATTCATGGGATTTTGGGGACAATTCCAGCATGCCTTCAGGTAAATCAGCTGAACATACCTATCAAAAAGAAGGAAAATATGAAGTAGTGGTAACCGCATCTACTGGTACTGGAGCCTGTGATAGTGAGGAGAAATTTAGATTTGAGGTAGCCGTAAAGAAGGTGTCAATAAAGCTAGATGGGCCAATCTCAGTTTGTCCCTCCGATGCAGAATTGAAGTACACATTGAGTGACACTTTAAATGTAGCTCAAATTATCTGGGAGATTGATGGAGGAAAGATAGTTTCTCAGAGCGCTACAGAAGCAACAGTAATATGGTCTTCTCTAAAAAATGAAGGGTTCATCCGTGCGACTCCGGTAGCTTCAAATGGCTGCTTGGGTGAAGTTCAGGAATTGAAAATTAATGTGGCAGATAATTATGTACCAGCTATTCCTGAAGGTCAGTCAGGTTTTTGTAATACCAACCCAGGCTCCCTCACTTACAAAGTGCCTTTTCCAGATCAATCAAAAACTTATGATTGGACCATCACTGGAGGAGTTATTCTAAGTGGGCAAGATACAGAAGAAATCGTGGTTGATTGGAAGTTGGAAGCTCCTATTCAATCTATTCAATATACTGAATCCAGCAAGTTGAATGCATCATGCAGAGGAGTGTCAGAACTATTGATATTGGTAGATTTTCAACCAATACTGCTGACAGAAATTAATCTGGTTAGACCTTCTTGTCTTGGAAAACCGGATGGTTCTTTCTCCATAGAAATTAAGGGAGGATCGGGTAACTTTGAATACGCATGGACTCACGACCCACTGTTGACCACTGCAACGTTAGAAAATCTGGATGCTGGAATCTATGAAGTGAATGTGACAGATCTTTCCGGTTGTGGAAAAGAGCAATTGATTGTGGTATTGAATACTATTCCACCCATAGTTATTAATACGATTAATATAACTCCTCCTAGGTGCTTTGATTCCAAAGACGGTTCTATGAAAGTTGAAGTAGAAGGTGGAAGTCCTCCATATACAATTAAAAATTACGCTACCACATGGGATGGGAAATCACTTTTTGTTCAAGGATTATCAAAAGGTCCTAGGTCATTTACGTTGATAGATTCCAACCGCTGTACGTTTGAGTTTTCAACTGATGTGCCAGGTCCGGATGAACTTGAAGTGGTGTTCGAAGAAGAAAAGCCAAGCTGTCCCAATGGTGATAATGGTGTGATTCTAGCCAAAGCCACTGGAGGAACACCTCCATATAGCTTTGAGTGGGAGGATGGATCTAAGGATGAAAAAATAGAAAATCTTCCGTCTGGTGAATTTAAAGTGAGGATCGTTGACGCAAATGGGTGTGAGGTGACCTCAATTGCAAAAGTCTCTGCAGGAAAGCCAAGCGTGCGAATGCCTACTGGATATAATCCTTTGGAAGGCTTTTATGGACCAGTGACAAATTGTAGTATAACTTATGAGTTGATTATTTTTGATCGTTGGGGAGAATTGATTTATTCATCGACAGAAAGCTGGAATGGGAAATTAGGAGATAGGGAGGCACCTATCGCAACCTATACCTATCTATTGAGATATCAGTATTTGTTGGGGACACAACAAGCCTCTGATGAACTTCGAGGTTCTTTTACTTTAATTCGTTAACTCTTTTTATCATTTTTTTTCCATACTTCAGACAATTCAATAGTTTTGCGAAAGCAAATTTTTACAGGCCACATGAAAAAGATTTTAATTACCGGTGGAGCCGGATATATCGGTTCGCATACCGCAGTTGAGTTGGTTAAGTCTGGGTATGAACCAATCATCCTAGATGATCTGTCGAATTCTAACGAAAAAGTGCTTAGCAATTTGAAGGATTTAGTCGGTAAAGAACTGAATTTTTATAAGGGAGACTGCAATGATCGTGATATCCTTGACAAAATTAATTCTGAGCATGAATTGAGTGGCGTTATTCATTTCGCAGCGTTCAAAGCAGTAGGAGAAAGCACTAAACTTCCTCTGAAATATTACCAAAATAATCTAGGTTCACTGCTTGTTTTGTTGCAATTCATGCAGGACAATCATATTAAAGATTTGGTATTTTCTTCTTCATGCACAGTTTATGGTCAACCGGATGTACTTCCCGTAACTGAGCTGACTCCCAGAAAAGAGGCTGAAAGTCCTTACGGAAATTCAAAGAAAGTTTGTGAAGATATTCTAATTGACTTTGTGAAGAGCAAGCCTGGAATACGAGTGATCGCATTGCGCTATTTCAATCCTATTGGCGCACATCCAAGTAGCAAGATTGGGGAGTTACCGATTGGCACTCCAGCCAACCTTATCCCTTTTGTAACGCAGACTGCTGCAGGAATCAGAGAAAAACTAACTGTGTTTGGAGATGATTACGATACACCTGATGGCTCGTGCATTCGTGATTTTATCCATGTGATGGATTTGGCAGATGCCCATGTAAAGTCATTTGCTTATCTAAACAAGCAAGAAATTGATTTTTATGAGGTGTTCAATGTGGGTACAGGAAATGGAAATACCGTGTTGGAAGTACTAAATACCTTTGAAAAAGTGAATGGTGTGAAGGTCAATTATCAGATAGGCCCCAGAAGGGAAGGGGATGTTGTAAAGATCTGGGCAGACACCGAAAAAATCAATACGGTGTTCGGTTGGAAGCCAAGCTATACCTTAGAGGACTCTTTGCGTGATAGTTGGAATTGGCAAAAGACACTGTAGAACTTATTGTATTGTAAAACCTGACTTCCAGGTATGATTTTGAGACTTTCTTAATGGCAGAAACTCCATAAAGAGAGTCTTTTTATTTTTAGTAAATTTATTTTATGTATATCCGCAATTGCACCCGTAAAAGGCAAAAAGCGGCTTAATGTATGTTAACTTCTATCATCCGTCATCGGTCTTCCCGCCAGTTAACCAAAGAAAGAGGGGTCATTGGCATCATTGCGGATAATCAGATTTATTTTTAGTAAATGAAAGAAATACCTCAATAATTAAAATATTAAAAAATTCTGTTTCCAAAATTTTCTTAGCCGTTTACCTAAAGAGCGAATATGTATATTCAAAACACTTTAATCGGTATATTTATTAGATGTACTTGAAAATAACGATTATTAGGAGGTTTTTATGGTTTTTCAATTATTTTATTTGATGCTAAAGAATCATAATTTGAGGATCTAATAGGTTCAGGTGCTATTAATTTCTGAGTCCTACAAAGGGAAATCAAAGGTTAGTTATGAGTAGTAATTCCGTGAAAGGCAAAAATATAAAAGAACATGTGCCATTTTTCCATTATCAAACGCTTGATCCTATCCAAGACGTTTCATTGTTTAGAATTTGCGAGCTAAGTTCTATTGTTTCCCCAGCTTCTTGCTCTCTTATCCTATTTGATAATTCTGCGCGTGAGGGGTATAAAGTTGAATATGGCTTTAGTTTGAATAGCATTGAATTTGCTGATTTTTTAAAGGGGCAAACCTTAGCCGGCAAAAATCTGGTTACCTGTGAGGACGTTGGGATTCTTTCACTGACAGCAGAAGTTTCCAGCGTGTTTTCTAGTAACCATATTAGATCCTTTGCAGGACTGCCTTTATTAAATAAAAGAGGAATATGGATAGGTTGTCTATTTGTATTTGGAAGCGAAAGTTTATCAGTTGGTGAAAAGTGTGGTAAAGCATTACAACTGCTAAGTGATGAAGCGGTGATCGTCATGCAAGAGCGTAAGATGATTGCAGAATTTAGCAATGTTGAGAAATTGTTTAATCTCTCGAATGACTTGATTTGCATAGCAGGAGCAGATGGCTACTTCAAAAAAATCAGTCCTTCTTTTACGCACTTACTTGGTTGGGACAAAGAGACACTACTCTCACGTTCATTTTTTGAATTAATTCACCCAGAAGACATTGATAAATCCCAAAAGGAAATTGAGAAACTTGCACATGAGGTGCCTTCAATAGAATTTTCTCATAGGTTTAGATGCCAAGATGGCTCTTACAAAACGTTGGAATGGAAAGCTTCTCTTAAGCCAACTTCGGGAAATACCTATAGCATAGCAAGGGATATTACCGACTCAAAAGTAAAAGAATTACAATTGGCCACGAGTGAAGGCAGGCTGAGAGCCTTTTTTGAGAATTCTCAGGGATTGATGTGTACTCATGATATGAAAGGCGTATTTCTTTCAGTAAATGAGGCAGGAGCCCAAAAATTAGGATATACTTCAGAGCAACTTATAGGAAAAAGTCTATTTGATATCGTTCCTCAAGAAAGGCATCCATTAGTTGATCAGTATCTTTTTGCAGTTCAGACCAATGGAAAGGCAAGCGGGCAAATGATTACTCGCCACAAGGACGGTTCGTTATTAATTTGGATGTTTAGCAATGTCATAGAAAGTGATTATTGTGGGCAAGGTAATTATGTGATAGGAAATGGGATAGATATTTCTACGCGAGTCAAACTGGAAGAAGAATTGTCTCAGGCACGGGTGATGCTGGAAGAGACAGGCAAAATGGCGAGAGTTGGGGGATGGAATTTAGACTTGAAAACGCACCAACTTTCTTGGACTTCTATGACCAAAATCATTCATGAGGTACCCGAGGATTTTCAGCCTGATTTATCGACAGGTATTAATTTTTATAAAGAAGGCGAAAGTAGAGATAAAGTAACCGCAGCGATAGAATTAGGTATACGTACTGGGGAAGGTTGGGACTTGGAGGTACAATTGATTACCCATAAAGGAAATGAAGTGTGGGTGCGTGCAATTGCGCAGATGGAATTTGAGGGAGAAAAATGCATAAGAGTAGTTGGAACCTTTCAGGATATAGATAAAAGTAAGCGAGTTCAAATTGAGCTGGAGCAAGCAAGAAAGGAATTGAATAATGTGTTTAATGCGTCCTCAGAAATCAGCATAATTTCCACTGATCTATCTGGTATTATTACGGTTTTCAACACAGGAGCAGAGAAAATGTTAGGCTACACCGCAGACGAAATGGTGGGCAAACATAATCCCGAATGCATCCATGATCCGGAAGAAATAAAAAGGCATCTAATCGCGCTAAAGAAGGAATTTGGGGAAGGAATAGGTATCGAAGATGTTTTTACAGCCAAGGCTGAAAGAATGGGTATGGAGCAGCGTGACTGGACATATATCATGAAAGATGGAACGAAGAAAATTGTTTCATTGGTAGTCACTCCAATTCGGGACCTTGATAATAAGACTATTGGGCATTTGGGTTTTGCTACAGACATGACAGAAATGCGACAAATGGAAGCAGAGCTTTTTAAAGAGAAAAGCCGACTTTCAGAATTCGTACAACATACTCCTGCAGCGGTTGCCATGATGGACAATAGTATGAGATACATTGCTGTCAGTAATCGATATATCGAAGATTATCACTTGGAGGGCAAGGAGTTGATTGGAAAATTGCACTATGATTTCTTTCCATTTGTAGATGCTGAAAGAAAAGAAAGGCATCAGCGCGTGTTGGACGGTGCAATAGAACGAAGAGAAGAAGAGCTAATCACATTGCCGGGATTTGCAGAAAAACAATATGTAACCTGGGAGATGAGACCTTGGTATCGATCTGACGCTGACGTAGGTGGTATGATGCTATTTACAAAGAACATTACTAGCAATGTAAAGCAGCGCGAGGAATTAAAAAAGGCAAAACTTCAAGCTGAAGATGCTAGCGTTGCCAAGTCTGAATTTCTGGCAAATATGAGTCATGAAATCAGAACGCCTTTGAATGGGGTAATAGGATTCACCGATCTTGTATTGAAGACAAATTTGAATGAAACACAGCATCAATATCTTTCTATAGTCAATCAATCTGCAAATGCACTTCTAAGTATTATAAATGATATTCTTGATTTTTCAAAAATAGAAGCAGGTCGTCTGGAACTGGACATTGACAAGTGTGATCTATATGAGATGAGCGCACAGGCAACAGACATTATTACCTATCAAATTCAAAACAAAGGCTTGGAAATGCTGCTAAACGTGGCGACAGATCTTCCACGATTCGTATATGCGGATTCGATACGCCTAAAACAAATTTTGGTAAACCTCTTGGGAAATGCGTCCAAGTTCACAGAAAATGGAGAAATAGAATTGAAAATAGAAACCCTCGAAGCGGATGGAGAAAATCATAAAATTCGCTTTGCTGTAAGGGATACAGGTATAGGAATTAAACCTGAGAAACAATCAAAAATCTTTGAGGCATTTTCACAGGAAGACAGTTCCACCACAAAGAAATATGGAGGTACAGGTTTAGGATTAACGATTTCTAACAGTCTTCTCAGACTTATGGATAGCAGGCTTCAAGTGATAAGTAAACCTGGAAGTGGGAGTACATTTTTCTTTGACGTTACTTTAAAAACCGAGCGGGGTGAGGCAATTGAATGGTTTGACGTAGAAATGATTAAGAGTGTACTAGTAGTTGATGACAACGCTAATAATCGATTGATTATCAGGCAAATGTTGTTGCTCAAAAATATCCAATCAGTCGAAGCATCTAACGGTTTTGAAGCACTTCAAGTATTATCCACTGGAAAACATTTTGATTTGATCCTGATGGATTATCATATGCCATTTATGGATGGGCTTGAGACCATCCACAAGATTAGAGAG
>Ga0307487_1002268_pt1 | contig 12503 bp, 12 predicted proteins | sample CBIW12metaG_FD_203665 | JGI IMG/M metagenome (GOLD analysis project Ga0307487, IMG submission 203665) | Sea-ice brine microbial communities from Beaufort Sea near Barrow, Alaska, United States - CBIW 1.2 | ecosystem: Environmental > Aquatic > Marine > Coastal | place: USA: Alaska | collected... | reverse complement strand
TTTATATCTGAAATTTTATCAGATTTGTATTCATAACCCAAATGTGACAGGCAGATGACCAGATCGCATTTTTTTTCCTCCTTTAAAATACGGACCATATCTGTGGCAATTTCCACCGGATCCAGATATTTTGTTTCCTTGTAGAGATTAGGATTTACCAGGCCCTGTAATTCTATTCCCAGGCCAAAAACCCCGATTTTCACGCCGTCCTTTGTAAAGATCTGGTGTGGCAAAACCTGCCCGTCCATAATTGTATTTCTGAAATCGTAATTGGAAGAGATAAAATCGAAATCGGCGTGTGGAAGTTGTGAAAATAAGCCATCGATCCCGTTGTCAAAATCGTGGTTCCCAATGGTTGCAGCATCGTATTTAAGCATGCTCATCAGTTTAAATTCCAGTTCACCTCCGTAAAAATTAAAAAAAGGCGTTCCCTGGAAAATATCCCCCGCATCCAGTAGCAAGGTGTTTGGATTTTCATTCCTGATCTGACCGATCAGGGTCGCACGTCGCGCAACTCCACCCATATTGGCATTTTTGGGGTCATTCGGACCAAAAGCTTCAATATGACTATGCACATCGTTTGTGTGTAAAATGGTGATGTGCTTTTTAGGAGTTTCGGAAAATGAAAGAGACAAACCTCCCAGTCCTATAAAAGCACCGGTGGCAGCGGTTTGCTGAATAAAATTTCTTCTTTTCATCAGTTTGACCTGTTTTTCAACGGCATTTTAAAAATCAATTAATTATGTTCCCCTTTTTGAATATATCTATTGTCCCTGCCGGTTTTGAGGGTGTCCACCTTCGTAAAATAATCGATGATGGAATTCCGTATTTTATAATCCACCGGGTAGAGGTTCACCGGGTCCTTGAAAAAATTCATATTATCGCCGCCTTGCTGTAAATAATCGGAAGTGGCGACAAAATATGTTTTGTCCCTGTCAATTCCCTTAGCATTTACGCTAGCCTCAATCACTTTGTAATCTTCATCTACCAGGATCTTGATTCCGCTGATTGGATGCGCGGTTTTGGCAATTTTAAGATAAGTAAGCATTTCTTCCAACTTTGTTCCGGTTATTTCCACGACCACGATCTCATTTTCAAAAGGCATGATTTGATAAGCTGTACGGGCGGTAACCGGGCCTTTTCCAATGTTGGAGCGAATTCCGCCTTGATTCAACAAAACCAGATCAATATTATTCCCTGTCCTGCTTTTAAAAACCGGGCTTGCCTGTTCCATAACAATATCGGCCATGAGATTGCCAAGGGCAGTATTTAGTTCTCCATCATTTTTGCTGAGGTTGGTGGGATTGTAAGCCAAAACGCTGTCTAAAGTCTTGTTGATATGAACCGAGTAGGGTTTTATGAAATTTTGAATCGCAGTATCCGGTGCAATGGTTTCTTCTATGGCGATGCGTTTTCCGGCAATTTCAATTGGATGGTAGCGATTGGTGTTACAAGAAAGGATCCCAAATAGCAACAAAACGGGTAAAAATGGTTTGAGGCTCATTTTTATTTTGAAGTTAGTTTTAAAGCTGGTAAAGTTAATTAGAATTTTATATTAACCAGACGAAAAACCCTAGATAAGAGAAGAAAGACTATTAAGCTGACAAATAGGTTGTTACATAATTTTATGTTTCAATATATAATATGAAGGGATTCGCTTTTTTTTGAATTGAAAATGACTTTGATAAAAAGAATTATTTTGAGGAACGATCCGAAATATTAATGATTAGTCTGAGAGCTTTAATTACTCATTCTATTTAGGCTTGTTTTTTGTTACAAAAGAAACACAATTGAATTTGATAAATATATTTTAGGCAACACTTTTGCAATGAGACATTGCGTTATTACCAAAGTTGTTAAATTTATCAAATCTTAGAACGAATCCATGATCATAAAAGGCATCAAACTAGCCGTTGCAAAATTAAAGATCGCCCAGCTTGTTAAAAACCGGCAACCCGAAGCATATTCAATTCCGGTTAAATCTATTGGGATTATTTTCGATTTTAAAAATCGAAAGGCCTTAAGAAAACTGGAACAACTGAAAAAACAATTCAATATTTCCGATGCCAATTTTAAAGTGGTGACCTACATTCGAAATGGAAAAAAACCATCCGATTTTGAAGGAGAGATCTATAGTTTAAAAAACATGAATTTTGATGCGGAAATAAATAATGAGGGAATGAATGAAATTACCTCTGAAAGTGTTGATTTACTTATTACTTTTGCCGAAGAAAATAATACAGCTGTACATCTTTTAACGGCACATTGCCGTGCGGGGATCAAGGTGGGAAGATATCAGAAAAATGTAGCATTATTTGATATGATAATTCAGGCCGATAACGATGCGGAATTATTCACAGAAGAATTGGCGAAATATTTAAAACAGCTTAAAAAATCATAAGATGAATAAATTAATTGGAACCGGTGTCGCTTTAATAACCCCTTTTAAAAGTGATCTTTCAATAGATGTGGAAGCGCTTTCAAATTTGGTGAAGGACCAGATTATGAACGGGATAAATTACCTGGTTGTTTTGGGAACAACCGGAGAGAGTGCCACGCTTTCAAAATCTGAAAAAGATTTGGTTATCAATACCGTGATTAAAGCAAATAACGGAAAGGTTCCATTGGTTTTGGGAATGGGGGGCAACAATACCGCCGCTCTGGCCGAGGAGTTGAAATTCACAGATCTTTCTGCTTTTGAAGCCGTTTTATCGGTTTCTCCTTATTACAACAAACCAACACAGGAAGGTATTTATCAGCATTATAAAGTTATTTCGGAAGCTTCCAAAAAACCTGTAATTATATACAATGTTCCGGGAAGGACCGCTTCCAATGTCCTGCCTGCGACCGTTCTGAGATTGGCACAGGATTTTAAGAATATTATTGGAATAAAGGAAGCCGCGGGAGATATTGTTCAGGCAATGAAACTGATCTCTGTTCTACCTGAAGGGTTTTTAGTGATCTCAGGAGACGATATGGTTACCTTGCCAATAATATTGGCGGGAGGTCACGGTGTAATTTCGGTGATTGGACAAGGATTGCCATCAGCGTTTTCCAAAATGGTTCAACTGGGACTGGAAGGAAAAGTAAAAGAAGCCTATCAACTTCATTATAAAATAATGCCCTCTATCGATTTAATTTTTGCTGAAGGGAATCCAGCGGGGATCAAGGCCATGCTCCATTCCAAAAAAGCCTGCGAAAATGTTGTGCGCTTGCCTTTGGTGAAATCCTCAGATAAATTACTTGGGGAAATTGAAACCTTTATGGGCCAATTTTAATTTTGGTGAATTGAATTGATTTTGCACCAAATGAAAGTTTTTATAATAGAATAGAAAACAGTACTTTTGCCAGATGTTTTTACAAAGTATGAAAAAAGGGTTATTATTATTGGGCGTATTTCTTATGTTGGTTTCTTGTGGCGAATACCAGAAGGTATTGAAAAACGAAGATGCCGGAGCGAAATATACAATGGCTGAAAAGCTTTACAATGAAGCTAAGGTAGAAAACAATAAATCCAAATATAGAAAAGCACTTCGATTATTTGAACAAATTGTTCCTAAGTACCGTGGGAAACCTCAGGGAGAGAAAGTGACCTATCTTTTTGCAGATACTTATTATCAGTTAAAGGATAATTATTTGGCTGGATATCAATTTGAACGATTTACTTCGGCCTATCCCAATAGTGAAAAAGTAGAGGAAGCTTATTTTAAAAGTGCCAAAAGTTATTACTTTTTGTCTCCCAGATACGATTTGGATCAGACCGAAACAGATAAGGCAATGAAAGAATTGCAAAAATATATAGACAACTATCCAAGTGGGGAATATTTGGAAGAGGCCAATAAACTGATTACCGATTTAAGGGTTAAACTGGAAAAGAAAGCTTACGAAATTGCAAAACAATATCACCATACCGAAAATTATAAATCGGCGATGGTGGCCTTTACCAATTTTATTAATGAGTATCCCGGTTCTCCGTTCAGGGAAGCCGCGTTTTATTACAGATATGACTCTGCCTATCAATTGGCAATCAACAGTTATAAGCAGTTAATGGAAGAGCGATTGAATGCGGCCAAAGATTATTATAAAAGTTATCAAAAATATTATCCCGAAGGCAGCGCTTATTACGATAGGTTGCAATCTTCCAACAAGGATTTAGAATCTAGACTACAAAATTATTAATTACAACCTATTATGGATTTGAAAAAGAGCAATGCACCGATAAACACTACCACAATCGACAAGAATTTGGTGGATGCCCCAACAGGCAATATTTATGAGGCGATATCAATAATCTCGAAGCGGGCAAACCAAATCAATGGCGAGATCAAAAGAGAGCTTTTGGAGAAGCTGGATGAATTTGCCACTTACAACGATAGTTTGGATGAGGTTTTTGAAAACAAAGAACAAATTGAAGTTTCAAAATACTACGAGAAATTACCTAAACCACACTCTTTGGCAGTTCAGGAATGGTTAGAAGATAAAATTTATTATCGCGATACCAAGGAAACTTCAGAAGAAAACTAATATAATGAGTGTTCTTGAGGGAAAAAAAATACTATTAGGCATTTCTGCCGGTATTGCTGCATATAAAACAGCTCCTTTAGTCAGATTATTTATTAAAGCCGGTGCACAGGTGAAAGTTATCATGACACCGGCTTCCAAAGATTTTGTCACTCCGCTTACCCTTTCCACCCTTTCAAAAAACAAGGTAATTTCATCATTCACAGATGAGGACGATGAAAATGCCACCTGGAACAGTCACGTAGATCTCGGCCTTTGGGCCGATTTTGTGCTTATTGCCCCGGCTACCGCCAATACCTTATCTAAAATGGCATCGGGAACCAGTGACAATATCCTTTTGGCAACCTACCTTTCTGCAAAATGCCCTGTGTATTTTGCGCCGGCAATGGATCTGGACATGTTCCAGCACCCAGCTACCAAAAAGAGTTTGCAAATCCTCCAGTCTTATGGGAATATTATGATCCCTGCAGAATCCGGAGAACTTGCTAGCGGACTTTTCGGCGAAGGAAGAATGGCGGAACCGGAAAATATCCTTAGCTTTATTGAAAATCACCTGCGCGAAAAAATGCCTCTTAGAAATAAGAAGGTCATGATAACGGCAGGACCCACATACGAAGCTATTGACCCTGTGCGTTTTATTGGAAATCATTCCAGTGGGAAAATGGGTTTTGAATTGGCAAAAGAAGCAGCTAAATTAGGTGCTGAGGTAATCCTTATTTCGGGCCCCAGCCATTTGACTTTAGAAAATTCAAGTATTAGGCTAATCAGGGTTACCAGCGCCCAAGAAATGTATAATGCGGCACACGAATTTTTCCCCACAACCGATGTGGCAATAGCGGCAGCGGCGGTATCTGATTATAAACCGAGAACCGTGGCTAAACAAAAAACGAAAAAACAGGAAGCTGATTTGACTTTAGAGTTAACGCCAACCCAGGATATTCTGGCTTCTATGGGGAAATTGAAAAAGGAACAAAAGCTCGTAGGTTTTGCATTGGAAACCAATAACGAACTTGAAAATGCCAAAGAAAAACTGGAAAAGAAAAACCTGGATTTTATCGTTTTGAATTCACTGAATGATGAAGGCGCAGGTTTTAAGTCCGAAACTAATAAGATAAGAATTATCACAAAAAACGAAGTGAAATCATTCGATTTAAAACCAAAATCGGAAGTTGCACGGGATATTTTAAATGAAGTAATCCTATTGTTAAATGAATAAGATCGCACTGATAATATTTCTCTTTTTTGGGGTAGCGGTAGCTTCGGCCCAGGATTTGAACGGGGAGGTGATTATCAATGCCGAGCAGACAGGGCAAAGCAATTTATCTGTTTTTAAAACCTTGCAAAGATCGCTTTCTGAATTTATCAACCAAACAAGTTGGACAGACCGGAAGTTTTCCAATCACGAACGCATCAATTACAGTGTTTTTATCAATATTTCGAAATTTGAAAATGATTCGTTTTCAGGGACTATTCAGGTGCAATCCTCAAGGCCGGTTTTTGGGTCTACAATGGTCACTCCCATCTTCAATTTTAACGATGAACAATTCAGTTTTAACTATAGGGAATTTGAGCCTTTAACTTACAGTCAGAATGCTTATTCTTCCAATCTGGTCTCGGTAATATCGTTCTACGTTTATACCATTTTAGGATTGGATGCAGATACCTTTCAACAGGAAGGTGGAACACCGTATTTTGAAGAAGCGAATCGAATTGTGACCACCGCCCAGCAAAGCAATACTGCCGGCTGGCGTGGAAGCGACGGGAACCGCTCCCGTTACAAGCTTAATGCCGATTTATTATCAAATGCTTTTTTGGATTTCCGAACAGCATTGTACGAATACCATCGCTTAGGTTTGGATATAATGCATAAAGATCCCGCTGCCGGAAAAAAAGCCATTGCCAAATCGATTCAAAATTTACGCAGCATGAATGACAGCAGGCCAAATTCATTGTTAATGCGGGTATTTTTTGATTCCAAAGCCCAGGAAATAGAACAAATTTTTAGTAGTGGGCCATCAATTCCCATTACCGATCTGGTGGATACTTTAAACAGGATAGCGCCTATGTATGCAGAGAATTGGAGAAAGATCCAATTCTAATGCTTTCGGTTTTGATTGAAATGAAATTCTCTTGTATCTTTAGCTTCAAATCTATTATAATTTGCTAACAGCTTTATCAATTAAAAATTACGCACTGATTGAAGATATCAAAATGGATCTTCAACAGGGGTTTACCATAATTACGGGTGAAACCGGTGCCGGAAAATCCATTATGCTTGGTGCGCTCGGACTTCTCCTGGGAAAACGTGCAGACTTTAGCGCGATCCGGAATTCAAAAAACAAATGCGTGATTGAGGGTGTATTTGATATTGCCAATTATAAACTCGCCAATTTTTTTACTGCCGAAGATCTTGATTATGATGATCAAACCATCATTCGTAGGGAAATCCTCGCTTCGGGCAAATCCAGGGCATTTATAAACGACACTCCCGTAACACTTCCCACGCTTGTGAAATTGGGCGATTTTTTAATCGATATTCACGGGCAACATCAAACGCTTAGTTTGGGAGAAAACCAATATCAATTTGAGATCTTGGATACACTCTCCAAAAATCACGATTCCCTGCAGGAGTTTCAAGAGGGGCTGAAAGATTATAAAATACTTCAACACAAATTGACGGTTTTAAAGGAATCTCAGGCTCAGGCGATAAAAGAGCACGATTACAACCTTTTTTTGTTAAATGAACTTGAAGAAGCCCGTTTAAAGGAAGGCATGCTGGAAGATCTTGAGGAACGCCACGAAGAATTGAACAATGTTGAAACCCTCACAGAACATCTGGGACTTGCTTCTAACCAAATTCAACAGGAAGAAATCGGCTCAATTGCAGGCTTAAAGCAGGTGCGTTCAAATTTGTTGAAAATCGCCGGTTTTTCAGGAACTTACGCGAGTTTGCAGGAACGTGTGGAAAGCGTAATTATTGAACTGGACGATATTGCACAGGAATTGGAAACCTCTTTAGAAAGGGTGGAGGCAAATCCTGAGGAGTTGGATGAAGTAAATGCCAAACTTCAGTTGATCTATAATTTAAAAAAGAAACATTCTGCAAATAATATAGAGGAGTTATTGATCATAAAAACTCAACTAGCACAAAAAGTGTCGCTAACGGAAAATGCCGAAGCCGATCTGGAGCAGCTAAATAAGGAGATTTCCAAGAAAAAAGAGAATTTGGGCCTTATAACCAAAAAAATACATGAGAATAGAAAACAAACCATTCCCGGACTTATTTCAGATGTTGAAAAAATAATTTTCGATTTAGGAATGCCCAATGCCCGTCTTAAAATGGAGCTAAAATTCCGTGAAGAATTTTATTCAAATGGGCAAGATCAGCTTTTTTGGTATTTATCTGCCAATAAAGGGGGTGATTTTACCGAATTGAAAAAAGCGGCTTCGGGAGGAGAGTTGTCCCGGATCATGCTTGCGGTTAAAAGTATTCTCGCTTCCAAAAGCAAATTACCTACCATCATTTTTGACGAAATAGACACAGGCGTTTCGGGCGATATTGCACAAAAAATGGGAGATATACTATACAATATGGGGCAAACAATGCAGGTGATCGCAATTACGCACTTGCCTCAAATTGCCGGAAAAGGAAATAAACATTTTAAAATATTCAAGGAAGATACTTCCGGAATTACCGTTACCAAGATCAAAGAACTTCAGCCCGACGAGCGAATTGAGGAACTTGCGATGATGTTGGGAGGGAATACTTTCAGCAAATCGGCTATGGCTCATGCAAAAGCCTTACTTAATTAAATCAAGTTTGTATATTTGCAGGCTTAAAACAATATAAAAAAATCAATTACAGATGGCATACAATCTACTAAAAGGAAAAAGAGGGATTATTTTTGGCGCTTTGGACGAAAATTCTATCGCCTGGAAAACAGCAGAACAGGTGCATGCAGAAGGAGGTAAATTTGTTTTGACAAATGCCCCAATTGCCTTGCGAATGGGGACCCTTAATAAACTTGCAGAAGCAACCAACTCAGAAGTTATTCCTGCAGATGCCACAAGTATTGAAGATTTGGAAAGATTGGTAGCTAAAGCAACCGAAATTTTGGGAGGAAAGCTTGATTTTGTCCTGCATTCAATAGGGATGTCCATGAATGTGCGAAAAGGAAACCACTATACCAGCCAGAACTATGATTTCACTCAAAAAGGTTGGGATATTTCAGCAGTTTCTTTTCATAAAACCATGCAAGTACTTTACAAAAAAGATGCGATGAATGAATGGGGGAGTATTGTAGCCCTTACCTATATGGCCTCTCAACGTGTATTTCCAGATTATAATGATATGGCCGACAATAAAGCTTACCTGGAATCCATCGCGCGTAGTTTTGGGTATTTCTTCGGAAAAGATAAAAAAGTTCGGGTCAACACGATCTCGCAATCGCCAACTCCAACTACAGCCGGAATGGGCGTTAAAGGCTTTAACGGATTTATAGCCTATGCCGATAAAATGTCCCCGCTTGGCAATGCAACGGCTTTAGATTGCGCAAATTACACTGTTACTTTATTTTCCGACTTGACAAAGCGGGTTACCCTTCAGAATTTATATAATGATGGTGGATTCTCAAATACGGGTGTTAGTATGGAAGTAATGGATGCCTTTATGAAAGGGGAAGAATAGCATAAAAAATGATCTTATAAAATTTGGCCCCGAAATAATTCGGGGCTAAGTTTTATAATTTAAAACCGGGTTTTTTAACATGCAGATAAACTATTCATTTATTATTCCGGTTTTTAACAGGCCGGGGGAAATTGGGGAATTGTTGCAAAGTATGACAGAACTCCGGTGGTCAGGGACTTTTGAAATTGTTTTAATTGAAGATGGTTCTACACTTTCTTCAGAAAAGGTGGTTAGGGAATTTCAGGACAGGTTGCAAATAAGTTATTATTTTAAACCGAATTCCGGTCCGGGAGATTCAAGAAACTACGGAATGCGTAAAGCGAGAGGGAATTATTTCCTCATTTTGGATTCCGATGTGATCTTACCGCTTGATTATTTAAAAGAAGTCGATTCCTTCTTATCTTCAAATTTTCACGATTGTTTTGGTGGTCCGGATACCGCACATCACAGTTTTTCCAATACGCAAAAGGCAATAAACTACGCCATGACTTCATTGCTTACCACCGGCGGGATTCGCGGCAGGAAACAAGCTTTGAATAAATTTCAGCCACGCAGTTTTAACATGGGGCTTTCAAAAAAAGCATTTGAAGATTCCGGTGGGTTCAGAAATATCAATCCGGGGGAAGATCCGGATCTATCCCTTCGTTTGCTGAAGTCAGGTTTTAAAACTACCTTGATCCCCAATGCTGTTGTTTTTCATAAAAGGCGAATAGATTGGGAAAAATTTTACGGACAGGTGTATAAATTTGGGGTAGTACGGCCCATTTTGAATTTGTGGCATCCCGGATCCGGGAAAATAACTTATTGGTTTCCCAGTTTGTTCATGATTGGCCTTTTATTTGCAGTAGTATTATTCCTGTTGGGAGTTTCCATTTTTTTAGTAGCTTATTTGATCTATTTTATTATAATTGGAGTGGATGCGGGAATAAAAAACAGAAGTTTAAATATTGGTTTGGCAGCTATTATTGCTACTTTTATTCAATTCGCAGGATACGGCTATGGATTTTTAAAATCTATATGGAAATTGAGATTCTTAAAGATAGAACCACAAGCCGCTTTTCCGAAGTTATTTTTTAACAATGCAAGACAAAAAAAAGCAGAATAAGTCCTGGGTAAAAAGGGGACCTTTAAAAACATTTTTATTCTTTTTGGGGTTTTCCACCGTTATTTGGATCTTTGTTCAATTCTCCAAGCAATATACCACAGTCATAGAGCTGCCGGTAAGCTACATTAACATTCCAAAGGATAAGATCATTCTGGATAATTCCAAAAAATATTTGGATTTGAGGATTAAGGACAATGGTTTAAATATTGCTATTAATCATTTTTTTCCGAAGGAATTAAAGATAGATCTGAGTGATGCCGAGCCTTTGGATGGACAATTGGTTTTCGATTTGGAACCTCATAAAGCGGCTATTTTTTCACAGTTAAGAATAGACTTTGAAGATGCAGGTTTTCTTCAGGAAAATTTGAAGATTGATTTTCAGCAACGTGCGGTCAAAAGGGTTCCAGTTAAGTCCAATATAAATTTAGGATTTTCTGTGGGGTATTCGGCACTTGAGAAAATTAAATTCCAACCGGATTCAATCACGATCAGCGGTCCTAAAAATATTTTGGACACCTTGCAACAAGTCTACACAAGGTCCCTGAAAATTGGCAATATCAACAAGGATATAGATGGAGTTATAAAACTTGATAAAAAAAATCTCGCTTCTGTTACTTTTTATCAGAATGAGGTCAACTATTCAGTTCGTACAGATAAGTTTACTGAGGGCAAAGTTGAAATTCCCATCGAGATGATAAATGTGCCTGAAAATATCAATGTGGTTATTTTTCCAAAATCGGTAATTGTATATTATCAGGTAAGTTTAAATCAATTTGACAAGGTAAAACCATCCGATTTTAATGTGGTTGTAGATTTTAAGAATTCCTTTGACAGCGATGGATACCTGTTGGCCCAGATTGTACAACAACCTAAAATGGTGAACAACCTTCGGTTAAACGAAAATAAGATTCAATTCGTGATTAAACGATAAAAGGGATTCAAAATTCAAAATTTTCTCAATACTCAATACTAATATCTCATTACTCATACCTCAAATCTAAAAATGAAAATAATTGGCCTTACTGGCGGAATGGGAAGCGGCAAAACCACTATCGCCAATTTTTTTAAAGAATTGGGCATTCCTATTTATATTGCCGATGACGCTGCAAAAACTTTGATGAATACTTCTGCTGAAGTGAAATCCAAGATTATAGGCCTTCTTGGTGAAAAAGCCTATCCCGATGGAATTTTAGACCGAAAATATGTAGCTGCACAAGTATTCAATTCTGAAGAAAAATTAGAAAAACTCAACGCTATTGTGCATCCTGCAGTGGCGACTGATTTTGAAGATTGGAAAAATTCGCAAAATTCACCTTATGTGATCTATGAAGCGGCAATTTTATTTGAAAAAGGCGGACACAAAAAATGTGACGCGGTTATTCTTGTAACTGCGCCCTATGAAGAAAGGATAAAACGCCTTAAAAGCCGAGACAAAAGTTCTAAAGAAGATATTGAAGCGAGAATAAAACACCAATGGAATGATTCAAAAAAACGAAAACTCGCTGATTTTGAAATAAAAAATTTAAATTTGCAGAATTCCAAGGAACAAGTGAGAAAATTGCACGAAATTATCTTAATATCTGATAAAAATTAAACATTGTTTTGTTAACATTTGGTTAAACTGATTAGTCTCTAAATGTTAAAATATTACATTTGCTACATGAATAAAAAGTTATTCCTCCTTCTAATCCTCCTAATGAGTTTATCACTTATAGGGATAATTTTTGTGCAGGGATATTGGATAAAAACTGCTGTAGACGACAAAGAAGAACAGTTTTCGTATAATGCCAAACAGGTATTGATAAGCGTTTCACGGGAGCTTCAAAATCAGGAACTTGAAAATTTCTGGTTTGAATTTGAAGATGGAGACAACAATTCATTGGCTTTGACCGAAACAAGCCTGATGGAATATTTTAAACTCGATAAAAACAGGTACAATAATAATGAGAGTTTAAAGATGGAAGGAATTCTTGAGGAGGACGATAAAATTACCTCCGATTTTTTAATTTCTGCCCAGGACAGTGTTCAGTTTTCAAAACTTATCAATAAAAAGGTGACTGATATTTTTAAGCGCGATACTAATGGAGGACATCAACTTACGCCAGAGCAGCGCATTGAGCGTTTGATGCGAATGAAGGAAGTTGAAAAGGATATGCTGCGCTCTTATATTTCCGAATATACTTCCCGCAT
>Ga0307487_1002265_pt1 | contig 12521 bp, 15 predicted proteins | sample CBIW12metaG_FD_203665 | JGI IMG/M metagenome (GOLD analysis project Ga0307487, IMG submission 203665) | Sea-ice brine microbial communities from Beaufort Sea near Barrow, Alaska, United States - CBIW 1.2 | ecosystem: Environmental > Aquatic > Marine > Coastal | place: USA: Alaska | collected... | reverse complement strand
CGTGTCGGCCGTGGGCTCGGACTGTGGCATTGCCAATGTCAACATCGGCCCCTCTGGTGCAGAGATCGGCGGTGCTTTTGGCGGTGAGAAGGAGACCGGCGGCGGTCGCGAGTCGGGCTCGGACGCCTGGCGTGCCTACATGCGACGCGCGACCAACACGGTCAACTACTCCACCGAACTTCCGCTCGCCCAGGGTGTGGAGTTCGGCTGACCTGCGCTCCACACGGCTGCGCCGATGACGGCAATGCACACGAAGAACGCCGCTGACGTGTTGGTCCCGCCCAGGATGCTGGCGGACGATGCGCTCTGTGCGTACACGACGACCGCTGCAACGGCACCAGCCCCAGCAGCCCCGATCGCCAGGGCGTGGCGACGGGTCAATACTGCTGTCAGCAGGCTCACCCCGCAGACCAGCAGGAGTATCGAGCCGGCAAGGTTGTAGCTGCCGAGCCCGATGGACAGGCCCGGACCGCCAAGTCGGGCGCCCGATGAGGTGAAGGGGGAATCGCCGATCGACATCAGCAGGGCGACGATCGCGGCTACCGAGATCACGCCTCCCCACCCGAGGGCGAGACTTCGCCAGGCGGGATGACTGGCACTGTCAGCGCGTATCCCCTCAGCGCGTACAGCGTCGACAGCGAACACCGAGCCTGATGTGCCGAACAGGAGTGCGACGTGGACACTGATCATCAGCCAGTACGACCAGGGCCACTCGCCGGGAGTCTGCGCCACGGAGAGGCCGATCGCCAAGGACTGCGCGATGCCCACGAGCGCGGCGAGGCGCACGTACGTACCCGTGAGCAGAAGTACCGCGAGCGCGCTCTCGATCACCAGGACTGACCATCCGAAGACAGCGAAGTTCGGTAGGACCAGATGCTCGACCAGCCAACTGAACGGGGGGAACACGGGGTGGTCCACGGCGTCCTGCGTGAAGCCGAACAGGCCCTTGCCAGAGTCCTGACCGAAGTCGGGTGCGCGCTTCCACGACACGTTGTACAACCACAGCAGGCCCACGAGGATCCGAAGCGCCGCACCGGCGATGCCCGCGCCGCGTGGCGCGGCCTGCCCCGTCGGCGAAAGGATCCATCGAGAAGAAGTCACGATCGAAAAAGTCACGATCATCGGCCCTTCCAAGTATCAGGTGTGCGGCGGTCCCGGACAGGGAACCCGGTGTCGTGGCCCTACTATTCCCGTTGGGGCGTACTCAGGGGCCGTCGGGCGCTGGCTCGGTCTGCGGCTCGTCCGGGATCTGGCCCGGGCCGGGGTCCCCTCCGGGCAGTACCTCTGGGAAGGCGGGATCGGGCAGGTCCGGGATGTTCGGGCCTTCGTCGGGGTCGGTCTGATCGGGCTCAGGTGGGGCGATGGTCATGAGAACTCCTCGCAATGGTCGTGACACCTGTATACCCGATGCGTGGGAGATCAATCCCAGCCGCCGCGGCGGGCCTGCTTTGTCCGGGAACGCTGCTTCTTGGCCGTGAGGCGCCGTTCGACCGAGCCTCGGGTCGGTCGAGTCTTGTGACGGTTCTTGGACGGCGTGATGGCCGCCGCGACGAGGTGCTCCAGCCGGGTCTTGGCCGTTTCGCGGTTGCGGTGCTGCGAGCGGTACTGCGACGACACCACGGTGATCGACCCACGCTGCAGTCGGTGCTTGAGCCGGGTCGCGGCCAGCGCCTTCTGCTCGGAGGTGAGCACGGCGGTGTCGGTGAGCGACCAGGTCAATTCCACGCGGGTGTCGCTGGTGTTGACGTGCTGGCCGCCCGGCCCCGAGCTGCGACTGAACTTCCAGTTCAGCTCGCGCTCGGGGATCGGCTGAGTCAGTTCGTGGCCGTGGATGTGAAGGATCAGCCGCCGGCGACGTAGTTGTTGAGCTGATCGCGCTCGAACTCCAGTTGGTCCATGCGGTATTTGACGGCGTCGCCGATGCTGAGCACGCCGACGACGCGGTCGTCCTTGAGCACGGGCACGTGCCGGACACGGTGCTCGGTCATCAGGGTCATCAAGGTGGCGAAGGAGTCTTCGGGTGCGCAGACCTGTAGATCAGTCGTCATGATGTTGGACACCGGCAGGCTCCGGGCATTCTCAGCGCTGCGCAGCTTGCGCACGATGTCACGCTCGCTGACGATACCGACGATGGACGACCCGTCATTGCTGACGACCAAGGCCCCCACGTTCAGATCGGCCAAGGTGTCGAGCAACTCGGCGACGGTTGCGTCGGGCGAGATGGTGAACACCTCGCTGCTGCCCTTAGATGCCAGTACGTCGCTGACGCGCATGTGACCACTCCTTGGAACGTTGGTTCTCGGAACTGTAACGTGCGTCACATCGTCGGACTAGACCACGTGCCGCCAAGGCCTCTGCCTACGTGGGGTCGTCGACCGGTCGGCGACCGAAGTCGAACTGACGCACGTTGTCGTCCGGGTCGCGCACCGGCTCGGGTTCCTCGCCCCAACCCTCGAGGGACGCGCTGCCGTCAGGAAAGTGACCCACATAGGCCATCGCATCATCGTGCAGCAGCCCGTTCGTCGCCAGCGCGTTGTCACCCCAGGGCCCCGGTTCGCCTGCGAGGCTGGTGAATCGCCCGCCGGCCTCACGCACCACGATGTCGAGCGCGGCCATGTCCCAGACCTTGAGCTCGGGCTCGGCGGCGATGTCGACAGTGCCCTCGGCCAGCAGCATGTACGACCAGAAGTCCCCGTAGGCCCGGGTGCGCCAGCACCGTCGCAGCAGCGCCGCGAAGGCATCGCGTTTGCCGATCTCTTCCCAGCCGCCAAACGAGGCATAGGACAGTGAGGCGGCAGAAAGGTTCGAAACCTTCGACACCGAGATCGCGCGCGAGGACATCAACGATTTGCCCGTGAACGCGCCAGAGCCCTTCGAGGCCCACCAGCGCCTCCCCAGGGCAGGTGCCGAAACGCAGCCGGCCACAATCTCGCCTTCTTCCTCCAACGCGATCAACGTGGCCCATACCGGAACTCCGCGCACGAAGTTGGAGGTGCCGTCGATGGGGTCGATGATCCACCGGCGACCACCTTCTTCTTGGCGCGCGTCGGTGTTGCTCTGGCCTTCCTCTTCGCCCAACACCAGATCGCGGGTGCGCGCTGACTTCAGATTGCGTCGAATGGCAGCTTCGACAGCCTGATCTGACTCGGTCACGTAGGTCATGTCCGGCTTGGTGTCGACCTGCAGGTCGAGGGCGCCGAAGCGGTCCATCGACAAACTGTCGGCATTGTCAGCCAGGACGTGCGCCAGGCGCAGGTCGTCGTTGTACAAATGGGCCATACGGCACACGATACGGGCTCAGTCGCGCTGATCGCGGCTGGCGAGCATACGGCGGAAGCCGATGACACGCACCGCCGGCAGTCGCCCGTCACCCACAGCGATGTCGAGCGCACATTCGGGCTCATCGGTCGTGTGTGGGCAGCCGCGCGGGCAGTCCTGGGCGATCTGACCGAGATCGGGAAATGCACGAATCACGTGATCGGGTTCGACGTGATTGAGCCCGAACGACCGGATGCCGGGCGTGTCGATGATGCGTCCACCGATGCGAGGACCCGACGGCGGCAACGACAAGCTGATGGCTGATGTGGAGGTGTGTCGTCCGCGCCCCGTGACGGCGTTGACGTGGCTGGTCGACCGATCCGCATCGGGCACCAGCGCATTGACCAGGGTCGACTTGCCAACGCCGCTGTGACCCACCAGCACCGTGACATGCCCGTCGAGAGCATCGCGGACGGTGGCTGTGTCGGCGCCTTGCTGCGTGACGAGCACGCGCACGTCCAGCGGCTCCAGCTGCGCAAGGATGTCGTCAGGGGATGCCAAATCTGCCTTGGTCAGGCACACCAGCGGGGTCATGCCGGCGTCGAAGGCGGCCACCAGGCAGCGGTCAATCAGGCCGAGCCGCGGGGGTGGGTCTGCCAAGGCAGCCACCACCATGAGCTGGTCGGCGTTCGCGACGATGATGCGCTCGATCGGATCGTCATCATCGGCGGAGCGTCGCAATACTGTGGAACGTTCCTGGACCTCCACGATTCTGGCCAGGGTTCCTTCGTCGCCGCTGGTGTCGCCGACCACCCGGGCGATATCGCCGACGACCACTCCCTTGCGTCCCAGCCCGCGAGCCTTGACGGCGGTGAGCGTGCGGCCACCTTGATCGAGCACCACGGTGTATCGACCACGGTCGATGGTCACGACATGGGCGAGCTCGGCCTCGCTGTAGTCAGGCCGAACCTTGGTACGGGGCTGGGTGCGACGGCGGGGCCGTTCGAAGGCGGCGTGCTCATCATCAAGGTGCGCCATCGCTAGGTGGTCTCGGTCATGGCGCGTTCCCAGACGGGGCCGAAGTTGGGGTAGGTCTTGACCGTGGTCACGACGTTCTCCACGAACAACTCGGGTACCCGCAGACCAAGCACCACGCCAGCATGTGCCATGCGGTGATCGTGATACGTGCCGAATGTGCCGCCATGCAGGGCGCGCGGCTCGATCGCCAGGCCGTCGTCGAGCTCGGTGACGTGGCCGCCGCGCGCGTTGATCTCGGTGGCCAGGGCCGCCAGCCGGTCGGTCTCGTGGCCACGCAGATGGGCGATCCCGGTCAGACGTGAGGAAGACCCGGCCAGCGCTGCGATCGCTGCGACGACCGGGGTCAGCTCGCCGACGGCGTGCAGGTCCAGTTCGACGCCACGCAAGTTGTCGGGGCCGGTGAAGACCATGTCAGATCCGTCGCGCTCGACCGATCCGCCGAAGGCTTCGGTGATCGCGGGCCAGTGGTCGCCCGGCTGATCGGTCTTCGTGGGCCAGTGACGGATGCGGGTCCGGCCCGCGGTGACCAGGGCGGCTGCGATGAACGGGCCGGCATTGGACAGATCGGGCTCGATGCCGACGTCGATGCCGTTGATCGGTCCGGGGCGTACCGACCACCGAGCGCCGTCGGTATCGACCTGTACCCCGCGCCGGCGCAGTTCTGCGACGGTCATGTCGATGTGCGGCTGCGAAGGAAGTAGATCGCCGGTGTGCTTCAGGTCCAGTCCGAGGTCGAACCGGGGAGCCGCCAGTAGCAGTGCTGAGACGAACTGACTGCTGGCCGAGGCGTCAATCTCCAGCGGCCCGCCAGCGACCGACCCGGTACCGACGACCACGAACGGCATGGAGTCGCGGCCGTCGTCCTCGACCGTGACGCCGAGCCGGCGCAGACCGTCGATCGTGGTGGCCATGGGTCGTGCGCGAGCCTGCTCATCGCCGTCCACGGTGACGCGCGCGGCGCCCAGTGCGGCGATGGGGGGCGCGAACCGCATCACCGTGCCAGCCAGACCGCAGTCGATCGTGACCGGTGCCGGATCCGTGTCGCGCGGGATCGGGGTGACGGTCCAGGCGACGGTGCCAGCGTCGGTGACGCTCTGAGCGACCGTCGCGCCGAGGGTCGTCAGGGCGGCGATCATGAGGCGGGTGTCGCGTGAGCCGAGCGGACGGTCGATCACCGAAGGTTCATCGGCCAGTGCTGCGAGCACCAAGGCGCGGTTGGTGAGCGACTTCGAGCCCGGGACGAGGATTGAGCCGTCGTAGGGCGTCAAGCGGTGCGGCGCGAGCCAGGGCAGGGGTTCAGTCATCCCCTGCAGTCTAGGGCGGGGTCAACGCTGGAGTGCCGACTGCACGGTCTCCGATGCCTGCACGACTTTGTCCTTGGCGCGACGGCCGATGAACTTCTTGTGTGGATCGGGGTCGAGCGTCGACATGAGCAGCCCGCCGGTGATCGCGAGGTTCTTCAGAAAGTGCATCGTCTGGTTGGTGCGTGCTGCCGGGTCGGTCTCTTCCCAGAAGCGGTGCCCGGTGATCGTCGTGGGGGGCATGGTCGCGGCCAGGACCGCTGCCGAGAGCCGCGGGACACGGCCAGTGGCCAGTGCGAGACCAGCGCTCACGTGGACGACGCCGTTGATCCGGACCAAGGTCGTGGCTTCGACCGGAGTGTCGGGCGCCACCTTCTTGATCAGATCTGCGGCAGGCTGAGCCTTCTTGGCCCGCACGGCAGGGCTTTTGATCGCCGAGGCGCCACCCACAATGAACAGCGACGCAATCATCGGACGGGCCACTACGCGAAGAAGTGTCATGGTCCATTCATACCCGACGCGCTGGGTGAGGCAAGCCGGCGGGCGACTGAGTAGGCGGCTAGGGAGCAGTCCAGACCGGCGCAACAAAGTCGCGTCGGTCATTCGACGGCTGCGAGTCTCCGGTAGACGACACACTCACCGTGCCGTGCGGAGTGGTGCCCGCGACGCTGATCCACGCGGTGGCGCTGGCATGGGCGGGCAGCTCACGTTGACAGGTGACGACTGTGGCCTGGTCGCCAGATGAGAGCTCGCCACAGCCGCTGCCGGCCATGAGCTGGAGTGTTCACTACGCGCACTCGACGTCGCCGAAGTCCTGCGCCAGGTGTTTACCGGCGATGAGACTGTCGCTCAGTTGTCGCCGCGCCGATTTGCGGTGCTGGCCGAACGCACGAAGGTCGACCCGCTCACGATTCAGACCGCGGCCGTGGTGCTACGTCACGACCTGTCGCGCGGCGGCGGAGTTCCGCCCCAGGTGTGGGTGAGGAGTTGCCGCCGGACACCGACGAGCTGCTGGCGGTGCTGGCCACTCTCGTCTATTGAGACTTGCTGGGGGAGGGTCGCGATGATCCCGGGGCAACGCGACCCTCCCATGGCAGGCTGGTGACATGTGCGGTCGATATGCGACATCCCAGACGGCGGCAGACTTACAGCACGCGTTTGAGGCCGATGTCGTGAGTCTCGCCCACGAGCTTGAGGCGGACTACAACATGGCGCCCACCAAGCTGGCGCCCGTCGTGGTCGGCCGGCTCGGCCAGCGAGAGCTGCTGGAGGCCCGCTGGGGCCTTCGCCAAGCGTCGCTCGCTCGTGCCGGCCGATGGCTACTACGAGTGGTACACAGCCGAACCGGCTGTCGAAGGCGAGAAGCCGCGCAAGCAGCCGTTCTTTATTCGCCCCCAAGATGGCTCCGTGCTTGCGATGGCCGGGCTGCACGAATTCTGGAAGGACCGCAGCACCGATGCCTGGGTGATCAGCTTCACCATCATCACGACCAGTGCGGAAGATTCCCTGGGGCACATCCACGACCGAATGCCGCTGTTCGTTGAGCCGGACGGCTGGGATGCCTGGCTGGACCCGGCGCCGCGACCGTCCGGCGAACTGTTGGAATTGTTGACCCCGGCAGCGGTGGGACTGCTGGATGCCTATCCAGTCTCGACAGCGGTCAACAACGTGCGCAACGGCGGCCCAGAGCTCATCGCACCGCTGCCGTCGGAATAGGCCTTCGGAATAGCAGTTCAGCTGGCGGCGTTGTCCTCAAGCAGAGGAGGTCACATGTCAGCACGAACCGCATGTCTGGAACGACCCACCGCCCGTGGTGTTGATCCGATCCAGTCGATGGGTCAACGTCGCACCCCGGTAGTAGGGTGGATGACGATGAATGAACCCGACACGACACCCGCGGCGCAGGCCGATGAACCGGTGCGCCTCGAGGACGAGACGCTCGAGCAGCGGCATGCCCGTTTCGAGGCCGACGCCCTGCCATTCCTCGACCAGCTCTACTCGGCCGGTCTGCGCATGACACGCAGCCCGCACGACGCCGAAGACCTGGTCCAGGAGACGTACGCCAAGGCGTTCAGCGCGTTCCATCAGTTCAAGCCCGGTACCAATCTGAAAGCCTGGTTGTACCGCATCCTCACGAACACGTACATCAACTCATACCGCAAGAAACAACGCCAGCCGCAGCAGATTACCGACGAGATCGAGGACTGGCAGATCGCCGCAGCCGAGTCGCACTCCTCATCTGGCCTGAAGTCAGCCGAGATGGAGGCGCTGGAGCACCTGCCCGACAGCGATGTCAAAGATGCCCTGCAGGCGCTACCCGAGGACTTCCGCTACGCGGTCTACTTGGCCGATGTCGAGGGATTTCCGTACAAGGAGATCGCTGAGATCATGGACACGCCGATCGGTACCGTGATGTCCCGGTTGCATCGCGGTCGCCGCTTGCTGCGCGAACAGCTGTCCGAGTACGCCCGAGGGCGCGGCATGGCCGTCGCCGCAGGGGAGAAGTAGTCATGGCCGCATGCGACGGTCCCGATTGCGAGAAGGCGCTGAAGAGTCTCTACCTGTTCATTGACCAGGAGATGGACACCGCCAGCTGCGAGGAGATCCAAGGTCACATCGACGAGTGCAGCGACTGCCTCGACGAGTTCGACCTGGAGCGAGTCGTCAAGCAGTTGGTCTCACGGTCCTGCGCCGAAGTGGCGCCCCAACCCTTACACGACAAGGTACTGGTCTCGATTCGCACGGTGCAGGTGCAGATAATCCAAGAACGCCAGCTGTAACGCCTGGCCTGTAACGCTTGGTCTGTAACGCTGGGCCACATGCAAGAACCCCCGTCGTGATCGACGGGGGTTCTGCTGTGTTGAGTGCGCTGTTCAGTGCGTCACGCGTTGGGGCGCTTGCCGTGGTTCGCGCCCTTCTTGCGGCGTGCGCGGCGCTTGCGTCCGGTTTTGCCCATGGGGTCCTCCTGGAAGTAGACGGTCCAGTCTCCCACACGTCACAGACGGGACAGGAACCGCTCACGATCCACGATGGCTCGCTCCACCGTGCCGCGAGCCACCTCGGTGCCGGAACTGTCGATTGCGCCGACCACGAATCGGGCCCGCCGGTCATCGAGGTGCTCGATCTCGGCCGTCACGGTGACCTCGGTGCCGACGGGGCTGGCCGCCAGATGCTGGATGTCGACCCGTGTGCCGACGCTGGTCTGTCCGGCGGCAAGATCGAGCGCCGCGCACGTGGCAGCTTCGCACCACGCGATGAGGACGGGTGTTCCGAGCACATCCAGATCGCCGCTACCGACCGCTCGTGCGGTGTCGGTCGTCGTGACGATGCGTATGACGTTCGCGGTGCTCATGCCGTGACCCTAGTCATCGGTCAGCGGTGCCGAGAAGGCCCAGAGGTGGACGCCCGGTACAGGGTCCCAGTCCAGCTCGGGCCGGCGGACAAAGCCGAACGACTCGTACAGGCGGTGTGCGGGAGCCATCGTGGGGAGTGAGCACAGACGCATCTCGGTGAGGTTGAGCGCGCGGGCCCGCCGGAGGCACTCGTCCACGAGTTGGCGAGCGACACCGCGCTGGCGAGCATCGGGCGAGACCGCCAAGGTGCGAAATTCGCCGTGGTGGTCCTGCGTGGCCACTTCGCGATGGAGCGATCCGGGCGGGCACCACGTGACAGTTCCAAGCAGCTCGTCACCCTCGACTGCAACCAGGAGATGCCCGTCCTGGCCGCGTGGTGCGGCATCGCCGAGCCACCCGGCGTATCGATGGTCATATGAGCCATCGGGCATCACGAGGTATCCCTCATTGTCGTAGCCAGCGACCGTCAGGGCACCGACCGCGTCGTACTCGGCCGGGCGCGCGGAACGGATCAGCAACTCAGATGCCCGTGGTGTTGCGTGGGTACATGGCGTTGACGTCGGTCATCACATTGACCAGGTAGGGCACTCCAGATGCGAAGGCGCGGTCCAGTGCCGGTCCGATGCCGTTGGGATCGGTGACCATTTCGCCACCGCCGCCGAGGGCCGTGACGACCTGGTCGTACCGGGTATTGGGTGCCAGATCGGCTGCGACGTCGTAGCCGTACAGGAACTGCATGGGTCCCTTCTCCAGGCCCCAGGCCGAGTTGTTGCCCACCACCATGACGACTGGCAGGTTGTGCCGCACCAAGGTGTCGACATCCATCAGGGACATGCCTGCTGCGCCGTCGCCGTACAACAACACGACCTGGCTCGATGGTCGCGTGATGCGTGCCGCCATGGCGGCACCCATGCCGGCACCGAGGCAACCGTAGGGCCCCGGATCGAGCCAACCGCCGGGACGTTTGGGTTCGACGAACTTGCCTGCGAACGACACGAAGTCCCCACCGTCGCCGATGACGACGGCATCCTCTGCGAGGCGCGGCAGCAACTCGCCGTAGATACGTGCCGGGTGAATGGGATCGGCGTCAGCTCCAAGCAGCGCGTTGTCTCGATCGGTGGCTGCCGCGACCTCGGCCTGTAGCCCGCTGAGCCAACCGCTCCAGTCCGGCCGGGCGCCTGATGTGCTCTGCAGGGCTTGCAGAAGGCCGGTGAACACGGCGGTGAGATCGCCTGAGGCCGAGGCGGCCATGGCGGCATGGGCCGAGACCTGGCCGGGGGAGTCGGCCACGTGGACGGTCTTGGCGGGTGTCGTCCCGTCCTTGCCTCCGAAGATCCCGTAGCCGAGGCGGAAGTCCAGGGGAGTGCCCACGACGATGACCAGATCAGCGGCATTAAATGACGCGGAGCGCGCCTTGGTGACCAGCTGTGGGTGACCGCCGGGGATGATGCCGCGGCCCATGCCATTGGCAATCACCGGGATGCCGGTCTCGGTGACGAATGCCAGCGCGGCGCCTTCGGCGCGATCGGCCCACACGTCAGTGCCCAGCACGAGCACGGGCTGGGTGGAGGCGGCGAGCAGAGCGGCGATGATGCCAAGTGCTTCGGCATCGGGCTCGATGATCGGCGTGGTGTTGCCGGCGGATGGATTCGTGACCGTGGTGTCGCTGAAGAACTGATCCATCGGCACGTCGACGAAGGTCGGGCCGCGGTGCGAGGAGCCAGCCAGCGTGAACGCCTGGTCCATCGTGGGGGCAATGTCGTCGACTGTGTGGGCGGTGGTCGAGAACTTCGAGATCGTCTCGACGATGGGCGGATGGTCCAGCTCTTGCAAGCTGCCAGTGCCCCAGCGGCCGGCAGGAGCCCGCCCGCCTACGACGACCAGCGGAGAACCGGAGAAGTTGGCCTGCGCGATGGGGCTGACACCATTGGTGACGCCGGGGCCTGCTGTCAGGACGGCCAGGCCCGGCGTGCGGGTGAGCTTGCCGACGGCCTCGGCCGCGAACACAGCCGTGGGCTCGTGCCGCACATCGATGATGGGCATGGCGGGCTCAGCCTTGACCGCCGCGTCGTACATCGGGAACACGTGCGCTCCTGACAGGGTGAACATGGCATCGACACCGTGGGCCCGCGCGACGTCGACCGCGTGGATACCGCCATGTCCTTCGCGTCCCGGTCCTTCTGGTTCAGTCATGAGGCGCACGCTACTGGACGACGGTGCCACCCTCGATGTTCTGGACTCACGAATACGGTTTGGCGCGGGTGGTGGCGCGGTACAGCCAGGGTTGTTCGGCGCGGATCTGGTCGAGCACCGCCAGCAGCAGGTCCGTCCGGTGGGCGGGCTGCTCGGCGAACAGTTCGGCATCGGCCTTCAGGTCGTCGCGACCCTGCACCCCCAACGCGAGCTGCAGGTGGAGTGCGCGCAGGAAGGACGAGGTGTTTCGCACTGCCGGTGAGGGCCACTCGGCCTCAAGGTGCCCGCGAGTGCGTGGTGGCTTGATGCCATCGCCGAGGCGGGCGAGCCATGGTTCGACGATGCCGGGGTCGAGGGCATTGCGATGCAGTAAGGTCATGACCGCATAGGCGAGCCGGTCCTCCTCGCCATGGCGCCAGATGTAGGCCGTGGGCGTCAGGACGCGGTCGGCGATGACGTCGAGCAGGACTGTGAGCTCGAGCCGACCGAAGTGTCGAGAGCGGGCCAGCGCTGCCAGCAGGTCAGCGCCGTGCGCGATGGCATTGGCCCACCCCTGTTCGGGAATCCAACCGCGATGATCCTGCTCGCGGGTGTACCAGGCCGTGGCGTGATCGCCCCAGGAGAGCACCGAGTCGGCCGACATCAGGTGCTCGTTGTTGTCGCGGCCGATGATCTCGGCGAGCATCAGCGCGCTGTACGAACGTCGCAGCACCGACATGTCGCCGTCGTTGCCCAAGCCGTAGCGGAGCCCCGGAACGATGCCGTCGCCCAGGCCCGACAGCACTGAGTCGAAGGTGCCCTTGGTGATCCACGTGGTGAGCAGGGGATAGGCCAGATCTTCGCGCCAGCGCGGATTGGGGTGCCCAAGCATCTCGACCAGGTCGACTGTCGACTCATCGAGAGTGCGATCCTTCGGCACGTCCATGCCTTGCTGCATGACCGACTGCCAGTACGCCTCAGACACATCGCCATGGTAACCACCAACGGCATACTGGTCCCGTGCCCTCTCTTGGCGACATCGCCCGCTTCCAGACGTCGATGGGCGTTGATGAGGTCGAGTGGCTGCACGCCTTGGTCGCTGACTGGCAGATCATCGCCGACCTCTCGTTCTCCGATCTGGTGCTGTGGGTGCCCGATGCGGAGGCTCGTGGCATGTGGGCGGGCGCGCAGATCCGCCCGACGACGGGTCCCACCACGTTGCTGGAGGACGTGGCCGGCACGTTCTTGCCATCGGGGCGCACCGATCTGTTTGATGCCTCGCTGACCAGCGGTAACGCCGTCACCGAGGACGTCAACGAGTTGCCCGACGGGCCGACTGTGCGGATTGAGGCCGTGCCGGTACGCCGCGAGGGGCGACCGTTCGCGATCGTGGCTCGGC
>Ga0307487_1002262_pt1 | contig 12532 bp, 7 predicted proteins | sample CBIW12metaG_FD_203665 | JGI IMG/M metagenome (GOLD analysis project Ga0307487, IMG submission 203665) | Sea-ice brine microbial communities from Beaufort Sea near Barrow, Alaska, United States - CBIW 1.2 | ecosystem: Environmental > Aquatic > Marine > Coastal | place: USA: Alaska | collected... | reverse complement strand
GTTGGAGTACCTAAGGCTACCTCAGAGGCAGAACATTCACCAGAGTCTGCGTCTACGACTAAGTCAGCAGGACAGGATATGGTTGGGTTTTCGTTATCTGAAACAGTCACGGTTTGCTCCACCGCTAGAGCTTGATTCCCGTTAAGGTCGGTTACCGTCCAGGTGATTTTAGTAATTCCTATCGGATAAGGAGCGGTTAAACCTTTCCCATCATCCCTGGTTCCGGTTGGATTGCCAACGCTGCAGTTGTCACCGGCAGTAGCAGGAATAATAGTTAAGGCTGCGCTGCACATGCCATTATCGGCAGTGGTATCAATATTGTCCCCTGCAGTAATTACCGGAAGCTGATCGTCAATTACGGTGATATTCTGTACACACGTGATGGTATTATCATGAATATCGGTTACGGTCCAGGTTACAACGGTAGTTCCTATCGGATAAGTGCCCGAAGCATCGGCTGTCCCATTAAAGTCATTTGTTATTGATAGAACTCCACAGTTATCGCTGGTAGTAGGTGCAATTACAGTTACTGCTGCACTACAAATCCCGGCATCTGAAGGCTGACTTTGGTCAGCGGCACAGGTGATTGAAGGATTTTGAGCATCAGTTACAGTAATATTCTGTACACATGTGTTTGTATTATCATGAACATCGGTCACGGTCCAGGTTACAACAGTAGTTCCTACCGAATAAGTGCCCGAAGCATCGGCTGTCCCATTAAAGTCGTTTGTTATAGACGCTACTTCACAGTTATCGCTGGTAACAGGAGCAATTACAGTTATTGCTGCAGTACAAACCCCGGCATCTGCAGCCTGACTTTGGTCAGCGGCACAGGTGATTGAAGGAGCCTGATTATCGGTAACGGTGATATTCTGTACACACGTGATGGTATTATCATGAATATCGGTTACGGTCCAGGTTACAACGGTAGTTCCTATCGGATAAGTGCCCGAAGCATCGGCTGTCCCATTAAAGTCGTTTGTTATTGATTGAACTCCACAGTTATCGCTGGTAGCAGGAGCAAGTACAGTTACTGCTGCACTACAAATTCCGGCATCTGCAGGCTGACTTTGGTCAGTGGCACAGGTGATTGAAGGATTTTGATCATCAGTTACAGTAATATTCTGCACACATGTGTTTGTATTATCATGAACATCGGTTACGGTCCAGGTTACAACAGTAGTTCCTACCGGATAAGTGCCAGAAGCATTGGCTGTCCCATTAAAGTCGTTTGTTATTGATTGAACTCCACAGTTATCGATGGTAGTTGGAGCAATTACAGTTATTGCTGCACTACAAACCCCTGCATCCGCAGTCCGACTTTGGTCAGGGGCACAGGTGATTGAAGGATTTTGATCATCAATTACAGTGATATTCTGTACACATGTGTTTGTATTACCATGAATATCGGTCACGGTCCAGGTTACAACGGTAGTTCCTACCGGATAAGTGCCTGAAGCATTGGCTGTGTCATTAAAGTCGTTTGTTATTGATTTAACTCCACAATTGTCATTGGTTATGGGAGCAATTACAGTTATTGCTGCAGTACAAACCCCGGCATTTGCAGGCTGACTTTGGTTAGCGGCACAGTTGATTGATGGATCCTGATCATCGGTAACGATTATATCCAGTGTACAGCTACTGGAATTTCCATCATTATCTGTTACGGTCCAGGTTACTGTAGTTGTACCTACAGGGTAAATCCCTGAAGCATCAGCAGTACCATTATAATCATTGATCACAGAAGCAATCCCAACATTGTCCGTTGCCGAAGGAATATTTACTTGTACAGAAGCATTACATGCATCTGCATCCGCAGTCTGAGTTTGATCGGCAGAACAGTTAATTACAGGAACTTCCTGGTCGGTAATGGTAATAACCTGATCACAGGTATTGGTATTTCCGTGAATATCTGTTACGGTCCAGATAATTTTGGTGATTCCCTTAGGATAGTTACCCGAAGCATCGGCTGTACCATTAAAGTCATTTATAACGGAAGCAACTCCACAATTGTCATTGGTTCCTGGAGGCGTTACGGTGACAGTAGCTGTATTTAGGCCTGCATCTGTCGATTGATTTTGATTGGCGGCACAGTTGATGGATGGCTTCTCGTTATCTGAAACAGTTACGGTTTGATCCACCGCTAAAGCTTGATTGCCGTTAACGTCGGTTACCGCCCAGGTAATCTTAGTAGTTCCTATTGGATAAGTAGCGGTTAAGGCTTCCCCGTCATCTCTGGTTCCAGTTGGATTGCCAACGCCGCAGTTGTCACCGGCAGTAGCCGGAACAATAGTTAAGGCTTTGCTGCATAAGCCATTGTCGGTTGTGCTGTCAATATTGCCCCCCGCAGTAATTACCGGAAGCTGATCATCAATTACAGTGATATTCTGAACACACGTGTTTGTATTATCATTAACATCGGTCACGGTCCAGGTTACAACGGTAGTTCCTACCTGATACGTACCCGAAGCATCAGCTGTCCCATTAAAATCATTTACAACTGAAGCAACTCCACAATTGTCATTGGTTGCAGGAGCTATTACAGTTACTGCTGCAGTACAAACCCCGGTATCTGCAGGCTGATTTTGGTCAGCGTCACAGGTGATTGTAGGATTCTCATTATCGGTAAATCCAACTATTGTAATTGAAGGGCTACTATCTAGAGATGTACAACCGTCTAAATTCGTAACTTTTATGGTATAATTACCGGGTAACAAACCAGGGAAAATTCCGGTTTGATTGGATTGGGTAGAACTGTTAGGTCCTGATAGTGTATATGTCCAGTTAGGATTTGGGGTCTCAATGGAAATTGTACCGGTAGTTATATCGCAGCCTGGCTGTTCCGAAGCATTTGCAGTTGGAGTCTTTGGTAAATCCAATATTGTAAAGCCAGTTGTCGCAGTTTTAGAACAGCCATTCGTTGTAAAAGAATAAGCAACTGTATAAGCACCTACAGTACTATTTATGACATCAATTTCACCTGTAGAACTATTAATATTCAGGCCATTAGGTGATGCCGAATAAGTTCCACCTGAAACCCCGGTTTGTGTGACCTTAACCGGTGCTGAATTACTACAAACCGGATTAACATAAATTATGGCAGCGTTTCCGAAACTTAACACTACCGGAAGTGGCCCAATAAAATCATTTAACGAGGCGTTTGATGCATTAGCATTTTTTGTTTTTACTAAAAGAGTATTGATGTTAACGCCAAAACAGGAATCTCCTGTTTGGCCAAAAACACTGGTAAGATTAATAGCTCCTTCCACAAATTGCAAAGGACTATACGTGGTGTTTCCAAAAGCGCCAAAAGGAACGTTAACGTCAACTATATTGGTTTGAGCGAAAGCATTTGTGCCTGTCGTAGGTTGTAAAATATACCCAAAATTTCCTCCACCGGTGCTTTTCCAAAGATAAAAAAAGACGGTCGCTACAGAACCTCCATTTCCATACTCCATGGTAAGAAGTATATCATTTACCGTTCTGCCTCCATCTGTTCCGGCAGTTGTAAATCCACCGGATGAGTTGGTAGTTAAGGTCTTTTGAAAAAACTCAAAATCAATATAACTTGTACCTGTTGTTGTACTTCTGTCACTGGCAATAAAAATCCATTGATTATTCAAAGCATCCTTTCCAATGTGATACATAGCATTGTTAAGATCTCCTTTAGAGGGATTTGCGGAAGATGAAGTCCATTTCCAGGTATTTGGGTCATCACCAGCCTTTCCTTGAGAGAAAGTATTATCACTTGCGGAATTGAATTCGTCCCTGAAGAAATCGGTTGTAGTAGGATCAACAGGAGTACCATCGGCATTTAGCACATGCCCGCCGGGACCGGTAACGCCTTGTACCCAATCTCCCGCTGGGGAAGATGGGTTGGTTAAACTAAAAGGACTGTTGGACACGAGATTTGCATCAATTTCGAAACCTCCTGATGGAATTGTTACATTCACATTTTGTGCTTGTGCATTTCCGAAATTTATTAGCCCCATACAGGCAAGGATCACCGCAATTGGAAATTGGATTTTTTTCTTGTTATCCAACGTGTTTTCCAACATTTTAAAAAAGGTGACCAAAAATGAGAGAGAAGTTTTCCATACCATAATTGACATTTTTGAATTAGACATATTTATTTTATGGTGAACTGATGTGAACTTTAGAAATCTGTTTTTAAAAAATCAGATTTCTAAGTAACAGTTTTTGATGATAAGGAGATCAAGAAGGGGTATAATCACCTTTTTGTTCTTTTGGGGAAAGAACAATGTCTAATAAATATTGAAGATTTTTGGGGGGAATCTTTACAGTTCGTTTGAGGAACGAATTGTATACTTTATTATGAATGGTATAAATATATTTACATAAAAGGAATTAAAAAACAAATAATCCAATTATTAGATATAATACCAATTTAATGGCATGAAATGCAAAAACCCATCATGAAAAATGGGGAATTTCACCTATTTAAAATGAAAAAAATTTTTTTTGTAGAAAATATACAGAAGAATAAATACGTGAAATCCGGTAATTTTTGCACTGAACCTCAATAAGTTATAAAAAAAGGCTGCCCTATTAAAACAGCCTCGTTGAATCACCAATTTGTTGTGAAAAAATTATTTTAGCTCATACATCAATATACGATGGGTGCCTTCCGCTACCAATGGAAATTGTTTCAGGTTTATTTCGTAAATCCAGCCTTCCTTTACCGTATCGAACACATCATATTCAGAATCCATCGTATAGTTCAACTCCTGCAGTGCATAATTTAGCCAGGTTTGATAAGTGGGTAAATCCATGGACGCTTTATTGGCTTGCACTATTAGGTAATCATTTTCAAGAGAAATGCTAAAGCGTGCGTTTTCATTGTTGTTAACTTTATCGGAAACTTCCCAGGTTCCTTCGTCCATCTTTGAAATATTGATACTGCTTAAATTTCCGGGATCAAAATCTACAGCATACACTTGGTGTTGCCTTCCATAACTGTCGGGATTCACCATCCCGGGAATGGAGCAACCGGTAAATGTAATTAAGAGGAATAAAAGGAGAGGGAATTTTGAAAATTTTGACGACAGGGCGCAATTAACTAGACTAATTTTGTTCATGTGGGGCTACTTTTAAACAATTGGGGTTAATACAAATTCTTTAATCGTAGGTTAAATCCGAAATAATCCTTTGGGGAGAGATTAATTCAGCGCGAATTTAGTTAATTAGATGGTTTTGCGTGAATATTTTTAAATTATTAGACATAATGCACCATATCATAGATTAAATGCAAACAAATATGATTTTTATTAATTATTGTATCGAAAAACGAATTTTTCGAATTGACTGAAAATAAAAAAGTAGGACCAATTAGTAATAGATAAGAATTCTGAAACTTTTATAAAACTTATTCCGTCTTACTGTCAAATCCCGTAAATTGCACCAAAGTAAATTTTATGAGTAAAAATTTAGCCGATTACCGTAAAAACTACATCAAAGGCGAATTACTGGAATCGGAAATTCCTGAAAATCCATTGGAACTGTTTCAAGCTTGGTTTGAAGAAATGGAAATGGTATTAAAATATAGACGTGAGAAAAATGATTCTACAGAAGTAAATAGCATGACTGTTGCCACTATTGGGCTGGATGGTTTTCCAAAAAGCCGGATCGTGCTTTTAAAGGAGTTTAATAGTGATGGATTTATTTTTTACACCAATTACACTTCAGAAAAAGGAATTGCCCTGGCTCATAATCCCAATATTTGTCTGTCATTTTTTTGGGCCGGCTTGGAGCGCCAGGTTATAATTAAAGGAAAAGCCGAAAAAACTTCGGAAGAAAAAGCAATTGAATATTTTAAATCCAGGCCGCGTGGCAGCCAGTTGGGAGCCCTGGCTTCAAATCAAAGCAGCGAAATCGGATCGCGTGAAGTGCTGGATATGAAACTTCGGGAACTTGAAGAAAAATATAAAGACAAGGAAATCCCAAAACCCGAATTTTGGGGGGGATTTCTGATTAGGCCCGAAAATTACGAGTTTTGGCAAGGTCGTTCCAACAGATTGCATGACCGTATATTTTATGGAAAGGATCAGGGAAACTGGAAATCTAAGCGTTTAGCACCATAAAAATAAAACTAGAGATTCTAAATATCATCTGAGAAAATTTAAAAACATGAAAAGACTGATTCTTGTAAGACATGGGAAATCTTCATGGGAACACGATGTGGCCGATGATAAACGGCCTCTTATAAAGCGCGGAATTAAAGATGGGGAATTGATAGCCAATGCTTTTTTTGAAAAGCACTTTAATGAACCGGCCATTATTTGGTCAAGTCCAGCCGAAAGAGCTTTGGAAACCGCCAAAATTTTTAAGGAAATATTGCAAATTGAAGACCGGGATTTTTTTATACGAACCGGATTATACACTTTTGATATGTATGATTTGCTCAAACAAATAGAAGGTTGTGATTCTCAAGTGCAAACATTGATGATTTTTGGTCATAACCCAGCGATGACAGGCTTGGTAAATCAGCTTGGAAATCAATATTTTGAAAATATTCCTACTACAGGATTAACTGTTATTGATTTTGAAACAAATAGTTGGAAAGAGCTTAAAAACGGAAAAACTATTTTAAATTTATTTCCCAAAGATTTATGATAATTTCTATGAATAACAATCAATATATCAACAGGGAACTTAGCTGGCTTCAATTTAATGCAAGGGTACTCCAGGAAGCGGAGGACGATACGGTCCCATTAATAGAACGGCTTCGGTTTTTAGGAATTTTCTCAAATAATTTAGACGAATTTTTTAAGGTTCGTTATGCAACGATAAAACGGATAGACCTGGCAGGTAAAAGTGCGAAAAGTGTTTTGCGCGGAATAAAAGCTGGAAAACTGCTGGAAGAAATTACCCAAATTGTAATCGAACAGCAAGCTAAAAGTTTGGAAGTGCTTGAGGATATCCAAAAAAAACTTGAAGATCACAATATATTTATCATCAATGAAAAACAGGTTTCGCAATCTCAGGAAAAGTTTGTAAAAAATTATTTTTTGAACAAGGTGAGCCCTGCCCTTGTCACGATCATTTTAAATGATTTAGTGAAAGTTCCCAGCCTGAAAGACAGCGCTGCTTATTTGGCAGTTAAAATGGTGATGAAGAATGATATGCAGCAACAGGGGATTTCCAAATTGCTCAACAGGCATGTCAAGGATAAAAAATATGTTTTAATTGAAATCCCAAGAAGCATCAATCGGTTTGTGGTTCTTCCTAAAGAAAAAGATGATGATAAAAAATATATCATTATGCTGGATGATCTTATCAGGTTTAACCTAAAAACGATTTTTAATATTTTTGAATATGAAAGCATTTCGGCCCATATGATAAAAATCACTAGGGATGCCGAGTTAGATATAGACAGTGATCTAAGCAAGAGTTTTATTGAAAAACTTTCGATGAGCGTTCAGGATCGAACCAAGGGGGATCCTGTTCGATTTATATATGATATGAATATAGGTGAAGATACCTTAAGCTACCTTATGGGGAAAATGGGTATTGATTCTACAGATAGTATTATCCCGGGCGGTCGTTACCACAATAGAAGGGATTATATGAATTTTCCAAGTCTGGGAAATGATAAGTTGCTATATAAACCTATTGAACCCCTGCCTATTCCGGGACTGATATTACAGGGAAGTTTATTTGGGATGATCGCAAAAAAGGATTATTTGCTTTATGCTCCATATCAATCCTTTTCCTATGTGGTTAAATTTTTAAGGGAAGCTGCTCTTGACCCTGAAGTCAGGACTATTAAGATCACTATTTACAGGCTTGCCAAAATATCACATATTGCAAGCTGCCTAATAAATGCAGTTAAAAACGGTAAAAAAGTAACCGTGCAAATCGAACTCAGGGCGCGTTTTGACGAGGTGGCGAACATTCGTTATGCCGAGCAAATGCAACAGGAAGGGGTGAATTTGATATTTGGTGTCACGGGCCTAAAAGTTCATTCTAAAATATGCGTAATTGAAAGGGAGGAAAACTTTAAACTTCATAAATACGGATTTATAAGCACCGGAAATTTCAACGAATCAACTTCCAAGATTTATACAGATTATACCTTATTTACCTCCAATCAGGAAATACTCAAGGAAATCAATAAAGTCTTCGATTTCTTCGAGATCAATTATAAAGTGAGCCGGTACAAACATTTGTTGGTATCTCCACATTACACCAAAAGCGCACTTATAAAATTGATCCAAACTGAAATTGACAATGCACAGAGCGGAAAAATTGCAGGAATTAAATTGAAGATCAATAGTCTTTCCGACTTTGCTTTAATTGACAAATTATATGAAGCGAGTAGGGCAGGAGTGAAAATTCAGCTTATAATTCGTGGAATTTGCTCACTTATTCCAGGAGTTCCCGGAATGAGTGAAAATATTGAAGCAATAAGCATCGTCGATAAATTTTTAGAACATCCAAGGGTCTATATATTTGAAAATGAAGGGGGTTCAAAAATTTATATTTCTTCGGCAGATTGGATGACACGAAATATGGATTACCGGGTAGAAGTTTCCTGCCCCATTTATGATGAAGATATCAAGCGGGAAATCATGGAGACATTTATGATAAGTTGGAATGACAATGTAAAAGCAAGGATCCATTCCATTAATCAGGACAATGCCTACAGGAGGAACGATAAGCCGGTTATTCGTTCGCAATTCGCATTATATGAATATTATCAAAACAAATTAGAAAATATCAAGGTGTGATTATACAAAAAAAATATGCAGCAATAGATATAGGTTCCAATGCAGTGAGATTATTGATCTCTACAATCACCGAGCAAGAGGGAAAAGAACCTATCTTCAAAAAAACATCATTGGTAAGGGTTCCTATTCGACTTGGAGCCGATGTATTTATGACCAAACTGATTTCTGAAGAAAATAAAATACGATTGGAGGATACAATGGAAGCTTTTAAACTTCTGATGAAATCCCATAAGATCGAAAAATATAAAGCCTGTGCTACTTCAGCCATGCGCGAAGCAGATAATGGGGAGGAAGTGGCAAAACTCATCCTTGAAAAGACAGGGGTAGAGATAAATATAATAGATGGAACCGACGAAGCGGCCATGATCGCTGCTACCGATTTGAATGTATTGATACAAAGTGACAAAACATATTTGTATGTTGATGTGGGTGGTGGTAGCTCAGAGTTTACCTTATATTCCAAGGGAAAAACGATTGTTTCAAAATCCTTCAAATTAGGAACTGTGCGCCTTTTGGAAAACATGGTGAAGGACCAAATTTGGCAAGAAACTGAAGCCTGGATCAAAGATGTTACCAAAGATTATTCTAAAATAAATCTAATAGGTTCCGGAGGGAATATTAACAACATATTTAAAAGCAGTGGGAAATCGGAAGGGAAACCTTTAAGCTTCCTGTATTTGAGCTCTTATTATCAGCTTTTGAATTCCTTTACTTATGAAGAAAGGATCACAGAATTAAACCTGAATGCGGATCGTGCCGATGTAATTATCCCGGCAATCAAAATATATCTTTCGGCGATGAAGTGGACACGGGCCAGACGCATTTATGTGCCAAAAATAGGACTGTCAGATGGAATTATAAAATCACTTTACCAGGAAAATGTGTTTGAAAATTAACCGTGAATGCTTTGATCTTTCCCGAGGTCTTTCATGACTTCGGCTTCAAAAGACAGTAATTCCTGCCATTTTTGATCTACTTCCGCTCTATCTCCGTATTGGCGTGCAAAATTTAAGAATAAGGTGTAATGGTTTGCCTCGCTAATCATTAAATCCCGGTAAAATTCCCTTAATTCAGCTTCCTGCAATTCTTCAGAAAGCAACCTGAAACGCTCGCAGCTTCTGGCTTCAATCAAAGCAGCTATTAAAAGCCGATGAATGAGTTGTGTTACCCTGCTTCCGCCTTTGGGAAAGAATTCCCGCAATTTATTTACATATTCATCTTTGCGGTCCCAACCCAGCGTAATGCCCCTTTCCAGCAATTTATCGTGCACCATCTTAAAATGAGCCATTTCTTCGCGAACAAGTGCTGTCATGGCAGTGACCAGTTCAGAATATTCCGGAAAAGTCACTATTAATGAAACCGCGGTAGAAGCGGCTTTTTGTTCGCACCAGGCGTGATCTATCAGGATTTCCCCGATATTCTTTTTAGCAATTTCAACCCATCTTGGGTCTGTGGGTAATTTTAAACCAAGCATCATTATATATCCAGATCAAAGGTTGTCCGCAATTTTTCTATCAGCGGATTTTTTTCTTTTAGTTTATTGTATTTCTCAATATCGGTAAATGCGAATTTTTTTGCAGCCTGCTCGTTTACATTAATTTCTAAAGTGATCAGGGTGTTTTGTAATTTTTTCTTTAAAAAAGCCATCAATGGATTTTGCCCTCTTTGCATATCATTTTTCATGGTTTCATTGGGCAATTCTATCGTGATGATTTTTCCATTGAGTTTAGGCATATCCGATTCCATAATGGAAGCCAGGATTTTTGCGCCTTTGTTTTTAATTCGCTGAATATATTCATCCCAGGCGGCTTGTAGCTGTGTTTCGGTAAATATTTCGTCTTTTACTTCCGCAGCGATTGGCTGATTTCCCCTTTGTTTTGCAAGGAGTTCCTTTTTTTTCCGAATACTTGTGATGGACAGTCCCGAAATTTTTTCGTTGGAAGGCCGCTCGGAAAGGGGAGTAGTGGGTTCTGCAACTTTGTTTTCTTCAGAAGGAATACTTTCAGAAGGAACATCTTCAGAAGGAATATTTTCAGTAGAAGTACTTTCAGAAGAAACAATTTCAGAAGGAACATTTTCAGAAGGAATGCTTTCAGAAGAAACAATTTCAGAAGGAATGCTTTCAGAAGGAATATTTTCAGAAGGAACATTTTCAGAATTAATTTCCGCAGGTATTTCTGAAATGGTATTCTCGCGGGGAATTATTATTTCTGAAGGAGTTATATCTTCCTTTATAATTTCCGAATTGTTTGAAACAGAGTTTTGAATTTCTGCTGAAGGTTCAGGACTCTTTTTTGAAGATTCAGTTTCCTGGATCCCTGTTTTTTCTTCAGTAGAAGGCTTTTTCTCTGCCGGCGCTGTATTTTTAAAATGAACCGGCGGGATTATATACGGCTCAGACTTTTTTTTTTCACCATCAAAAGTGATGGAGGCTAATTGCATCAGGCATAATTCCACCAATAATCGTTGGTTGCGGCTTGCTTTGTATTTCAGGTCACATTGGTTTGCCATATCAATTCCCTGCAACAAAAACTCCATTCCGGTTTGTTTTGATTGCTCAAAATATTTGATCTTGGTCGCTTCACCCACTTCCAGCAAGCTAATGGTTTTTGGGTTTTTACACACCATTAAATCCCTGAAATGCGAAGCCAGGCCTGCAATAAAATGATGCCCGTCAAATCCCTGGGATAAGATATCATTAAATTCAACCAATAATTCCGGGATATTATTTTCCAGTAAAAGTTGGGTGACGTTCAAATAAGTTTCATAATCCAGGACATTCAAATTTTCGGTAACCGCTTTCCGGGTTAAATTTGAACCGCTGAAACTCACCACACGATCGTAGATAGAAAGCGCGTCACGCATCGCTCCATCGGCTTTTTGCGCGATAATGTGCAAGGCGTCATCTTCGGCATTTACGCCTTCGAGATCGGCAATATATGCCAAATAGTTTTTGGCGTCGGTTACGGTGATCCTTTTAAAATCGAAAATTTGACAACGCGAAAGTATGGTTGGGATTATTTTGTGCTTTTCGGTAGTTGCCAGGATAAAAATGGCGTGTTTTGGCGGCTCTTCCAAAGTCTTTAAAAAAGCATTAAAGGCAGCAGAAGAGAGCATGTGCACCTCATCTATAATATACACTTTATACTTTCCAACCTGGGGTGGGATACGAACCTGATCGCTCAAACTTCGAATATCGTCTACAGAGTTGTTGGAAGCGGCATCCAGTTCAAAAATATTGAAGGCAAAATCTTCGTCCGGCTTTTGAAATTCGTCCTGATTGATCATTTTGGCCAGGATCCGGGCACAGGTTGTTTTACCAACTCCACGCGGACCGGTAAAAAGCAAGGCCTGCGCCAGGTGATTGTGCTCTATGGCATTTAAAAGCGTATTGGTAATTGCCTTTTGCCCCACAACATCATTAAAAGTTTGGGGGCGGTATTTACGTGCCGATACAACAAAATGCTCCATGTATAAATTTTAAAAAACAAATATAGAAATACCATCCCAAAGATGTAAATCTAAATCCCTAATTTTTGAAATGATTTTGCTTTTTCTCGCGTAAATTTGCTTGTTTGGAAAGTAGTTGCTTGTTTTTTGAATAAGCCGCAGTATCTTTGCAAAAAAGTAGGCCGCCTTATCGCTGGCTCCCGTATTTTATTCGGGAACTGGAGGAAAGTCCGGACACCATAGGGCAGCATAGTGGGTAATGCCCACCGGTCGTGAGATCAGGACAAGTGCAACAGAAAGTATGTACAGGTAATGCTGTAGTGAAACCAGGT
>Ga0307487_1002260_pt1 | contig 12538 bp, 1 predicted proteins | sample CBIW12metaG_FD_203665 | JGI IMG/M metagenome (GOLD analysis project Ga0307487, IMG submission 203665) | Sea-ice brine microbial communities from Beaufort Sea near Barrow, Alaska, United States - CBIW 1.2 | ecosystem: Environmental > Aquatic > Marine > Coastal | place: USA: Alaska | collected... | reverse complement strand
AAGAAATTTGCTATTGTGAGTGGCAACACTAACGAAAACACGCCAGATCCTTTAATTTATGGTCCATATGGTCAAACTGGTGGCAGCGTTCTCATTTCAACTCTGGAAACCCCAATTTTTAGTTTGGTGAATATTCCAGACCCAAAGTTAGAACTTATTGAAGCCTATAATTTAAAACCTGGTTCCGCTATAGTAATAGAGATCTCTACATCATGTGGAACACCTTCAACTTATAATAAAGTATATAGACGTATAGATGGAGACGGTACTTCTGCAACAAGAACTGATGGGAAGTATATCGGTTTCCAGCCATTAGTTATCGATTTAAGTGAATTCTATGGCAGTCCTTGCGTAAGGGTTAAATTTACCATGGTAAGGGAAGCTAAAAGTGTATGGGCAATGGATGGTATTACTTTACCAGGAGGTAACCAAGGAAATAATGTACGATGGACTGATCAGTTTAGCAATTTAATATCTACCCAAAACACGGTAAAAGTTACTCCTCCTACTCCAGGATTTCAGATTTATACAGTTACTTCTTATGTTAACGGATGTGCTGGTGATCCAGCGGCGGGAGGTTCAGTTAATGTGGATCTTACTGTTCATTATTCTTATGCTGGTAAGGATTTCCCAGCTGCAACTGACGATTGCGGTCAGTCAATTAAATTGAACGCCTACAGTAATAAAAAATCACCCTTTACTAATTATATTGAATATTTAACTGCTGGTAAATGGGACCCTTCTCTTTATGCCCTTCTTGATGGAAATAATGATGGTAAATGGGATTTAGCTAATCCAGGAGATTCACCTACAACATATTTTGCCGGTGGAACATTTGGAAGTATAACATATACAGCCGGAAATTATAAGGATTATGCACCAACAAACAAGGAAGGTACTTGGACAATCAAATCTGGACCTACAAATGTGGGTATTTCGAATTGGCCGGCAGAAGATAGAACGAAATATTTTACTTCTACTACGGCTGGAGTGCCTGCTATTAATGATCCTAAAACATTGTTTAATGGGCCGGATGGTCAATATATTCTTACTTGGACCGTCAATGGCTGTCCTGATGACGTGGTTGTAAATATGGTTGGTTGTAATAGAATAGACTGGGACGGAATAAATGATCATGTTGTTTTTGGTGATGTCCATAATCTTACAAATCCATTCTCGCTAGAAGTTTGGGTACGGGCAGGAAGTCAAAACCAAAACAAGGTATTAATTTCTAAACATACTACCGGCAATAATGGATATTCCTTAGAATTCTCTGGGAATACTCCAGAATTCTGGATGTACAATGGGGCCACTACAACTACTGTTAGCGCTCCGGGTTATGTTGTTGGAGCAGGAAAAAACAGATGGAATCATATAGCGGTAACATACAATGGGTCTAATTTAATAATGTATGTCGATGGATTATTAGCGGAATCTAAACCAGCTACTGCGGGAATCGGTACAAATACGGCCGACTTCATTATTGGCGCGATGTCAGATGGAGCCGGATATGCTAAAAATTTCTATCATGGTTGGATGGACGAAGTTAGAATTTGGAACAAAGCACTAACTCAGATGCAGATTCAAGAGATGATGAATCAAGAAATTGTAAATAATGGCGGAGTTCGTGGAGTGATTACCAATCAACTTATTAGCGGACTTACATGGGCAGATCTTTCTAGCTATTACCAGATGAATGTAATAAGCAGGGATCATACTCCATTAGATTGTACAGATACACCAACTGCGGGCAATGATATCATTAATGGATTTTTACAGGATAATGCAGGTGCTGATAATGGAACAGGTAAAAACGGGAAATTGAGATTTATTAATACACAACAAGCTGAAAGCGCTCCATTACCATATACAACAAAACAAAATGGTGATTGGAATGATATCAATACTTGGACCTATGGCAGTACTGTATGGGATATTCCTAACGGCAAAGGTTTCCAAAATAAAGATATAGACTGGAATATTGTAGTTCTATGTCATGATGTAAAAGCAAATGGAAAAGCTCGTTCCAATCCAGAAGAAAAAAATATAGATTATGTTGTCTGTGGATTGGTCTCTCTTAATGGTAAACTTACTGTTATTGGCACTGGTGCTTCAGATGAAACTAATAACGGTTCAGGACTCTGGGTAACTCATTACCTAAAACTAAATGGCGTTATTGATTTAGTAGGCGAATCCCAATTAGTTCAAAAACGTTATACCCCTATTCAATTAAGTGAAAGTATTTTGGATGAGGCAAGTGCCGGATATTTGGAGCGGGACCAACAGGGAAAACGCAATAGTTTTGTTTACAACTACTGGTCCTCACCGGTTAGTGCGCAGCCTTCTGCAAATAACGCTCCTTATTCTGTAGGATCTGTTTTAATGGATGGAACAACTGCTTCAAGTCCCCAAACCATTACTTTCGATGCTCGCTATTGGGCTGCTGATGGTGCCAGAATAATATCTGCTCCCCTCATAATAAGCACCTATTGGTTATGGGGTTATTCTCCTGCACCAGCTAATATTTATGCGGAATGGGATCATATATTAGAGACTGGAAATTTAGAAACAGGCGAAGGCTTTACCATGAAAGGAACTGATGGAACTGCAAGTATAAATGATGAACAAAATTATACCTTTAGGGGAAAACCTCATAATGGAGATATAATTTCGCCTGAATTAGCACCCAACCAGAACTATCTTATAGGTAATCCATATCCATCCGCGATGGATTCTCATGAATTTATAGATAACAATTTACAATTAGTAAATGGTACTTTATATTTTTGGGACCATTTTATAATTGTAGATCATATTTTATTGCGTTATGTGGGGGGCTATGCTACTTTGACCAAATTAGATGCCGTTCCTGCAGCGTCGATTGATGATAGAATTGACAATTCAAATCCATATGACAATAGACCTAATAAAAAAATACCCGGTCGGTTTATTCCAGTTGGTCAAGGGTTTATGATAAATTCGACAGGTGCCCCGGCATCTGGGAATATTATTTTTAAAAATTCTTCCCGAATTTTTAAACGCGAAGGCGTTGACAATTCTATCTTCTTAAAACCCGAAACGATTGAGAAAACCGCTAAATCCACAGAGGCGGAATTTAAGAAGATAAGAATTTCATTCTCTTCGCCCGTGGGATACTGGCGCCAGATTCTCGTTGGAGCAGTGCCCGGAACAACGGACGGATTCGACTTAGGTTACGATGCCCACCTATTTGATGACAATGTAGAAGATATGTATTGGGTTCAGGGGAATAATAGTCTGGTTATTCAGACAGTGGCCGATTTCAATAAAAACAGAGTAATACCACTGGGAATTAAAATTAAAGAGAACAAAGAGTTTACCATCAGGATAGATACCGTTGAGAATGCTGATAAGAATTTGAAGATTTATCTTAATGATAAATTGAATGACAGTATTCATGATCTGCGGAAAAGCGCTTATGTTTCCAAATCTGAACCGGGAACTATCAACGACCGGTTTGAAATAATTTTCTTCAAGGAAGAACCACCCGTTATTGAGGATCCAATTGTTGGGGTTCCCGGGGAAGAAGGACCTATAATTGAAGTTCCGGAAATAGATTTTACAACCTTGTCTGTAAAACACGCCCACAACTTAAGGGAAGTGCAGATCATGAATCCGGATAAGCTCATTATTAGCAGCGTATATCTGTTCGACTTAAACGGTAATCTAATCGAGAATTATACAAATATTCCACAGAATAAAGAAATAAAACTCAAAGTTGGGAATTATAGTTCCGGGGTGTATTTGCTCAAGGTTTATGCCGAAGGCAAGATAATCACCAAGAAAATAATCATCTCGAATTAGTACGAATTAACCTACAATAAAAATTAACATTTTCGACTAAAGAACTTTTTATCTGAATAAAAACCATTTTTATCTAAATATTAACAATAAGACTAGTAATCACATATTTTAGGGGTAATATTACCTGATTTCTTAACCAAGATTGAATGGCGAAAATTACCCCAAAGTTTCGAACCGTCCTACTTTTTATATTTTTAACCGGTTCATATTTAAATACATACGCCAATTACACCTCTTCAATTCTAAATTTCTTAGATATTGAAACTAGGGGTGAACCGGTAATTGTGCCTGACAGGCTCAATATTTCGAAAATTCCTGCACTCAATGAAATTCTTAATTCACAGGTTTTCATTGATAACTCAATTGACAACAAAATTGCTCAATTATTTACGAATCAAACCTTAAAATCCAGAATCCAAAATAAGATTCTTGGACAGAATTTAATTGAAGCTTATTTCAAATTTTCAACCAATTTATTTAGTTACTTTTCAACGGCTTCTTGTGATGGCGATACTATAAACCCAACAATAACTGCTCCTGCAACAGTAAACCTAACCACAAACAACGCCTGTACTGCAACCGCTGTAAATTTAGGAACACCAACAACAGGTGATAATTGCTCTGTAGCCTCGGTTGTAAATAACCATCCCTCAACTACGTATTCATTAGGAAATACAACAGTAGTTTGGACGGTTACAGATGATTCCGGAAATACAGCGACAGCCAATCAATTGGTGACCGTAACAGATAATATTGTTCCAACAATATCCGCTCCTGCAACTGTAAATGCAACTACAAACAACGCCTGTACTGCAACCGGTATAATTTTGGGAACACCAACAACAGGTGATAATTGCTCTATAGCCTCAGTTGTAAATAACCATCCCTCAACTACGTATTCATTAGGAAATACAACAGTAGTTTGGACGGTTACAGATAGATCCGGAAATACAGCGATAGCCGATCAAATAGTTTCAGTAACCGATAATATTGAGCCAACAATATCCGCTCCTGCAACAGTAAATGCAACTACAAATACTGGTTGTAACGCAAGTGGCGTAATTTTGGGAACACCAACAACCGGCGATAATTGTTCGGTAGCAACGGTTACGAATGACTACTCATCAACTACATATCCTTTAGGAAATACGACTGTTCATTGGACTGTAACTGACGGATCCGGAAATACAGCGACAGCCGATCAAATGGTGACCGTAACCGACAATATTGAGCCAACAATATCCCCTCCTGCAACTGTAAATGTGACCACAAATACCGGTTGTAACGCAACCGGAGTTGCATTAGGAACACCAACAACAGCAGATAACTGTTCGGTAGCAACGGTTACACATGACCACTCATCAACTACATTTCCTTTAGGAAATACGACTGTTCGTTGGACTGTAACTGACGGATCTGGAAATACAGCGACAGCAGATCAAATTGTAACAGTAACCGATAATATTGAGCCAACAATATCCGCTCCTGCAACTGTAAATGTGACCACAAATACCGGTTGTAACGCAACCGGAGTTGCATTAGGAACACCAACAACAGCAGATAACTGTTCGGTAGCAACGGTTACGAATGACCATTCAACAACTTCATATCTTTTAGGAAATACTACCGTTATTTGGACTGTAACAGATGGATCCGGAAATACAGCGACAGCCAATCAAATTGTAACAGTAACCGATAATATTATTCCAACAATATCCGCTCCTGCAACGGTAAATGCAACCACAAATTCTGGTTGTAACGCAACCGGTGTAATTTTGGGAATCCCAACAACAGGCGATAATTGCTCGGTAGCAACAGTTTCGAATGACCATTCATCAACTACATATTTTTTAGGAAATACGACTGTTATTTGGACTGTAACTGACGGATCAGGAAATACCAAAACTGATACACAAACCGTTACAGTTACCGACAACGAACCTCCTGCAATTACTCCCAATTCAGATCTATCAGTAAACAATGATGTAGGTTTATGCGGAGCCTTTGTTACTATTATTGCGGCAACAGCTTCCGATAATTGTACTGTTGGAACACCTGCAGGAACCAGAAATGATGGAAAAACTCTGACTGCAATTTTTCCTGTTGGATTAACAACAATTAGTTGGACAGTTACTGATACAAACGGAAATATTGCAATTCCAATTGAACAGACGGTTACAGTATTAGATAAAGAAGCTCCTGTTGTACCGGTATTAGAGGACATTATCTGGGGTTGCGAATATACCCTTACCCCGCCTGTTGCTAATGATAATTGCGCCGGAACAATAACAGGAACTACTACCTCAGCCTTGACCTATTCCACGGCCGGCACATATACCATAACCTGGACATTTAACGATGGGGCTGGAAATTCATCAACTGCAACGCAACAAATTACAATTGATCAACTTAAGGTTGATGTTGAGCAAACAAATATATTATGTTATGGTTTCGCCACCGGAAAAGCAGAAGCATTAGTAACAGGTGGAGTTGGTCCATTTACCTATGATTGGGGCTCACTGGGAACCGGGCCTTCCAAAGATGGCTTAAACCCGGGTTCCTATTCTGTTACCGTAAAAGATAAAAATGGATGTTCCGCCACAAAATCTTTCACCATTACCCAACCCGGTTCTTTTATTGAAATAACCAATGTGGAAATTAATAAAGGGTGTTTTGGGGCAAACAATGCCTTCGCAGTTATTACAGCTTCCGGTGGCACAGGAACTCTGAATTATTCCTGGTCCAATGGACAATCAGGACCAAAAGCAATTAACCTGGCACCGGGTGACTATACCGTGACGGTAACCGACGAAAATAATTGTTCTAAAGTAACGTCTGTCAAAATAATAGCTCCTTCCCAATTAGTGATCGATAACATTTCTACTACCGAAACTACCAGTTTTGGCTCAGCTACAGGAACAGCAACAGTAAACTTTAGAGGAGGAACCCCGGGTTACACTTTTTTATGGTCTAACGGACAAACAGGACAAACTGCTAGGGATTTAGTCGCAGGAACCTATGACGTGATTGTCACCGATGCCAATGGGTGTAAAACTGCTAAAAAAATTGTAAAAATTTATAACTCCCTTTATACTGAAATTGAAGCATCTGCTATTTGCGCTACCAGGACAGACGAAATTAGAACATCCTATTTTGAAGCCATAAACACAAAAGGCGGATCTGGAATTTATACTTTTAGCTGGTCTTTTGGAGATGCCAAAACTGCAACAGGACCGGGACAACATACAGTTAAATATATATCATCCTGCCAAAAAACTATAATCCTGACTCTAACCGATAATGATCCTGGAAGACTTAAGCCTGACGGCAGTAAGTTTACATACACCTCCACAATTATTATTTATGCCGGGGAATGTTTTGGGAAATGTGGGTCTGAAGATCTAAGAACTGGTGAAGTATATTTAGGAAATGTAACAGGATTGCCGTACAATGTAACCCAAAATTGCGAGCTTGTTACAAATGAAGCCCTTTGGATCAATCTAACAGAACCGGGAGGTAGTAGAAGATATGATTTCTATACTGAATATGTAGTTTTGTTATATCATCCGGATGGGACTGTAACTGAATATTCAAGTTTAGGTCAATGTACACCTGGTTTAATAGACCAAAATAAACCCTTAAAAATTACCGATATAGATTACAAATGCGGGGACAGAATTTCTGTTGAAAAAATTTTTATGAGTGTAAGCGCTAATGGAAATGGCTGTAATTCTTATACCGATGGACCAAAATGTAACGCGAGCGATAAACCAATAGCTGTTGTAACGCCACTTTCAGGTGCAGCAAAAGGCGGGGAACTTTTGTGCAATGGAGCCTCAAATGGAAAAATTACCGCGACAGCATCCGGAGGACAAGGGAGATATCAATTTACAATTAAGTCAACAACCACTGCCTTCACCTTTACAAGTGGTTTCCAAACAGGTGGACAATATATATTTGAAAATCTGAAAGCAGGCACCTATAATGTGATTATAAAAGACGAAGCAGGAAGAACTTATACAATATCGAACGTCAAAATTATTCAACCTTCCAATCCTCTGCAATTAATAGAAGTTTCCCGTAAGCCCTTAACTTGTAATGGGGGCAATAATGCTGAAGCTACCGTAAATGCTTCAGGAGGAACAGCTCCATATATTTATGTCTGGAAAAACGGGCAAACAACTAAAACTGCCATAAACCTTTCTGCCGGCCCAAATGAAGTAAAAGTAATTGACAAAAACGGTTGTGAAGTTCCACTTATAATCGATATTATTCAGCCCCCAATATTAGTTGCAAATGCCGGACCAGATCAAATTTTAAAGTGCGGGGTGACCCAGGTTAATTTATCGGCGGTTTTTAATCCTTATACGAACCCTGCAACCGGTTTACAGGAATTTGGAGAATGGACTGTTGTTAATGGTCCTGTGGGCTCCAACTTTGCAGATATCAATAATCCTGAAAATTTATTCACCATACAAACACCGGGAACCTACACCTTAAGGTGGACCGTCCCTTGTGGCGCGACCGATGATGTTAAAATAACCATCAGCAACTGCAGCACCATTGATTTTGACGGAATAGATGACCATATTGATTTTGGCGATAATTTTAATCCTTCAGGGAATTTTACTTTTGAAGCCTGGATCAAACAGAACACCAATGCCACCGCAGGCACAAAAACCATTCTTTCCAAGCGGGATCTTTCAAACCTGGGTACCGGATTCGATTTGATCATTGAAAATAGCTTTCCAAAATTCAGATGGAATAATTCAGAAATAATAGCTTCAAATGCTATCGGAAAAGACAGGTGGTATCATCTGGCCGTTATTTCCAATAGTGCCGGCACCAAATTATATGTAGATGGCATTAATGTGGGAAGTGGAGCTGCTGCATCACCCGTAAGTAACAATTTTAAATTTTTAACAGGTGCCATGTATGATTCTGGTACAGCCTTGAACCCTAAAAATTATTTTCACGGCTGGATTGAAGAGGTAAGGATCTGGAAAACAGCCCTCACCGTTGAACAACTTCGGTTTATGATGAACCAAAGAATAAAAGCCAATGGATCAAAGGTAAGCGGAGTTGAAATTCCGATGAATGTGCCCGGAAATTTAGCCTGGGTTGATCTGAAAGGTTATTACCAAATGGAAAAAGTTACGAATGGATTTACGATTGGCGAAACGGCCTCCGCAATTAAAGGCAAATTGATCAATATCATTACCACCCAGGAACGCACAGCGCCCCTGCCATATATTTCCGCAAAAGCCGGGCTTTGGTTTGATGATACAACCTGGTTGCATCCACAGGTTTGGGATGCCCCAAACAGCAAGGGAATTAACACAGACACTATAAATTGGAATATTGCCCGGATTTCCCATAATATCAATTCCGGAAGGAATGATATCACCGTTTTAGGTTTGCTTTCTAAAAGCGCCAAATTAACAATTGCAAAGCCTGGTACAACTCTGGATGAAAAAAATTCAGGTCAAAGTTTAACTATTACCCATTATTTGGAATTAAACGGAAATATAGATTTGGTAGGCGAATCCCAACTGCTACAAACCGAAGGAAGTGTTTTGGAAGGAACGAGTTCAGGATTTATTGAACGCGACCAACAGGGAACTGCGAATAGCTATAATTATAATTACTGGTCGTCCCCGGTATCACTTCAGGGGGCCGCCATACCAAACAATTCCGGATATACTATTGGCAGTGTAATGTTGGATGGCACAAATTCAGCTACTCCCTTAGATTTAAGTTTTCATGATTGGTACGAATATGCTGACGGCGCTTATAGCACTCCACGAAAGATCAGTGATTACTGGTTATATAAATTCAGGGGTACCTCAAATGTTTATAGTGAGTGGGAACACGTGGGAAGCACAGGCCCACTAAAAGCCGGGGAAGGCTATACCATGAAAGGAACCTCCGGAGGCGCAAAAATTTCGGACCGACAAAATTATGTTTTTAAAGGAAAGCCGAATAACGGAAATATCACCCTAACCGTTGGACAAGATCAGAATTATTTATTGGGAAACCCCTACCCTTCCGCTTTAGATGCCGATCAATTTATAAAAGACAATTTAAAGGACGGGGGAACTAATCCCGTGGGTAATATTTTCAATGGCGCCTTGTACTTTTGGGATCATTTTGCGGGTAAAACCCATATTCTCGCAGACTATATTGGGGGTTATGCAACCTATAATCTTTCTGGCGGGGTTCCGGCTGTTGCTACAGATGAACGCATAAACAATACAGGGCAAAGCAGCAGGGATTATTTTGGGGATGAAGCTAAAATCCCGCAACGATATATTCCGGTAGCTCAGGGATTCTTTATAAACACCGTTTTAGATCCGATATTATCGCCTACTATAACCGTAGTTGGAGGTAACGTCCTCTTCAAAAACAGTCAGCGGGCTTTTATTAAAGAAACAAACCCTGGGAATTCCCAGTTTTTAAGACCTGAAATCAATTCGAAAAAAGATAAACAAGCCGACAGCCCATCAAAAATCAGATTGGATTTTAAATCCCCTATGGGTTATAACAGGCAAATTCTGGTAGGAACAAATCCAAATACCACCAATGGTTTTGACCTGGGATACGACGCTCCTTTAAATGACAATAATCCCGAGGATATGTTCTGGCTTATAGATAATGTCGAATTTGTGATCCAGGGAGTTCCAAATTTTGGAATTGATCAGGTTTTGCCTTTGGGAATCAAAATAAATGAAGCAGGAGAGTTTTCAATTAAGCTCAATAAACTCGAAAATGTTGCCGATGATGTGAATATTTACCTGAAAAACCTTCAGGACAGCACCTATTTCGACCTGAGAGAAGGCGATTATTCCATGAATTTGGACCCGGGATATTACAATGAATATTTTCAGATTGTATTTCAAAAGGAAATAGTTGCTTCAGAAGAACCTGATCCCGTTGTAGAAACAGAGGAGGAAACAACGGAAGAAGTTATAGTGGAAGAAGAACAGGAACAAGGAGAGCTTGAAACTGCCGGGGAAGAAGAAATTTTGGATGGAGAAATTAAAGTTTTCTATGTGGGTAACAATCGGGAACTTGCTGTCCTGAATCCTTCAAAATTTGAAATTGAACGAATAGTTATTTATGATATGCTGGGACAAATAATCCAGGAGTATCAGAATGTTTCAAATGAAAAAGACGTCAGGTTGCCGGTAAGGGAATTTCCAGCGGCAGTTTACGCGATAAAACTTTATTCGGGAAACAAGGAAATCTCAAAAAGTATTATCCTGATAAGATAAAAAGCTGCTTCTTACATTAATTTTAAGCCTCCGAATTTAACAAAAAGTTTCCAAACCTTTTAGCTTTACCTAATTTCTTCAGAGAGAATTTATCATGTGAACCTCCCAATTCTGGAATTTAGAGAGGAAAACCCTTTAGTAAACAACTTCGGCATTCCGAAAAGAATAGAGGCAACTTAAACGTTTCCTTCACGATAATCAACTTCAAGTTTTAAAATCCAAAACAAATTCCATTTCAAAGCTATATTTATTTGATTAGTCCTGTTTTAGGAAATTGTAAGAAAGGTGCTTACTTTAACCGCAAAGGGCGCAAAGTTTCGGCAAAGGGCGCAAAGTCTTACACTTCCATTCGGCACTTCTGTCAAGCAGTCCCTTTCTGATTTTCAATTCAATAATTACCCAGTTGGTTCATTTTCAATCATCATTCTTTTCTTTGCGTCCTCGGCGTTTTTTTTCTTGGCGTGCTTTGCGGTTAAAAAGGAACGAAGCAAAAACGGCAATTCTTAATTGAGATATATAAAATAATCCACAATGTTCTAAAACATAACCATTTGATTTAACCGGTAATAAACCAGAAAATTCAAACCTTATTTAGACCGGGAAGCAGGTGAAATTTAAATTATATATCTGCTAAAGGATAAATAATCTGCAAAAAGTGTCAACTTAAATTAGTACGAATTAACCTACAATAAATTTAAACCCTAAGGCTTAAATCACAAAAAACACTTTACAACCTTTAAAAACATACTTTTGTCGATTATTTTAAAGGCTACTTCCCTTATTTCTAATTTTTTATATATAATTTTGCTGTTCAATATAAAAATTTAGTGGATGGGAAAAATTACTCTCCAGGTTAGGACCTTTTTTCTTTTTATTTTTCTTTTAAGTTCGTCCCTCACTTTTTTAACAGCAAAGAACAAAACAGCGGCACTTTCTATTACCGGTGTTGAAACTCCTGTTTCCTGTTTTAATGGGAATAACGGGGCGATTGATGTCACTATTTCCGGCGCATTTGGAAACTACACCGTAAGCTGGAGTGGAAGTGCTTCTGTTTCTGAAGATCTTACAGGGCTTTCTGCAGGAACCTATATTATTACAATAACCGATTCTGAAAGTAATACTGGCACTCAAACCTTTGTGATTTCAGAACCGAATGCTCTCACAATGGCTGTTTCCACCTCAACCCCTGTGAGTTGTTTTGGCGGAAATGATGGAACTGTAACCGCAGGAACCGTTTCCGGTGGAAATACCAGTTATCAATATTCTATTGACGGAATAAATTTTCAGGCTTCAAATATGTTTTCCGGATTGGCAGCGGGAAATTATACCATCACCGTTAAAGATTCCGAAAACTGTGCTACCTTTAAAACAATTGAAGTTACCCAGCCGCCTATCCTAACAATGCAACTCCCGACTTTTAC
>Ga0307487_1002256_pt1 | contig 12572 bp, 12 predicted proteins | sample CBIW12metaG_FD_203665 | JGI IMG/M metagenome (GOLD analysis project Ga0307487, IMG submission 203665) | Sea-ice brine microbial communities from Beaufort Sea near Barrow, Alaska, United States - CBIW 1.2 | ecosystem: Environmental > Aquatic > Marine > Coastal | place: USA: Alaska | collected... | reverse complement strand
CCGAGGCTGTGGGCGAGATGGATGGTCGAGGCCACCAGAGCTGCGGCCTGCGCGTCTTCGGACATCGGAATCACGAAGGACTGGTCCAGCTTAAGCTCGTCGATAGGCAGGTCGCGGAGGTAGGACAGCGAGCTGTACCCGGTGCCGAAGTCGTCCACGGCGATTCGGATTCCCTGTTCGCGCAGCTGACCGAGAATCGTGCGCGCGCGGCCGCGATCGGCCAGGAGGAACTCCTCGGTCACCTCAAGCATGAGCACCGAGCCGGGCAGGTCCCTGATCAGCAGCATCTCGGCGACCCGGCTGGGGAGGTCCCGGTCGACCAAGGAACTGGCGGAGATATTCACGGCCACGGTGAGGTCACGGCCCTGTCGTAGCCAGACTCCGGCCTGGTCCAGCGCCAACGCGAGCACCACCTGGGTGAGAGAGTGCATCAGACCGGACTCCTCGACCAGGTCGAGAAACGAATCCGGACGCAACAAGCCCCGGCTCGGGTGGGTCCAGCGCACCAGACCCTCGACCCCGCGGACGGTGCCGGTCGCCAAATCGACCTTGGGCTGATAGTGGAGCACGAGCTGGTCGCCTGCGAGGGCCTGTCGTAGCTCCTCCACGGTGCGGAGCCGGGCTTCACCGTGCGTGTCGTCGCCGACGTCATAGACGTGATGGCCGGACTGGGCGATCTTCGCCTTGTACATGGCCATGTCTGCCCGGCGCAGGAGAGCCGTCAGGTCGGTTCCCTGCTCGGGGAACAACGCGATTCCGATGCTCGCGCTGGCCTGCACGGCAATGCCGGTGAGGGTGAACGGCTCGGCGAGGGCGGTTCGAAGCTTGGTCGCGACGGCCTCGGCCCGGCCACGGTCGGTGCCGCCCAGAAGGAGGGCGAACTCGTCTCCGCCCAGTCTCACGAGCTTGTCCTCGGCCCGCAGCTGGCCGCTCAGGCGTCGGCTGACCTGAATCAGGAGGAGATCCCCGACGTCGTGGCCCAGGCTGTCATTGACCTCCTTGAACCGGTCGAGGTCGAGCAGCAGCAGGGCGCTCCGGCTGTTCCGGCCGACAAGCAGTTGTTCCGGGGCGTCTGCGTACAACGCTCGCCGGTTCGGAAGCCCCGTTAGGTCATCCGTGCGTGACAGAAGCCGGAGGTCGGCCATCCGCTTGGCCTGACGGAAAGCAAGTTGGGTGCGGAATGCCGCAATGACCAATGTCGCCGTGGCCAGCAGGATCGTGAATCCGGGCAGGGGAACCTGGGTACCGTAGATCATCAGACCGATTCCCGCCAACACGGCCACGATCGGCACAGCCGATGCCGGGGTCGTCGCTACCGGGCTCGGGGTTCTGGGCGCCGAACGTATCGACTGGTCCAACCAGACGGCAACGCCGGCAAAACCCGCAGCCCAGACCCACTCGAGCAGGTCGTTGGTGGCGTCAAGGCCCTCGAGTTCGCGCACCATGGCCGCCACATCGACGCCGGCGAAGATAACTATGCCGCCAGCCAAAAACGGCCAGCCCCGGCCCATGTCGAGGTACTGTGACGCGATGCTGCCCGTGATGACAGAGACTAGGACCAGGTCGAATAGGGGATCCGAGATCTCGACGAGGCTGGCCAGCGTCAGCGACTCTTGAAAGACTCGATTGAGCACGGGGGCGAGGAGCAGGGACAGAACGGCTGCCGCACCGAAGGCGCCCGCTCCGCTGTCGAGCAGGACCGGCCAGGAGAACCCGGTCCATTGCCGCCGCAACAGATGGGCGAATACTACGCAGATGAGAATGAAGAAGATCGCGTAGGCGAGGTCGTCCAGCGTCACCGACGCGGTCTCATCCGAAGCGCCCAGCAATTCGGGAAGGGGAGAATCGCCCAGGACCGCCACAGTCACCGCCAACGCGGCGAGGAGCACATCTGCGCGACCGGATCCCGCCCGGGACACGGCCAGCCAGCACACCAGGACCGTGGCAATGCTCATGACCACCGTCAGGACTCCGGCCAGGTCGTCGAATTGACCTGTAGGGCGGAGTAGAACTGCCAGCGCGGCCGCGGACACGGTACCGAGGAGCCAGAGGGGCCAGTTCCAGGTTCGCGGGGATCGGAGTGGATCGACGGTGGCGGGTGCTCGAGCGGGCGTGTTGCGCCTCACGTGGTGCCCCCATCCTCGTCTACATCACTCTATCCCACCGAAGTCGGCGATTCGTTGCCCTTGATGTCGCGGAGACCCCCCAATTCGAGTCAGCTGGGCCTTGGTTCAGGGGCGGCGGGCGAGGGTGAAGCGCACCTGTTGACGGACGCTGAGCGGGCACGTCCGCACGGATACTGGGTTCTGCGGGTCACGAGCCCGAGTGTGTCCCGTTTGCCCAGCCCTTTGAACAGTCGCGCTCAGGTGCGTCAACTGCGACAGCGAAGCAGGTCCTTTTACGCCCTTCGCAAGAGCCAAGGCTTGGCGATATCAACTAGATTCAGCGCGAGAGTAGAACGATGCCTCGGCATCGCGGCGACGCGCGACATCGTCGACGACGAACTGCACGAAGTCCTCGTCGCGATCGACAATGACAACGTCCTCCACGGCGTCAGCGGGCGCTTCGCCTGGCCATGACGTCTGCCGAGTCGAACGATCCCGCTCCAGCCGCGTGCCCGAGATAGCGACCCAGTCGCGAAGCCGCTGGCGGGCATCCGCGAAGTCTCTGTGCCAGCCGAGCGGGGCTGAGCCGTGCTGGTCGGGATCGTAGGCGCCGAGCCAATGAAGGTGCAGCGCGGAGAGTTCCCAGACGAGTTCGGCGTGTCGATGCCAGAACGGCGGTACGACGGATGTTGGCAGCCCGTAAGTGCGTCGCAGCCAGTTCACCCAGCGGTTGAGTTCGATCCATTCGGCCTCGGCATCGTCAGCGCTGAGAAGGTTCCAGTTGATCGGATGCGGCGGCTCCGGCCTGAGAGTCCCGTCGAGATCGTCCAACGAACTCGCTCCGAATGCGTCGTCGTGATCATTGGATGCCCACTCGACCAAGGACTCTCCCATCGCTGCTTCACCACCCCGAGCTGGCGTGAGCAGCTTCCGTATCGCTGACGATTGCCGTCTGCGTTGCTGCAGCGTCCTGTTCGCTGGCCGGAGCCGAGCGATTGGTTCTAGTGACCTGATAGTTAGTGCGCGCGAGATCATGGCCGATCTTCTTGGCAACGAACTCTTCGCGTTGAATGAATTCGCCGTCGCGCTCGACCTGGAAGGTGCGCACATACCCTTCGGCGACAAAGCTGTCACCTTTGGCAAGGCGGTTGAGAGCCCGTTCGGCGGTGGCGCGGTAGGCGACGAGGTCGTGGAACGTCGGCTCGAGCGCGGTGAAGCTGCCGCTGTATTCGTGACGGAAGTGCGGCTGGCCGACGCGCACGTAGAAGCGGGTGTCGCCGTTCTCTGTGACCGACTGCTGAGGGTCGGAAGCGATGAAACCGGACAGCGATTGCTGGGTGTGAAATGCCATGGGACTTGACCTCCTGTGATTGGGACGGACCATCGTGGTCCGCGCTCACTAGGAGGTGCGCAGAACACTCCATGTCGCAGGCCTGCCGGATAGGTGAGTATCTCTAACCGTCCGAGGCCTAGACAGGATGCATCAGGTCACCGCCGCTGACAGTATCCGCTTTCGACCGCGTAGAAGCCGGGCGACCTCGACTTAGGTCGTCAGTCCGGATCCTGAACTGGCTCCGACTCTGGCACACCCCGCGTCGGCGCTTGCATCATCCTCTCGATTTCCTCGCGGTTCGCCCGCAACTCCCTGGCGTCCGACCGGGCGGTCCACATCTGCAGGCTGGCGATTATGGGTGGCGCCGCGCGGAGCATGATCAGGCCGGTGCCGAAAGGCAGGGTGCGGATCGTGTCGGGCGGCATGATCGGGACACGACGGACGGACCGCTGCGACGATCGTGAGCCGCGATCGCCGATTGTCGTTGAGTCGGTCAGCTCGTCGCGGTCACCGATCAAAGTCGATAGATCGTGTAGGTCCCGTGAGTTGGATCCTCCGCCGAGCACGATCTTGACGATCGATGAGTCCCAGATGGTGCCGGCGGCGTTATCGCTCCACTTCGTGCGCGCTTGCGCGAGGGATTGCAGGACCGGCATGGTGGTGATGCCGGTGCCACCGCCTTCGGCCATGAGGGTGGGCAGCGAGGGGAGTGGTGCCAAGTTGCCGATTTCATCGAGGGCGAGCAGTAGGGGCGGGTCCAGCCTTGCACCTGAGCTTCGGGCGGCGATGCGGCGTGCGGTTTCGACGAGGTCCTCGACGAAAGCCGAGACCAGCGCCGCCGAGTTGTTCGAGCCGGCACCGGTGGCGAGCAGGTAGAGCGTGCCGTTGCTGCGCAGGAATCCTTCGGGGTCGAACGCCTCGCCCTCGGGCGGTGAGACGGCATCCAAGACGCGGGGGTCGGCCAAGGCGCCTAATGACAGAGAGACTCCCTGCCAGATGGAGTCGCGCGTGCGCGGGTCGGCCTCGAGTGTGGCCCGGAGCGAGTCGCCCCAGCCGGTGGCCGCAGCGGGAGTGCTCAGCAGGATGGAGACCGCGTCGTGGGCGGCGGCCGGGTCGAGGGTCCAGCGAAACAGTTCCGCCGGCGAGCAGTGGCCGAGCGCCGCCGCGTGCAGCATCGACTGCAAGGCCGTGCGGGTCTTGGCTTCCCAGAAGCCACCGCCGTCGACGCCTCCCGCGGCCAGTCCGGTTCCGGCGGCGAGCCCGGCTGCACGGATCATGGCCGTGAGTGGATCCTCACACCCGCGAATGGGGGACCACCGCAGACCCACCGGCACGCCAGCAGCCAGCTGCTGCGGATCGAAAACCGCTACCGGGCCGACATGTTGCCGCGCGTGCAAGGTGGTCGTGAGATTGTCGGGGCGCGTAGAGGTGGTGACGACCGGACCGGGCGCATCGAGGATGGCATTGATCACAATGTGCGCGCCTTTGCCAGAGCGCGGCGGACCGATGACAAGGATCGAGTCCTCGACGCTCGCCCACACCGCACTACCGCGCGACCGCCCGATTCGATACCCAACATCGCTCGGGCCGGCCTTCGCGAGCGATGGACGAAGATGCTCAGCGCGCTTCATGATGGCCGAATGCGACGCGGCACGTACGACCTCGGCACGGGTCGCGATCCCCGCAATGCGGTACGGGTCGACCTTTGTTGTGACACCCCTAAATATGCGCCACAGCCCAAACGCCAGAGCGGATGCCAGCCCCACCAGCACGATCGTTGTCGCCCAATAGGCGACCGCGTTCAGACCTGGTGCCCGCAGTGCCGTGGCCGGGTTGCCCGGGTCGAGGAGAACGGCGAGCCCGGTCTCCGGCCCGCCAGCAGGTTGCTTGTTGCCAGTTGCCCAGGCCGCAACAGCACCCGAGCCGCGAAGCAGCAGGGCCAATACTGCCGCACCGATTAGGAGTCCCATGCCGAGGTTGGTCAGCTCGTCGCCGCGGTCGGTCTGCGGTCTCTGGGTGGGCATCCGCTTATCAATTCAGACGGCTGAAGCGTCGCGTAGGGGAGTGAGCGAAGTTTCGCCCGCAGGGGAAGCAGGCGGATACGGTGCTGGGCACGGGGAGTCCGGCGAGCATCACTCGCTCTTCTCGTTCCATGCCAGGCCTCCGCAATCAATACATGGTGCGTAGCTACTGCCCGGCGGTCATTCGCGCCGTCGTGTCGAAGGCCGCAAGTTCATCCGGATGAAGTTGATGTTGCACCACGAAACTGCGATCCTTCACCCGCCACAACCCTTGTCCGGTGCCGAGCGCCGGGAGCAGTTTCTGCTCGGTTCGGCTGAGGCCGAGGGCGCTCGCCGTGGATCCGAGCTGGTCCGGTTCCTGGCGGTAGACGATGCGCGTTTCCGCGTTCGCGAGCAGCGATGAGGCGAGGGCGCGCATGGCGGATCCGGAGTCGCCGACGTTGTCGAGGTCGCTGAGCTTGTGGAAGATCAGCATGTTCGCGATGCCGAAGTGGCGGGCGAGCCGCCACTGGGCATCCATTCGGCGCAGCAGCGCCGGATACGCCATCAGCCGCCAGGCCTCGTCGTAGATGACCCAGCGCTGGCCGCCGGCCGGGTCGGCGAGGGCGGATTCCATCCACGCCGACGAGCACGTCATCAGCACCGAGATCAGCGTTGAGTTCTCGGCCACCCGCGACAGGTCGAGCGAGACCATCGGCAGCGACGGGTCGAAGCGCACGGTGGATGGGCCGTCGAAGAGTCCAGCGAGGTCGCCCGCGACCAGCCGTCGCAGGGCGTGGCCGACGAGGCGTCCGTCCTCGGCGAGGCGGCCCTCGTCGTCTTCAGGGTTGGGGGAGAGGATGCGATCGACCACCATCGGCAGGATCGGCACCTCCGCGCTGCGCACGGCATCGGCCAGGGCGAGGTCAATCGCCGTGTGCTCGAGCGGGCTGAGCGGTCGATCGAGCACGGTTTCGGCGAGGGCGCCGATCAGGTCGCGACGCCGGGCTGCCAGCTGCGCCGACCATTCGGCATCCGACGCGGAGGCTGCCCGGTGGCCCTCGTCGAGCGGGTTGAGCCTGTTGCGGAGCCCGTGGCCGAGGATGATCGCTTTGCCGCCGACGGCCTCGGCGACGGCGGTGTGCTCGCCCTTGGGATCGCCAGGCACGTAGACGCGCCGGCCGAAGGGGAGTGAGCGCGTGTAGAGCGATTTCGCCAGCGAGGACTTGCCGGAGCCGACGATTCCCGCGAGCACGATGTTCGGCGCGGTGATCATTCCCTGTTGGTAGAGCACCCACGGGTCATAGACGAAGGATCCGCCCGAGTAGAGGTCCTGCCCGACGAAGACGCCGGCCGAGCCCAGTCCGGCCTCGGCCAGAAACGGGTAGTGGCCAGACAGCGTCGCGGTCGTGTCCTGATGCTTGGGGAGTTTGAGTCGTCCGGGTGTGCGCAGTTGTGCAGGGCCGGCCTCGCCGGACTTGGGCAGGTAGGCGTCCGATCGCGCTTCGTCCCGCTCGGCCTGCCAGCGCGTGCGCGCCGCGAGGGTCTTGGCCTTCTGCGCATCCGTTTCAATCTTCACGGCCTCTCGCCGGCGGGCTCGACGGTCACGGCGCAGCTCGCCGCGCGGCTCGACCAGCGGGGCCGTGTGCATCCGCTCGGTTACGACGTCTTTCACAGCGTGACCGTGTACTGGGCTTGGCGCGTTGACCGCGGGGCTGCCCAGATGTCGTCTCGACAGGGAGCCGGCCGGGCAGGCCTCAAGTCAGATTCAAACGGATGCCACCGCAACAGCGAAACATACCGGTACGTCCTGCTGTAGGTCAGTGCGTACGGAGAGCCTTCGTGCTCGATGATGTGGTCGGTCCGGCCGGCCGGGATGCGGTCGTAGACGTACCCATTCTCGAGGGCGGCATCGACCGTCTCATCACCGAAGTCCCGTGGCTGCAGGTAATCGAAGGCAGCGGATGCACCGCTCCGGTCGATCAGGCCGAGCACCGCGTCGGCCTCAGCTCCTTGCAAGAAGACGACGCCGATCCATCGAGATGTGCGTTCGTTGGTTTCGTACCCAGCCATGCGTCGCTCCAATCACATTTTTGCTTCGCATTGAAGGTGCGCAGAGCGCTACGTTGCCTGAGACGGCGGTGGCACAATGAGGTGAAGAGGCGTCGTGCCCTTCTGAGGATTTGGATCTCGATGGCCCCTCTTAGAGGAAGAAGCCCATGGCCACGATCGAGCTGCTCCACATTGCAGACTGTCCGAACTCGGGAGAAACCCTTCTCCGCCTGCAGCGCGCTGTCGACAACACGTTGCCCACGAACACGTCCATCAAATCCACACTGATCGATTCCGCCGAGACGGCCGCACGTTTGCCCTTCGCTGGATCCCCGACAATCCTTGTCAACGGTGTGGATCTGTTTCCGACGGATGGCCGTACCAGCGATCTCGCCTGCCGGATCTATCTCACCCCGAACGGCATGGCCGGAGCTCCGACCCAGCAACAAATCGAAGCAGCGCTCTCGGATCATGGATAACGCCTCAGAACTCACCTGTTCCTGCTGCGGTCGCATCTATCCGCGACGCAGGCTTCACGCACTTAGCGACAACGTCTACATCTGCCGTCGATGTGGGCTCTGGGTCGCGCTCCGCCTCCGCGCCGATCCTCTCGGGCACGAGTAGCGTTGACCGACGCGGTGACCGGAGTCGCGAATTCTCGAACTCAATGTCATCTGTTTCTGTCCCGAACGCACAGGGGAGCAGCGCAAACTCAGCGCAATCCCAGCGGGCTGAATCATAATGGGGTAACTTGATTCAAAAGGGAAAAATTATGAGCGATATTGCATCTCGCATCCGTCGGCTGCGAGAAACTACGGACCTTGACCAGCGGTCAGCCGCAGATCTGGCCGGGCTCTCTCAAACGACGTGGAGCCGCATTGAAAGTGGTGACCGTGCTCCCAAACTTGGAGAAGTCGTGGGCATCGCTGCAGCGCTCGGTTGCCTCACGAGCACCATCCTCGGCAACGGGGAAATCGGAGAACGGCTCACGACCGTCATGCGGAAGTCCGTAGACGTGGTCGACGCGGACAGTGTGGCCGAGGACCTCCAGTTCCTACTGGAGACAGAGGCCGATTTGCACGCCGCCGGGTTCCTTGAGTGAACGCCTCGGAGCAGGCGGCAGAGCTTCGCGAACGTTTGGGTCTCGGTATTGCGCCGATTCGTGATCTACCGGCGCTGATCGCCTCAGGCGTTCGAGTTGACGTGGCAATCTTGGACATGCCGACCGGCCTCGATGGTATGACGCGTTCCGACCCCGAGTCTGGAGCGTTCATAGTTGCTGTCGCGACGACGGACAATCCTGAACGGCAGCGGTTCTCCCTCGCCCATGAGCTGGGCCACATCATCTTCGGAGATTTTACCGAGAATTTGACTACCGTGCACTCGACCGGTCCCGCCGAAACTCGGGCGCACGAATTCGCCCGTCATTTCCTCGCCCCGGTCGAAGGTGTTCAGCGACTCGTCGATTCCATGCCGGGAGCATTGGACGAACGCCTGGTATCGGGAGTCGTGCAACACTTCGGGATTTCGCCTAAGCCAGCGACGTTTCAACTGCACGCCATCGGCGCCATCTCAGCTGCGAGCATGGCAGCGTTGGGCCAAATCACGTCGCAGACTCTTGCGACTCGCTATGGCTGGAGCGCCGAACGGGCGGCCCAGGTGGCTGATGCGCAGCGACCCCAACCCCCGCAGCAGATCGTTGCGGCGGCGACCCGTGCGTACGCGGACGGAAAGTTGAGTTTGCGCATCCTCGCGAGACTGCGGGGCATGAAGGACATCGTGGCGCTTGAGGCAGAACTGGCTGCTGCCGGGTTGGTCCCCATCGAGCCCATCGTCGAACGACCCAACATTGGCGTTGATGACTGGTGACCACGAAGACAGGGCAGTCGCTCATAATTGACGCGGGCCCAGCCCTGACATTCATGGCCGCCGGACACCGAAAGCTATTGCTTGAAGTCATAGAGCGTCGCGGGAATCAGCTCCAGACTCCGGAAGCCGTTGTTGAGGAAGTCGCGCGAAAGGCAAGACAACAAAAACGTTTTGCTAACTGTGAGACAGCGTTGAACGGCCTAATCGCGCGGGGCCAGATCGAAATGCTGCTCGACGACATTACCGATCAAGCACTAACGCAGCAGGTCCGTCGCATTACCGGCGTCGGCACGGCAATCCGCCTCGGCGAATCGAGGGACCTGGGCGAAACAATGGTGATCGCGCATGCGCTAAAGCAGAAGGCCGCTGGCGAAGAAGTACATGTCCTTATCGACGAGTGGCGCGGCCAAAAAGTAGCCGTGGATCACGGAATCAAGGTTGTGTCGACGGAGTCCATCTTGATCCGCGCGATCAGCCTTCAGCTCATCGCAGACCGCGGGGAGATGCGAAAGGTCTACAGTCGTCTCCGTGATTTCGATGACGGGCTTGTACACATCGACCAGACTCAGCTGCTCGATAGGGAGCGATATCGTCTCGCCAAGGGCTGAGCAAAACGTCGGCGACGAGCGGCCCAAGTGGGGTCTTGCATAGGGGCTGAACTTGCGACGCAGAAGGCTTGCGCCCGTTACGCGTAGCCCCTTACACACTCCGGCACAGCGGCAACGCCGCCGCGGTGAACGCCTGCGCCTGCTGCCCCACGAGCCGGCGCGTCTCGCACGATGCCTGGATAGCGGCCTGCTCGATCGACGCGACAGCGGCATCGAGCTCATCGACGGTGGCCGCGGTCACACAGATCAGTCCGGTGGTGCGCAGCACGCCGTGCCCGGCCGTGAGGTCGGCTTCCTGGTGCAGCAGGTCGTCGTATTCGGCGGTGGCGGAGGCATCCTCTATTTGGCCGATGCGGGTGCGCTGGTGGGCGTCGCTGATGAGCTCGGTCTTCTTCTTGCGCAGGTCGCGGGCGGCCTGGTCGGCGCGCACGGGCAGGTAATGCAGTGACACCGTGCGCAGGATGCCGTTGGTGAAGACCAGCGGCGACAGAAACCCGGGGAACACCTGCGACCTGGGCCATTCGTTGATCCACAGCACCGCGTGAAACGCGCTGTCGCTGCGCAAGTGATCCCAGCTCTCGGCGACCGCGACCGGGCCTGCCGTGGCCAGCGACCGCCCAACCAACGGATGCCGTTCCAGATCGATGCCAACGGCGGGGTCGTACGCGGTTCGCAGGATGACCGCGAGCTCGTCGGCGGTGAGCCAGCCACCGACGGTGAGATCAGCCGCGCGCAGGGCCTCGGTCAGGGCGGTCATTTCCTGGCGCAGCACCGTCGCGGCGCCACGCATGCCGCCGCCCTGCGTGCGCACCTGCCGAGATGCCGCACTGAGGTCGAGGGACAGAGCAATCGTGGTCGCGTGGCGCTCCCCGGTGGGGCCGGCCCGCTCGATCAGGTCCCGGTAGGTCGTCGCGGCCCAGCTGTCGTCGCTGATGCCGTGCCCCTCCCACCACTCAGCCAGCCCAGTGCCCGAATCGGGCAGTGTTCGTTCCGACACCTGCAGTCGCGCGATGCGCCCCGACCGGCAGGCTCCGGCCAGCACGCGCCCCCACCCGACCACGCGGCGGTGCTGCTCGTCCGGGTCGAGCAGCGCGAACGCCGGGTGCGACACGGCGACGACGGCGGTGAGGGTTTGCGCGTGTGGGTCGTGAATCATGACCGCCCCCGACTCGGGATCGTTCCACTCCCGCAGCACGGCCGCGTCGCCCGGCAGCGACAGCGTTCCCACCGGGCGCGGGCGGATGATGCGGCGCCGGTAGGTCAGCTGCTCCTGTCCCGACCGCCACGCCCACTGGGTGACGACCGGCATCCACTCAACGATCTTGCGCCCGCCGACCGGGATACCCGCGACCACCGCCGCGGTACCCCAGATCGGGCTGGTCCACGCGACACCAGAGGCACCCGCCATGTAGAGAGCGGCGACCATTGTGAGCGTGCCGATCGACAGTGCGACAAGTTGCGGCACCGAAAGACCCAGCAGTATGCCGCGTTTGGCGAGTCGCGAGAATTGCACTGGAGCGAGGCGGTAATCGGCGCGGTTCGTATCTGCATCCATGGCTACGAGTCCTTGATTTTTCGACCGGCTGGCAGTTCTGGCGGTGAAGCGGATGCCGGTGGTCGCGTCTGCTTGGATGCCGGCGCACTCGGGGTGCTGGCGTTGCCGGAGGACTGGGTGTGGGCATCCGCTGTCTGCGCGACCGCGTTGCCGATCTTCGGGCCGGCTTTGGCTGTGGCGCTGACGACCGCAGCTCCGGCCGCGACTCCCGCGGTGGCCACGCCGGCACCAGCCCCAACTGCGGTGCCGCCCGCTCCGACGCTTGAGCCGGCACCAGCGTTTGCAGATGCGCCAGCACCTGAGGCACCGGCCGCCGATGATGTGGGACCCGGCCCACCGCTGCTGGACGGTGCCGTTGCTGCAGGGCCCGCCTGTGTCGCTCGACCGCTACCACCCGAGCCCAGAACCTTCTGCGCGCTGTTCATCATGGGAGCGCTGGGCACCGGCACGGGCCGGTTCAGCGCCGATTTGGCCTCCTGTTCGCTGGACATGGCGTGGTACATGTCGAGTCCGACGAAGTTGAGGAACTTGTAGGTGATGTAGGGCGCGAAGGCGGCGATGAACATCAGCACGATGCCGGCGATGGGGTCGCTGACGGAGGCCAGATCCGCATCGATTGGGGCTGCAACCTGCGCGACCGCCACCAGAAAGATGACGACGAGCACGAGCTTGGAGAGGATGAGGGCGATCACGAACGCGACCCATTTGGAGAACCAGCCTTTGGCGGCGTCCCAGGTGGCGCCGGCGAGGGCGATTGGTCCGAAGACGATGGCGACCAGGAGCAGTGCTTTGCGGATGAGGAGGGAGAACCAGACGATGGCCGCGCCGCTGATTGCGAGGCCGGCGAGGAAGATCGTGAGGATGGCGCCGACGCCGGGTGCGCCGGGGCTGATCGCGGTGAGGCCCACGGCGAGGAGTGCGATGCGGTGGCCCATGCCTTCCATCGTGTTGCCGCTGGCCTGCACGACGCCGATGGAGAGCTGGTCGGTGATTTCGAGGAGCAGGCCGGTGATGGTGATGATGACGAAGGATCCGAGGACCGATTTGGCG
>Ga0307487_1002253_pt1 | contig 12580 bp, 10 predicted proteins | sample CBIW12metaG_FD_203665 | JGI IMG/M metagenome (GOLD analysis project Ga0307487, IMG submission 203665) | Sea-ice brine microbial communities from Beaufort Sea near Barrow, Alaska, United States - CBIW 1.2 | ecosystem: Environmental > Aquatic > Marine > Coastal | place: USA: Alaska | collected... | reverse complement strand
CCCCAAGTCATTTCGAAATGAGCCTGCCCTCGCGATCCCGATTTTTGGATCGAAAGAAGCAATCCGGCGATTGAGAAATCCCGAAGTCGTAAAGTTCATCCTGACAGCATTTTTACTCAAATTCCCGGATAGCCCCGGAAATTCTTATTTAAACAAATCTGAATGGGAGCCTATCCTCACCAATTTGATTTCTCCGGGTTCTTCTATTTATCCAGATTATAAGCCTATCAGGTTTTATATGGCATTCCCAGTTGTTTTTATATTTCCCTTTCAACAAATGAGGTTTCATGGTATCAGGAATCCCTTTCACACCTTCGTATTCCAGAATTTTCATAACTTTTCGAACCTCTTCCAAATCTCCCTTAAATTTTTTTAGGTCTGTCATTGCGAAGGAGCTTTTTCAGCGACTGAAGCAATCTCTTGGTGTGGGAATAAGAAGATACATTAAATGGAATCCAGAAATTTATCAATATCTGTAATTGGCTCCAATTCCTTACTGTTCATTGCTTCTTCCATGGCCGCGACAGTTTCGTCATTAGGTTGCTTTTCAACTACCTTAGTGAGGATTAATTCCACATAATTGTTCAGGCTTCTTTTGTTATCTTTTGCCTGTTGCTTTAATACATCGACCAGTTTTTTTTCCAATCGAAATGCTGTTTGCACTTTCATGTCTTTATAAGATTATTTTTTTAGAATTTGTAACATCCCATAGAATCCTTTCGCACTGGGAAAAACTTTTTCAATGAGTTTATCAAAACAAATTTTAATCAAAGATAAGTGATAACAACTTGTTATACAAGTGTTATGAAGACATTTCTGATTGTAAAAAGAGAAGTGAAAATAGACCCCGATGCTTCGGGGGAAAAAAGATACAGCCTGGAAGCTAATGAAAATTCTCTTGGAAAAATAGAATTCCTCTGCGCCCTCTGCGTTTTTTCCTTTGCGTCCTTTGCGTGAAAAAAATTAGTTTGAAGTAACGTTCAAGGAAACAGGAGTCAAGAATCAAGACAAGTTCAAAATAGAGAATAGAAAAGAGAAAAGAGACAAAAATACACGAAGCCAGCAAGGATTCACTTCAGTGGAAACTGACCAAAAAACAGAAACAATTCAGACAATCATCAGAACATCACAACATCACTGCCTCTCATCATATAACGGTCAATGCTATATAGCATGGACAAACACTGAACGTTAAACATTTTAAACCATAAACCACAAACCCTAAACGTTGAACGCTGAACGATGAACGATGAACGTCAAACAAAAAATCCCGCACTCATAAAGCACGGGATAATTCCAATCTAAAAAAAAACCGGTTTCAATTAAAACACCTCCAGAATGCTCAGCGAATTATGCGCCCCGTTGCGCAGCGGGTAATGCACCGTGTTCACTTCCTGGAAAAATTCCACCAGCAGCAAAATAAAGCTAACCCCCGATCCTCCGGGCACCGTGGCCGGAATCAGGCTGATGTTGGAACTTGTCATGTCCAGCGGCAAAGTCTGCACCGCACTGCTGCCCCCGGAATAAATCCCGGTTTCAAAATCGGCTTTAATAAAAGATGAGCGCAGACTCACATGAGTACTCCCCTGCGGCGCCGACAGGTAGATCCCCGGTACAAAATCGGGAATATTCACCTCTCCCGTAACCATGTTTACGTTGTAAGGCGCAAGTAAAATAGATCCCAGGGGAGCCCTGTTGTTAAAGTCAAACCTGGTCAGGGCGACTTTTCCTTCCGCACTCTCAAGCCCAACCGACACCTGCCGCTTTCCCCGTATGTTCACCGTGTCCATCTTCTGGATCTGGCTCATCACCTGGGTCAGCCTGCTTGTCACCCGGTTGTCCCTGGCGGTCTGCATCAACTCGTTTACCGACATTCGCATCACTTTCCCCGCATGGGCGCTGCCTGCAAATTCGCTTAGGTTTTCACGGGTCCTCGCAAAAGCAGGATCTTTCATGATCCGCTTCTTGGAAACTCCTCCTTTGGTACGAACCATTGATCCGTCCTGCGTTTTGTAGAAAGTTAGGTTCTCTAACGTTCCCTGGATCTTTAAGATCCCATCATTTTTTGCCATTCTATATGGTTTTAAAATTATTAATAATCAAACATATAACTATTTGGCATTCAATAAAATACTGGCCTTTCGTTTATGTGGATTTAGTGTTAAAAGCTGCGAAATAGTTTTAAATTCAACCTTTTAATACATAAGCGGTTATTGACGATCGCTTTTTAATATTCCATACCGTTAGGGGCGTTTTAATTCATTTGCGACTGTTTTCAACCTTTTCCTTATCATTGCGCTGTTTAAAACTGTTTAGGTTCGTTTTCGTGCGTTCCGGTCGTTTTCGTGCGTTCAGGGACAGCATTTTTCGGAGCAAACCCCTTATTTTACTGGCCCTCCCATATAGATACCCTATGGATACCCTATGGATGGCCTATGTAAACCCCCTGAAAACCATCTGTAATTTTAACACACTTTTTTTATCAAAAACAAAACTGTTAAATGCTCAAATTTTTACACATCTGATTTTTATTAACAATTAATATTATCACCAATTTTTAATTAACTGACTGTCAGTACTTTGGTTAAATTATGAGATAATACAGTGTTGATATAATATTTAAACCTTAAAATTTTTTTCCAAAACAATGATGTACCTTGGCTTTAACAAAAATCACTAATCTTATAACCCATTAACTATGAGATAACTATACTTTTTTAATTAAAGTTTATTAAAAATGAGAAGATTATGCATTTACCCCTCGGATGTTGAAAGTATAACCGGCAGAAGCAAAAACTATAGCCGGAAACTTATCCAATCAATTAAAAAGAGAAATAACAAAGTCAAACATCAGTTTGTTACTGTTGAAGAGTTTTGTGATTATAACGGCTTGCTCCCCGAAACTGTATATGAAGGAATTAAATAAATTTTTCCTTACATTTCTTCACACTGTACCTCCCGCCCTCACCTGTAAAAGCGTCACGCCTTTAATTTTCCGATTGGTAAAACCTTTATCCAATCACCTGTTCCCATCGAATTCGGAATTCCGGAACTCCTTTTCGCACGCGCCAAAAAACAGGACCAACCTGTAAATTAGAAACAATGTTGCATATTAAATATTCGCACAGGAGAGACCAGCTATCCATTGCCCTGAGCTCATATTGCTCATTAAGTAATTAAACATTTGAAGAGCAAGCACCTCTCCTTCCACATTAAAACCATGCCGGAAAAAGCAATAAGTACAGAAAATGCAAGTGGAATGTGGCTAAAGCCTCTTAAGAACTTTGTCTTTTATCCCCTGTCTAAAGCCAGGGGCAATGTATGGAATTGTTTTACCCCCCCTTAAATAAAAAATGCAAACGGGAAATTCTAAACAGAGAACACTTCAAACCATTCATCACAACATCATAACATCAAATCATCAGATTATTCCCGGAGTCATTTCGAAATGAGCCTGTCATCGCGATCCCGATTTTTGGATCGGGAGAAGCAATCCGGCGATTGAGAAATCCCGAAGTAGCAAAGTCCAAACACCATTGAAAACTCTTGCTTTAATTCATGAGATTTCTCGTCGCTTTATTCTCAATACTATAAAATCCAAATAAAAAATTAATTCTTGAAGCAAACTTAATTTCAAATTTAAAACCTCTCACTCGAAATGACTCCCTAAGAAAGTCATTTCGAAATGAGCCTGCCCTCGCGATCCCGATTTTTTGATCGCAGAGAAACAATCCGGCGATTGAGAAATCCCGAAGTAGCAAAAAAAGTCATTTCAAAAAAACCTCCAAGTCATTTCGAAATGAGCCTGTCTTCGCAATCCCGATTTTTGGATCGCAGAGAAACAATCCGCGATTGAGAAATCCCGAAGTAGCAAAGGTCAAACACCATTGAAAACTCTTGCTTTAATTCATGAGATTTCTCGTCGCTTTGTTTCCTAAACCATAAAAATTCCGGATAAAAATTCAATCCTTCAAGCATCTGGGTTCCAAATTTAAAACCGCTCACTCGAAATGACTCCCCAGGTCTTTTAGAAATCAGCTTTTACCCCTTCCCGGCGCTTCGGAATCTGCAAAAAAGATGAAAAACAGAAAACACTTCAAATGATTCATCAAAACATCACAACATCACTTCACCTCTCACCCTTCACTCCTTCACAACATCACAACATCACAACATTACAACATCACCTTTAACTATAAACAATAAACGTTGAACGCTAAACAGCATTTTTTTTATACTTTAGCTATATCACAAAATCCTCCAATGAACCAACGAAAGATCTGTGTTGTAGTTACCGCACGCCCCTCCTATAGCCGGATAAAAACGGTTTTAACCGCCATTCAAAACCACCCCAAACTGGAATTACAACTGGTCATTGCCGGCTCTGCTCTTTTGGACAGGTACGGAAATGCGGTGGATTTTATCGAAAAAGATGGTTTCCCTATCGCGGCCAAGGTTTTTATGGTATTGGAAGGCGAAAATCCAACCACCATGGCCAAGACCACCGGTTTGGGGGTTATGGAACTCACCAATGTGTTATACAATCTGAAACCCGATGCCGTGATCACCATAGCCGACAGGTTTGAAACCATCGCCACTTCCATTGCAGCGGCTTATCAGAATATTCCCCTGGTGCATATTCAGGGCGGGGAAGTGACCGGCAGCATCGACGAAAAAGTGCGGCACGCCAATACGAAGTTGGCCGATCTGCACCTGGTTTCAAGCGAAGACGCCAGGGAGCGGGTCATTAAACTGGGCGAAAACCCGGCCTGCGTGATTAATACCGGCTGTCCCTCCATAGATCTGGCAAGACAAATTACCGAAAATCCCGAGCTGGATTTTGATCCTATAAAAAAATACGGGGGCGTTGGCCTAAAACTGAACTGGAAATCTGGTTATATCGTGGTGATGCAACACCCGGTCACCACCGAATATACGGAATCCAAGGCCCATATTCAGGAAACCTTGAATGCCGTCAACCAATTAGATTACCCTGCTTTTTGGTTCTGGCCCAACGTAGACGCAGGATCAGACGGGACTTCCAACAGGATCAGGGCTTTCCGGGAACTCGAACAACCCCGGAATATGCATTTCTTTAAAAATATGGAGCCCCTGGATTTTTTGAGGTTGCTCAAAAACGCGAAAGCCCTGGTGGGGAATTCAAGTGTCGGGATCAGGGAATGTTCCTATTTAGGCACCCCGGTGATAAATATCGGCAACCGGCAACACCGCAGAATGCGCGCCGAAAATGTGACCGATGTAAATCACGACCAAAAAGAAATATACCGGGCGGTTAAATTTGCCATTTCTTCTGATCATTTTAAAAGTTCCGAAATCTACGGAAACGGAAATTCCGGGGAAAAGATCGCCAATCTTTTAGCCGAAGTGGAATTGACTTTTACAAAGACGATTTGGTATTGAAAAAAATTAGTGGAGAGTGGAGAGTGAAGAGTGGAGAGTGGAGAGTGAAAAAAAATCTTTTGAAGTAGTAAGAAAAATAATTTTTCTCCCTTTAAGCGGCTAGGGTAAAAAGAGACCAATTGGGGTTTGGAAAGAGAAAAAGCATAAAATATAGAGAAAGAAAAATATTAGTGCATTCGTGGCTAAAAACACAGAATCAAAAAAACGCACAACATTATTTAAGTAATGACAACCATAACCCCCAAACAACAAACCATAAACCCTAAACAACAAACTATAAACCCCAAACCATAAACCCTAAACAACAAACAGCAAACAGCAAACAGAACATGAAAATACTTGGCATAATCCCCGCCCGCGGTGGCAGCAAAGGAATTCCCGGAAAGAACATAAAGTTGCTGGGTGGAAAACCATTGTTGGAATATACCGTCGAAGCGGCAAAAGCTTCAAAATTGCTATCCCGGGTGATCCTGAGTTCAGATGATAAGGAGATCATTGCAGTTGCTGAACAACTCGGTTTGGAAGTGCCATTTATAAGGCCCTCAAATTTGGCCCAGGACAACACTCCCAGCATTGAGGTGGTAAAGCAGGCCCTGAAATTCTTTGAAGAAAACGGGGAGAAATTTGATGCGGTTTGTTTGCTGCAGGTCACTACCCCGTTTCGGGAGCATGAGTTGATCGACCGGGCGATCGGGAAGTTCATAAAAGGAAATTTCGATTCCCTGATCTCGGTGAGGGAAGTCCCGGCGGAATACAATCCGCACTGGGTTTTTGAAGAGAAAGAAGGAAAACTGAAGATCTCAACCGGAGAGAACGAGATCATTTCCCGCCGACAGGAACTCCCGAAGGCCTTCCACCGCGATGGTGCAATTTATATCACCCGGACTTCCGAAATCTTAGAGAACAATTCCCTCTACGGCAATAAAATCGGGTTTATCGACACCACCGGAAGTCCTTACGTGAACATTGATGAACCTGCCGATTGGAAACTTGCCGAAGGATTATTAAAAATGAAAGACACGTTTTAAAAGATTTTTTGGAATATCCATAAGCAACTTGTGTTCTGGTTTTGTTTTTTTAACCGCAAAGAACACAAAGAAAAAAAAGTCGCAAAGGGCGCAAAGGAAATAAAGATAAAAATTATAATAATTGTTTTAACTGCTAAAGCTTATAAGAAATTAGGGCCGAACTTCTGGCTATAGTAGTCCTTAAATTTTAAAACTTTGCGACCTTTGGGTAAATCTTTGCGATCTTGGCTGTTAAAAGAATCTCTATTACAATTTTCAATTCAAAATAAAAAGATCAAATAAATGTGCGGAATAGCCGGAATTATCTCCTCAAATCCTACCGAATCCAATCTGCTTAAGATGCTTGAAAAACAGGCCCATCGTGGCCCTGATCATACCGGCACTTTTATGGATGAAGGCTTTGCGGGAATTGGCCATAACCGCCTCGCGATTATTGACCTGTCCCCTACTGCCAATGAGCCTTTTGCCGATAATTCCGGGAGATATTACCTCACTTTCAACGGGGAAATTTACAATTACAAGGAGCTTCGGGAGGAATTAAAACCTTCCTACCAATTCAAAACCACATCAGACACCGAGGTTTTGCTGGCTGCTTATATAAAATGGGGAAAAGAATGCCTCCACAGGTTCAACGGAATGTTAGCTTTTGCAATTTGGGACACCAAAGAAAAACACCTTTTTGCCGCCCGGGACAGGTTTGGCGTAAAACCTTTTTTTTACACTCGGGAAAAAGATGCTCTTTATTTCAGCAGTGAAATAAAGGCTTTACAGTCGGCTACCGACAAGGATATGCCCAATAAAAAGGTCTGGGCAAATTACTTTATCTATGGCTCCTACGGAATGCCGGATGAAACTTTTTTTGAAGGTATTTCCCAACTTCCGGGTGGGCATCTTCTGGAATTCTCAAACGGAAACCTGGTTGTAGAAAAATGGTACGATTTTGAATCACGGGTAAAAAATATCAGTTCTAAACACAGCTTTGAGAAAGCCAAAGAAATTTATTTTCAACTCTTAAAAGATTCGATTTCTTTGAGGTTCAGGGCAGATGTTCCTGTGGGCTTTAACATTAGCGGCGGTGTGGATAGCTCCTTGCTGCTCGCCCTGGTGAACCAATTTGAGGATAAGAAAAACATCAACGCATATACCTTTTTCACCGGAGACGATCGGTATGATGAGCTGCCCTGGGTAGAGAAAATGATCGCTGCCACCAAAAATCCGTTGACGAAGTTAAAATTTACTGCCCAGGAGGTCCCAACCAAAGCTTCATTTATTAGCAAATCCCAGGATGAGCCCTATGGCGGGATCCCAACCCTGGCCTACTCCAAAATTTTTGAACAGGCACAAAAGGACGGGGTGAAAGTATTGCTCGACGGACAGGGAATGGACGAACAATGGGCGGGATATGATTATTACCTTCCGGGAGCCGATCCAAAAAAAACCATCCAGGGACTTGGGAACAAGAACCCTTTCAGGCCTGATGTTTTGACCAGCGAATTTGCAGCCCTGGCAGAGAAACCTGTTTACCCGCACCCCTTTGACAACGATCTTCAAAACAAACAATACCGGGATTTGTTTTACACAAAAATTCCGCGCGCCCTTAGGTTCAACGATCGGATCTCCATGGCATACGCTGTAGAACTGCGCGAACCCTTTCTCGATTACCGCCTCGTGGAATTTGCCTTTGCCCAACCTCCAGAATTCAAGATTCACGAAGGAGAACAAAAATATATGCTCCGCGAGCTCCTAAAACCCCTGGTGCCCAAAGACATTTCCTACGCCCCCAAACGCCCCCTCCAAACCCCGCAACGGGAATGGCTTGGAAATGAACTTTCCGGCTTTACCGGGGAACACCTAAATAAACTAAAACATTCTCCCGCTGCAGCCTGGTTTGATTTTGATGAAATGCAAAAAGAATGGCAAGCTTATAAAGCCGGCGACAACGAATCCAGCTTTCATATCTGGCAATGGGTGAATGCTTCCCTTCTTTTTGAAGAGTAATAATTTTCGGCAATTAATGGGGATTAAAAGTGAAAAAGTTTATGGTTTGGATTATAGGAAAAGTGCTGAGAGGAAAATGAAAAAGTTTATGGTTTGGTCCCGATCCCGAAGCGACGGGACCAGGTGAAGTTTCACTTCTTTATTCTTTTTCTGGCAATTTCAGGATTGCGACTGGTATGAAAGATCCCTACTACAATAACCCTTTTTTATCTTCTTCAACCAAGTAAAAGATTGCATATGGAAACCGGGTGATCAAAGATTGTCTTAATTTCTGGTATTTACATTGGTAATGTTCTGGGTAGTGACCAATATAATCTATCTCCTTGTTGATTTCCTCTTTAAATTCCTCTCCCAAAAATTCCTGTTGATCATTATACCATTTCCTTGCTTTTCTGAGATCCCTATAAACTATGGGCAATAACTTTACCTTATAACCCGCTACCAATCCTTCTTTATTTTTTCCCAGTCCAGTAAATCTTCAGGGGCAGTGTTATAGCTTTTCATGCGTCTATCCAATTCCTTTTTGTTGGCCGGTGAAATTTCAAGTTGGACTTCAGTCTCCCGTTTTAACACAAGTTCCAAATTCTCCATAGTGCTTTCTTTATCTACCCCGATCAATTTTTGTATAAAACGATACTTCCTTGCTGATAAGTCCATAATCTTTTTTTGTTGCTTATGTAAAAATACCATTTTTTGTCAATATTTGGAAAAGTTGATTCTCTAAAATAAACAGGAAATCTCATTCTCTCTTTAGGGCTGGGGTAAAACGTGACAAACTCGTAAAAAAGAACGCAGGATCTAAGAGAAAAGAACAGAAAAAAGAGAATAGAAAATAGACAAATAGAATTTTCATAAGAACAAAAGATGCAGGGTTTGAAAAATAAATCCCCTTTGTGGCCTCTGCGTTTTTTCCTTTGCGGCCTTGGCGTGAAAAGATTGGCAAGAAGGATCGATCAAACAAGAGACAATAAATAAGACAAAAGGAAAGAGGTAATTTGGCCCCGATACTTCCGGGGTAACCAACCAAAAAACATAAATAAAAACAGAAAACAAATCATCACCCTGTCACTCCATCACTTTTAACTACAAACAATAAACGCTGAACGCTGAACTCTAAACGTTAAACATTAAACCATAAACACCAAACCCTGAACCCTGAACCCCTATACCGTATCAATAAAATTCTTCTCCGTCTGATTAAAAATAATCAATCCCACCAGGAACAGCACAATCGATATAATCAACGTATAGAAGAACCCTGCCCAACTAAAAGTCCCCATATCCAGGATCATATATCTGAATCCTTCAATGATCTGGGTGAGCGGATTGTATTTCACCAGCCAGGCATATTCCGGCATTTTGCTGGTCACTTCGCTTAAGGGGTAAGGCACCGCCGAAATATAGAGAAGCAGGGAAGTGGCGAATCCTACCAGCACGGTGAGATCCCTGTATTTTGTGGTAAAAGCCGAAATGATCATTCCCAGGCCAAGGCCCAGCAAAGCCATCATCAGTACATAAACGGGAAATAAGACCAGGTTTATATTCGGGCTGAGTTCAAAACCCTTAAATATGAAATAAAAGTAAAATACTGTCAATATGAGCAGCTGAATTCCCAGTTTGAGCAAATTGGAAATAACGGTGCTAAGCGGCATAATAACCCGGGGGAAATACACTTTCCCAAAGATCCCGGCATTTGCCCGGAAGGTGTTGGAAGTTCCGGTGAGGCATTGTGAGAAATAGTTCCAGGCGGTGATCCCGGTCAAGTTGAACAAAAAAGCAGGAATATTTCCCGTTGGGATATTGGCGATATTATTAAATACCAGGGTAAAAATAATGGAGGTAAACAGCGGCTGAATGAAATACCAAAGCGGCCCGAGTATTGTCTGTTTATAAACCGTGACCACATCCCGCTCCACAAACAAAAACAGCAAATCCCGGTACCTCCAGATCTCCCTGAAGTTGAGGTCGATAAATTTGCGTTTGGGGGATATTTCGTATAGCCAGTCGTTGTTGTTCTCTTCGGTCACTGTTTGTGGTTTGTGGTTCGTAGTTTGGGGTTTGTAGTTTGGGGTTTGTAGTTAGCACAATAAGCCATAAACAACAAACCATAATCCATAAACTTTTTCACCTATTGTTCCGGTTTTTTGTACTTAATGCCTTTCATATCTGATTTTCGCAGATAAAACATAAATGCCCCTATTTTATTTTCAGTTGTTGTACATTCAGATTCAAGTTCCCCGAACTGTTCTATACTTATTAGTTTTTTATCCAGGGCCCGGTATAATTGTGACCTTAATTCTGATGCTGATCCCTTTGAATAACTTAGAAAATTATGAAATTCCTGATTACCTCCTCTTCCAAAGCCTTCTGCTATATTATCCATTATTGATCCTGAACTTCTTTCCATCTGATTCCTTAGCGCAAAATTTTTTCCTAACGGAGTATCTATAAATAAGTTTTCAATCTTTTGACAAATTATTCTGGATAATTTCCAACTTTCAATATCCTCAAATCTTTCTATTTTCCCCATATTCCTTTAATATTAATTACAATAAACCATTTTCACAACTTAATAAACAACATACCCCAAACCATAAACAATAAACTACAACCTTAAACCATAAACTACAAACCATGAACCCCAAACCCACTCCGTTTTCACTCAAAATTCCGCATCGCCTTCCGCCACATTTTCTTAAGGTTTGAAACAGTCCCCGTATTATCGCTGTATCCTTTGGTGTAGCGGTTGTTGGTGTACCCATAGCCATAACCGTAGCCATAACCATAGCCGTAACCATAACCGTATTTGGCGCGGTGCACGAAATAGTTGAGCACAAAGCTGATGTTTTTGATCTCGCCTTTGCTGTATTTTTCGTTGATGATTTCCAGCATTCCGCGTTTGGTGTAATCCTGCCGGATGAGGAAGAGGGTGGCATCGGCGTATTTAAAAAGGTTCATGGCATCGGCCACGATCCCAACCGGGGGGGTATCCAGGATAATATAATCGTATTTTTTCTTGAGTTCTTGCATAAGCACCTCCATTTGATCTGTCATCAGCAATTCAGAAGGATTTGGAGGAATGGGCCCTGCGGTTATAATATCCAGGTACGGAATTTCACTGGTTTGAATGATATCATCCACGCTGTTATTGCCAATGAGGTAATTGACTACTCCCGCTTCATTTTTAAGGTCAAAATCGTCGAATATCTTAGGTTTCCGCAAATCCAGGCCTACCAGTACGGTTTTCTTTTCGCTAAGCGCAAATACCGTTGCCAGGTTCATCGCGCAAAAGGTCTTTCCTTCCCCTGAAACCGAGGAAGTGATAAGCACTGTTTTTGAACCTGTAACCCCCTGTTTCCGGTACATGAACTGCAAACTGCTCCGAAGGCCCCTGAAATTCTCGGCAATAGCCGATTTAGGTTTGTTGAACACCACCAGGTTGTTCTCCATTTTATTTTTCCCGATCAGTCCCAAAATTGGGATAGGCGACAATCGGGTTACTTCCTGGGCATTGTGAATATTGGTATTTAAAAACACCAGCAGGAACACGAAGGTCAGCGGGATAACTCCTCCCACAAGCAGGGCCATCACATAATTGAGCTGGGTATTGGGGCCAATTTGTCCGCCACCGATATCTTTGGCGTTGTCTATTACCATCACATCACTCACATTCGCGGCTTTTACCAGGCCGGCTTCACTGCGTTTTTCCAGGAAGAGATTGAATGTTTTTTCGCTCAGGCTGTATTTTCGCTGGATCTTGAGCAAATCCTGTTCATCCTGCGGCAGTTTCCTGATCTCGATCTCAGCTTCCGCTATTTGCCGGTTTATATTGTTTACTTCCCGTTGTTGAAGGCCTTTAGAGGAACTGATGTTTTCCAGCAACACCGTCTTCACCGAATTTATTTGCCTGTCTATATCGGCAAATACAGGAGAGTTTTCCTTTAATGAATATTGATATTTGTTGCGCTCTTCGGCCAGGGCAAGGATCCTGCCCACCCCGCTCACAATGCTTCCCTCGCTGATCCCGGCAACCGATGGTGCCGGCACGTTGTTGTAATCGTTGCGGGTCTTCAAATAATCCTCCAGACTGTTGTAATAAGCCAACTGCCTTCTGATCTCTTCTTTTTTCATAT
>Ga0307487_1002249_pt1 | contig 12591 bp, 13 predicted proteins | sample CBIW12metaG_FD_203665 | JGI IMG/M metagenome (GOLD analysis project Ga0307487, IMG submission 203665) | Sea-ice brine microbial communities from Beaufort Sea near Barrow, Alaska, United States - CBIW 1.2 | ecosystem: Environmental > Aquatic > Marine > Coastal | place: USA: Alaska | collected... | reverse complement strand
TGACCACCGGCGGGTCGCTAAAAAACGGGCGTACACTATTCGGTTTTCACGGGGCAAAGACAAAAAGCAGCCGCTGTATCGGGATCTGATAAAAGTGACTCGCGATACCTTAGGGTATCTGGGCCGCGCCCAGCTCAGACTGAGTCTTATTCCCCAGGATCCGGCTATCGCCTATGCAGCGTCAACTATCTTGTACGAACCGGCCAAGATAGTTGACGCTGCATAGTGGCAGCCTTGCGCCGGTCCGGGTGGCAGGCTTCAGGTGGAATGGGTGGCAACCTTCAGCGGTTTACGCAGACCGGCCAAGATTGTTGACGCGGGATAGTTTTCGCCAGATCGATACCAATGGTTGTAACATTCATGAGGACTCCCCCTCTTCTGATCGGAGATTGATGACACCTCCAATTTGGCACAACTGATGCCGTGGGAGCAGGGGGAGTCCATATCATTCGTTAGGCGGCCATTCTGCCTCAGGTGGGTCAATTTTAAGTCGACGCTAGTGGATCAGTATTACTCCGGCGGTGACACAGCATGAGTGCCGTTGGCCATTGCGGTGATAACGCTGCCTGCGAGGGGTTCTTCGGGATGCTCAAGCGAGAGCGAATTCACCACCGGCGCTACCGCACTCAGAACGAAGCGCGGGCTGATGTATTCGACTACATTGAGCGGTTCCATAATCCCAGGATGCGACGTAGAGTTGCCGCTCAGGATCAGAAGTTGTCAGTCGTTTTAAAACCGTCCGTGGAAACGGGGTAGAACCCGGGGTAGAACCCAATGGCTAAACCGAAAATTGTACGTGTCAGTAATTGCCGTCGTTTTCGCTTTGGGGGCCGACAGGGCCTTCCTTCACCGCCACCACAGCATCCATTACGCTGTGGTTGGTACCATAAGAGCCCCGAATAAATTTCAAGATAAGCAAGAAACTCATGACGGTGAGCGTAAATGACAGCAGAAATGGCGAAAGATAATCGCCTGCTTTATCTCTCATCAGCCCTCCGACCCAACTTCCACTTGCGGCGGCCAAGAAACCGAACATAAACATTGCAGAAATCCACATGCCCGCTACTGAGCTATGAAACGTCGAGCGTATAATACTGACCAATCCCGGAATGACTCCTCCGTAGCCGAGGCCAAAGATCAGGGCGCCAACTATCATAAGCGGGAACACGCCAGCGCCGAGACTCAACATTAGCGCGCCAACGGCCGACATTATGGTGCAAGTCAAGAGGACCAGGCGGTGCCTCTTCTTATCGATAAGGTAGCCGCCGAAGATGCGTGAGATTAGTGTTACCCCTAATAACATAGCTAATAGACTCGCACCCAGCGTGGGGCTGAGTCCTTGTTCTTCGCCGTAAGCCACCAAATGTGCGATAACGATAAAGCTGCCCATGTTGTGTAGAAAGAGCGCTACTGCAACTAACAGAAAGGTACGCTTCTGAAGAGCATTGAAGTGGTCGATCCTAACAGAGGGGCCGTTCGCTGCATCGAATTTCAAAGGAGGCGTTCGAAGGAATACAAGTGAACAGATCAGGATAACGACAGTGCAGATAACACCGTACGTAGCCATAGCCTCTCGCCATCCCCAAACCTCGGCAAACTCGCGCAGAGCTACGGGCACAGTCAACCCACCCACGCTCTGACCGCATAGGACAATCGCCATAGCGAGCGACCGATTGCGGTCAAACCAATGACTCACGTTAGCCGTAATTGGGCCGAAAAGGGCGCCCTGCCCCAATGCCCCGACCAAAATTGCGTAGGACGCATACATCTGCCAGGGCACGACTGCCCTGCTCGATAACCAGAGACCGATCCCCACCGCTAAACCGGCGATGATCGATAGCAAAGCAAAGCTGCACCGATCCGCCAGATACCCAATCACGATGCCCATTGCACCTGCACCGATCATTGCCAAGGCATGGGCTAGGCCCAAGGTAGATCGCATCCATCCGAGATCCTCAACCATTGGCAGCATGAGGATAGGAATGGAGGTAACGGCACCGAAGCTCAACGAAGCAATAACGAGGCTTAGTACAACGACCAGCCAACTATAGTAGGACTCGACCGTTCGACGGCTCGAACTTGAGCCATGCCTGTCTTTAGCCGTCTGCCTGCTCATGCACCTCGCTCATAAGCAAGCTCGTGGGCGACAAAAACAAACACGTCGTCGTTCTCCACTTTAATGTCGTACATCTCCAGCGAAGCTTCTGCTGGGCCAATTGGATTACCGCTGTCGATATCCCACTGCCATAAGTGCTTCATGCAGGTGAGGATCTTCCCATCGCACATTCCATGTTCGAGAGGCTCGTCCATGTGCGGGCACATTGGCGGTATGGCAGAGACGCCCCCCTCCCTTCCGACTAACAAAACTTCAATCCCGTCGAGATTGAGCCTTTTCATCTGCCCCTCCTCGAGTTCACTTAGCTTGCATGCGATTTGCCAAGACATAACCTGATTCTCCATATGATCTCTAACTGAACACAATTGTCGATACCACATCTGCTAAGGGATGTAGGTACTCCGCTTTGTATACTGGGCTTTTTTTACCTAGGGAGCCTCTGAATAACTCCTCGATCACCTCTGGCTTTCAGAGCGATTCACACTCCGCGTTGCGACTTGTTGCAAGGTCCAGACATTACTGCAAACTCGCGCCATGACTGTGAATCGCCCTGAAAGACCCGAAGGGCACGCGCTGAAGGCTGCATCTGCGGCGTTGCGACTCTTGCCAAGAGCTACACGGCTATGCACCTTGCATCTACAGTCTTCAGAGCGCGCACAGGCGATCCAGGAGTTATTCAGAGGCTCCCTAGGTAAATTTGTCGTATCGGATTCTTGTAACTGGGACACCCATCGAAAGCACAAGCGTTCTAATTGCCCCGTCGACCATAGGTTCTGGTCCCGCTAGAAATGCAGTTAGCTCATTCGCAGCTTTACCCATCGCCTCTTTCGCGACTTCATGGACGTATCCTTCTGAAAACTCTAAAAGACTATATTGTTGACGAAGTCTGGCTGGGGCCGAGCCCTCAGAAAAGGCGATGGTGACCTTAAGCTTGCCTTCAGCAGCACGAACATAATCCTCGAGAACATCGCCGAAGAAGGAGTCGGATGGACCACGCACCCCGAAAAAAAGCCAGCCGGAATGTTTTTGAAAGTGTTTCTGCGTCAAGGCATGCTCAATCACGCCCAAGGCTACTGAGATTCCGCTCCCTCCTACGATCATTATGAGATCCCGATCTTGCTCCAAGTTTAAACAAGCTCGACCCAGAGGTCCGAAAATCTCCACCGGCGTCCCTACTCTTTCACCGCTGAACATCCAGTCAGTAACTTTGCCGCCTGGCTTGCGTCGGAAGATAAAGCGCAGGATATGATCAGAGGTGAAGTTACCAATTGAGTAGGCCCTGAAGCCCGACACCTCGGGGATCTTGACCAATACGAATTGCCCCCCCGAGTATCTGAATGGCCTCGCTACTCTCAACTCAACGACTGCTGTATCTTTGCTTAATACTTGCACCGCGTCTATCCTGGCGACCTGATGTTGAGGTGAAGATGCAGCCAAATGGACGCCCAGAGCCTTGCCTTTGAAGCGTATTACCGCGCGCTCCCGCGCCGCGGTCTGGCACATCAAAAGCTGTCCCGGTTTTTTCTTGGCGGCTCCCGGTGCTTGTTCCCAGAGAACGTCGACTTTTCCCGATACCAACTCAGCCTGGCATTCACCACAGGTACCGGTGGCGCATTGATACGGCAGAGGTAAGCCTTGCCGGAGGCCTGCCAATAAAATGGGCTCGCCAGCATTACACTCGGTCTCGACAATGCCGTCGGAACCTTCGAAATACAGCGGTCGGCTAGAACCCTTACTCATCATTTACCCCCTTCCCACACTACTATTCTTTTGCTCGGACTGTTGAGGAAGCGCTCGCACCGCTTCCGGAAAAGGAGTTACTGAACAGCATCTAAACGAAGAGCCGCCAGTTTTTTGGCTTCTTCAATGACGACATCCTCCTGCGCAGCTACTACCTTCCTTTTACCGAGACGCAGAACCAGTTCCCTTGGGTCACAGCCATACTCTTTCGCTGCATGTGTAATTGGGTGGATGTAGCCGCCATACACGTTCGCGTACCCCATCAGGAGCGAGTTGTTATCAATTATCGGCATGGGATGTGGGGCAACCAGATCGGCAAATACAGTGGCCGCGTCCATTATCCCAAAGACGTCTGTTTGCACATCATGGCCTGCGCGCTTGAGCGCGGCGATTGCCACTTCGGTTTGCGCATTACCTGCACCGCCGCCAAACCCTTTCAAACTCCCGTCTATAAACGTCGCTCCTTCGTCAACCGCGGCGAGGATGTTCCCGATCGCTAAGCCAAGGTTGTTATGGGCATGGAAACCCACTGGTATATTGACCGCATTCCGTACCGCTTGAACTCGGGCTGCGACTTCCTTCGGAGTGAGATGGCCTTGAGATTCAGCGAGGTTTATATACTGGGCCCCGTAGCTCTCCATTTTGCGAGACTCTTCTGCCAGCTTTTCAGGTGTCGCCATACCCATCGAAATCAGATAACCGACAGTGAAAAGCCCGAGATCACGACATTTCCGGATATGCTGCTCAGTTGTGTCCGCCTCCGTACAGTGGGTTGCTACCCGCGCCACCTTTACGCCCAAATCGGCTGCCATCTGAAGGTCCGAGAAGACACCGAAGCCCGGCACGACTAAAATCGCAATTTTTGAATTTGTTACATTTGACGTGGCGGCCCGGATAAGCGCTTCATCGCTAGCCGGCGCACGCCCCACATGAACGCAACTGCCGCCTAAGCCATCACCGTGACCGACCTCAATGATGTCTACGCCTGCTGCGTCCAACGCCTTAGTGGTCTCACCGATAATCTCTGGAGTGAACTGATGTCTGTAAGTATGGTTTCCATCTCTTAGAGTGACATCTACAAAAGTTATCTTAGCCATGACTAACCCCCTCTGTTATCTACGTATTGCCTTGCAACGGCGATAGCAGCCGCATTAATAATGTCGAGGTTGCCTGCATATTTCGGCAGGTAATCCCCTGCTCCTGTAATTTCTACGCCAATCATAAAATGATCCTTGCGCCGAAACGGTTCGACGGTGATGGTATACCCAGGAACGTATTTTTTAACCTGCTCAACGATCTCGGCGATTGACGCTTTTATCGCCTCGTCATCAGCATCATCATCAATAACCGTATAGATAGTGTTCCGCATATTGATGGGCGGTTCTGCTGGATTAATCACCACAAGCGCTTTCCCGAGTTGAGCGCCGCCTACATCGACGAGTGCTTGTTGTGTCGTATGCGTAAATTCTTCGATATTTTGGCGCGTGCCGGGGCCAATACTGCGGCTCGAGACGGTTGCGACAATCTCGGCATATTTGACTGAGGCAATTCTGCTGACGGCGTAGACGATGGGCACAGTAGCTTGCGCCGCGCAGGAGATCAGATTGACGTTATTCGCCTGCTGATGCTGATCCATATTCACGCTGGGAACCACACTCGGCCCTACTTTGGCGGGGGTTAAGTCGATAGCCATAATTCCTGCGCCCGCGAGCCTACTTGCGTTTGCTTTATGTGCGCCCGCAGACGTTGCATCGAACACTATCTCTACGCCCTGAGTTTCCAGAACAGCATCGATACCGTCTGCCGAGGTATAAAAACCAAGGGTCTTCGCCCGAGCAAGTCCTTCGGATTCAGGATCAATTCCTGCGACTAACTTCACCTCAAACCGGTCATCTTTGCTGAGCTTATACATCAAGTCTGTGCCTATATTGCCAGACCCTAAGATGGCAACGCCGACCTTTTTTCCAGAGTGTTCCATTTTTTACCTCGTATCACGCGTAGGTTCGAACTGTCCGCCATGTTGGCTACCCGCCAAATAGCAGATATTTAAAGCTTGGATAAACCGTTATAACAATCCACGATAAAATCAATGGAACAAGTAACAACCAAATCCTCTGGACAACTTGCTCATAAGGCACTTTCATGACGGATGAGACTATAAAGAGGTTTAGGCCGTAGGGCGGCGTTACAAATCCAATGGATGTGCCGAAAACAAACACGACTCCCCAGTGAACCGGATCAATCCCCAGTGTGGCCGCAACTGGTGCTAACACGGGCCCCAGTACAAGGACAACTGCAACTGACTCCGTTATGCTGCCGACTAAAAGAATCAGTAGCATCATTAGTACAACCGCAAGGATTGCGCTGTTGTTGGTGCCTATATCGATCAGCCACCGCTGAATGGGCTCAACCGAACCCATCACTCCTAAAACCTGTTGAAACTGGATGGAGAAAACTACCAGGGGGCCAATAATCCCCATTAATGATGCACTCTTCCGCATTACCGAGGGGAGGTTCCTCCATTTGATTTGCCGCGTGATAAAAAGCCCGACAAAAAGGCAATAAAGCGCTGCTACCCCCGCCGCCTCAGTGGAGCTAAACCAGCCAAATGAGAGTCCACAGAAGATGATACCGACCGCTATAATACCGAGATAGGCATCAGCCCCAGCCCAGACCACACTGCGGATGGAAAACGCCTTGAATCCGAGCGATGGCTCAATTTTCCGAGTTAGGAAGGAAACCCATCCCAAGAGAAAGGCCATGCAAATCAGCCCTGGCACTAGTCCGGCCAAATTCAAGTCCACAGGAGAGACATTCATCGTCACGCCGTAGACTATAAATATTGTGCTGGGGGGAATGATGATCCCAAGACTCCCGCTTGCGGCGACAATGGAGGCTCCCATTCCTCGAGGAATTCCGGCTTTCGAAAGTTCCGGGCCGAGTAGACGCCCCATGGTTGCTGCGGTCGCAGCGTTCGAACCACTAACCGCCGCGAACAGCCCACTGGCTACGGCCGCACTGGATGCTGTAGCACCTGGCAGAAAGCTCACTGTAGTTCGAGCAAAATGTGTGAGTTTCTTCGATATACCTCCAGACGTCAGAAAATCGCCGGTTGCTACAAACAGAGGCACCGCCAGAAAGGCGTAGTTCTTAAGAGAACTAACTGACGAAACAGCCATGTTGGCTAAGGGGAAATCAATAACAAAATAAGCTGTTGCTGCGACCCAAAGTGCGATCACTAGAACAACAGGAGAGCCTAGGAGAAATAAAACGAGAGCAAATAAAGAGATTCCTGACGTCAACATTCAACAACTCCGGGCGTGATTTAATGCTGATAGTATTGTCTGGGGCCTAACCTAAGCGTTACAGGTTAACGATTGTCCGCGGCACACCATTGGAAGCCGGCTGCGCGCAGCTAGCCAGCAAAAAAAACAGGCGCTGGGCTGCCCGAATCATCGTGAATGCCCAACCGGCTGGCACTGCGACTGTAGCAACAGCGATGGGTATCGAAGTCCCGAATATCGTTTGACCATAAGCGATGTTGTTGCTCACTGCGCCGATAGAGAAGTAAATAATAATGAACCCGATTACCATCCAGAGCAGGAGGTCAAAAGATTCGAGAGCCAGTTGCAGCTTCTTCCCCAATCGCTGTCTAAACATCCCAAACGACAGGTTGGTTCCGTTTCTGACATGCTCTGCCATAGCGAACCAAGACATCCAGATAAAGGCAAACAAGGCGACCTCAGGCCCCCAGATAGCTTGGTTCCCAGTTAGCATACGCCTTAACGTTTCAATCCCTACTAAAGCGATGAGCGTGCTATAACTTAAAAGGATGATCGACGATTCAATTCTCGACAGAACTCTATCTAACCTGTCCATCACATTTATCTCCATACAGGAAGGCGGGACCGAAGCCAACGGCTTCGGTCATTCCACTGGCGTTAAGCCCACCAACGTTGAGGTTTAAGTGGTTGCCCGGCCACCGATGCTTGGAATTGGCGCATAGAATCCAGCACGTCGGTTCCAGCAATGCTGGACAGTTTTGCGCGGATATCCTTGTAAATATCTTCGTTATTTGCGATACCCGCGGCTTTCTGGAACTCTTCCAGATCGGCATCGTTGAGGTCGATCAGGCGTAGACCAGATTGCTCATATGCTGATGATTCGCTCGGCTGAGGGCCATTTCCAACAACCTCATTCTGAGCTTCTTTTACCCCCTCATAACCAAAAATCATTGCCTGATATGACGCCTCCAACAAAGCCTCCTTAATTCGGTCTGGGAGCTTGTTGTATGCTCGAGCTGAGATAAATACCAACTCATAGCCGGGGCTGAAGTTAACTGGCACCTCTTGGGAAAGGACGTTTTGCATACCGAAACCGGTAGCGGCTCCGGGCCAGGTTTCTGTTGCATCAACAACTCCGGAGCGTAGGCCTTCCAAAAGTTCGGTCCATGCCAAAGGAATGGGGTTCATTTCCAGGCTTTGCGAAAAGGCGCTTATCATTTCGCTATTGGTGATGCGTATCTTCGCCCCCTTGAGTTGGGCGGGAGAGCGAATAGCATCTTTGTCCTCGTACTTTTTCCCCATAAATATGCTGCGCATTTCTCCGCTACCAAAAAGCGGAATCACGCCGTATCGACTTTCCATTACTTCGCGATACAGGCGGTTTGATGCAGGGCTGAAGAGAAGGTTGAGGTACTCTTCTCGGCTGCCCCAGAGCATGGGCCAGTCCATGGCGATTGAATATGGAAAGACGGAACCCAGGTTTTGTGGCGATGAACTCGCCATATCGTAGATGCCGTTCGTTACCACCGGCCCACATGTGGCTTCGCCGCAAGCTTGGCCACTATCCACCACCTGAATCTGAAGTTCACCGTCCGTCAATTTGTGAACTTGATCTACAAAATGATAGATGCCGGTGCGCAAGTGCTGCTCATTCGTCTTCGTGACCACACTGGCACCAAACCGAAGTTTATATTTCGCATCTGCCGCGTTTGCCTCTCTGGTAAAGAACCCACTCGTGCCAGGGATTAACGCTGCCCCTCCTACACCCGCAGCGGTAAGCCCTGCCGCAGACAGAAATTTACGCCGAGATAGTGTTTTGATCTGTTTGTCGCTCATGAACTTACCCTCTGTCTTTAGTATCGATGGATGTTGTTTTTATGCTCGATCCAAAATTGGAGATATTCTGTATAAATCAGTTTTAAATGGGCACTTGAATTCCTGGGCCTAAGTCTCGGGTTTCAAGTCGCACCTCGCGGCTTTTTATTAAAAGCGCACCATCAGATTCACTCAATGTGTCGTGATAGCGGCCAGCAGCCATCAGCTTCGTAGAGCCGTTCAAATCGGTATACATCAACATGAGTGAAGTAGTAGCTTTCAGAGTCTGCTCTATTCTTTCTATTTGATACACTACCGAGTGCCTGAAGAACGTTCCTGGAAGCTTTACATGCTGCGGAAGCATCTTGAAAAGATTCTTCATCTCGGTGAAGTTATGATCTAACCAAACCATTTCTCTACGAAGCTCAGGACTATAAGCTACGACCCTGTAATTCATCTCTTCAGAGAAAAGCTTTAGATAGCTATCGTAATCTTTACCATCTAGTGAAAGACACGACGAGTAGATCAGGTTGTTTATCTGGGCATCCGAAAAAGACATATTAGCGATCCGTATTTTTCTGATGGGTAGCGGGTTCAGGGGATATAGATACAACAGCTTGCTTTATATCCTCTGGCTGCCGTCCAACGTATTGTTTCCATTCTTGGTAGAACCCCCGTACAACCTCGTCATCTTGGCTCTTTCCCCCTTCACTACGTGCGATAAGCCCGAACTGGGCCGCTCCGTTGCGGTTCGTGCGCTCAACTTTTTCGACAAACAGAACGTCCTCTGGAACATTCCTACCGAGGGGGCCCCAAAGCTGATTGTGATGTTTCTGGCGCATGGCCCGATCTTCAGCCGATTCACCTTTGATCCCGAGTCCTCGGTACTCAACTAGAGTCTTGCCTGGACCGATCGGCGTTGAGGTGTCTATGCGAAGGGAGGTTGATCTAGCAATCAGTGTTGTGTTCGGGAATATGTCGACTACCCTGAATTCGCCATCGTTCAAGCCTGGGAGCATTTTGCTACTTCGGTCTTTCCAGCCTGGATAGTTTTTATACTCCACTTCAAATGGTTCGAGAGTGCCGTGGCCGTTAGGGTAAAGCTTCCACATTCGGTCGTGATAGCCTTCAACGGCGACCGCGGTAGTACGATTAACCACGTGTCCCCACTCGTGGTATAGCTCCATGTTTGTCTCTTGCCACTGTTTCCAATTCGCGTCCATCAACACACGGTGATAATGGAATACTTCAAGCTCTTTTGTACCAAGAATATCGTTAAACATTTCGAGCCCATCACCGATGTAATCGGTAAGATTCATGCAGTCATCATCTAAATTCACAAAAACTAGGCCAAGTATTTCATCTGTTTTTACCTCTCGGAGGCCCCGATTCTCCTTACAGATACCGGCTTCTTCGAAGCCTTCAGGTCTAGTTATGTAGATGCAATTACCGCGGGTATCGAAAGACCAGAGGTGGAATGGGCAAGTAAGTGACTTCGCACAGCCAGCAGGCTCATCGACAATCATGCTAGAACGGTGAGAGCAAGAATTGAGGAATGTCCTCACTTTTTCATCCTCACCTCTTATTACAATTAGTGGATACCCAGCGTGATCAAGAGTGCGGAAGTCTCCGAAGTTTGGGATTTCACTGACATGGCATGCGAACTTCCAAGTTTTCCGCATGAGCTTTTCCTGCTCTTCCTCAAAAATTTCTTGATCTGTGTAGATTCGTGCGTCTACGTAACAACCTTCCGGTACAGCTGGAGCTTCGCTCCACTCTTTAGCAGACTTACTCATAGGTATCTCCTTGGTTAGACGCCGACGTAATGTGCCAGTGAGCGAACTGAGGGTGTGGCAGCTGCGATTAGTTTTGCTGCATCTGTAAGGAAGGTTCCAACGTGGTCGCAATCCTCTGCCGGCAAACGCGTGCTGGTTCCAACGGAAACAATACATCCGACGACGGAACGGTTGTGTTCAATAGCGGCAGCCACAGCGTTCATACCGCCGTGCACCTCGCCTATGGAGATTGAATAGCCGTTTTCACGAATCGCGTTAAGCTCTTTGTCCAGTTTTGCTAGATCCGTGATGGTATTTTCCGCCACCTTAACCAGCGGCAACGGTCCTAGGACCTCGCGTTTTTGCTTAGGTCCCAGGCTTGCCAGAAGGATTTTCCCCGAGGCAGCCGCGTGGACCGGAGTGCGTAGCCATGTATCGTAGAAGGGCGCTAAGCCTTCATTACCTTGAGCCATGTCGACTATTAGCCGCTCAGAGCCAAGAAATAGAACCAGTGCGACGGTTGCGCCGACTTCATCCCTAGCCTTTTGCAGAACCTCCGCAGTCTCCCGCCGAAAGGTATTTAACGGGTGGTACGGTGAAAGCATGCTCAATGACTGAGGCCCGGCGCAGTAACGCTTACCTGGCTCCAAGCGGACCAAATACCCTTCTGTAACTAATGTTTGTGCCAGCCTGAGAGTGGTGCTCGCATCCAAGCCGGTGCGGTCCGCGAGTTCACCTTGAGTCATTGGGGCATGCGCATTAACTATTGCGCGGATAATTGCAAGCCCTCGAAGTAAAGCCCCCGACGGTGCAGTCACCAGTCGCTCAACGTCCTGCTGTTTTTCATCGATATTAGTCACTCGCCCTCACACCCTAAAAAGCTATAATTTGAAATTTAATTTTCATAAAGGTAGATGATCTTTTCACCATACGCAAATATATTTTCATTTATATTTATCCGACTGCATCTGAGGTGAGCCCATACGGGGGCGGGAGATTTTTCTTTTTGTTGCGGAGAAGGATTTTTCAGGACTGAGGCAGGCTATCCTCAACTCCAAGAGCGATTACCAGATGAGATAGTTAGGCGAGAACCTATCCGGCGACGGTGTCGCCCGGTCCCGAACTATCCGCTTACCCCGCGGCGATGAGCGGCGTCACCGCAAGGCCGCCAACGATTAACAGCACAAACAGCACCAGCGCCAGAACCAATGGCTTAACACCCAGTGCACGGAGCTTTTCCAGCCGGGTTTCGTAGCCAAGTGCGGCCATGGCCATGGTAAGAGCGATCTGACCCATCAGCGTCAGGCTGGTGTGCAGGACGACAGGCAACGCGACCAGGCTCATCGCAATGAATCCGAACGCAAACCAGGGAACCGTGAGCTTGCCTGCAAGTTCGCCCTCGCCTTGGGTGATGGCATGGTGTTTGAGCCACCACTTCCCCACGATCAGCAGAAAAGGGACCAGCAACATTACCCGCACAAGCTTCACAATCACGGCATTGCTCAGCGCATCGGGACCAACGGCATTGCCGGCCGCTACGACCTGAGCGACTTCGTGCACGGTTGCACCGATGTATATGCCATAAAGGCCCTGGTCCCAACCAAGCAGTGGAAACAGGGCGGGATAGACCACCATGGCCAGGCTACCGAACAATACAACGGTTGCGACAGCCATTGAGGTTGCTGCTGGCCGGGCCCGGATCGTAGCTTCCGTAGCGCATTGACTCACTAATAACCTAACTAGTGCCCATCCAGAAACTAATAACCGGCTGATTTTCAGGAAATAATTCTAAGAAAGGTTAAAGAATCCTCTTGGCTTTGGTATGTTTTAAGTGCAACCCAAAAACATCCAACAACCAAGA
>Ga0307487_1002248_pt1 | contig 12595 bp, 10 predicted proteins | sample CBIW12metaG_FD_203665 | JGI IMG/M metagenome (GOLD analysis project Ga0307487, IMG submission 203665) | Sea-ice brine microbial communities from Beaufort Sea near Barrow, Alaska, United States - CBIW 1.2 | ecosystem: Environmental > Aquatic > Marine > Coastal | place: USA: Alaska | collected... | reverse complement strand
CCCGTTCGGGATCATGGTCAATGCCAATGGTGAGCGCTTCGTCGATGAGGGTGCGGACTTCCGCAACTACACGTACGCGAAGTACGGACGCGAAGTGCTGGTACAATCCGGTCAGTTCGCATGGCAGATCTTCGACAGCAAGGTCACTCATTTGCTGCGAGATGAATATCGGATTAAGCAGGTGACGAAGGTCACCGCGAACTCACTCGAGGAACTGGCCGGCAAGCTCGAGGGTGTCGACCCAGCGAGGTTCCTTCAGACGGTCGACGAGTACAACGCTGCTATCAGTAAAGAAGTGCCGTTCAATCCCAACGTGAAAGACGGACGGGGCACGGTCGGCCTCGATGTCCCCAAGTCTAACTGGGCCAACGTCCTCGACGATGGCCCGTTCGAGGCATACATGATTACCTGTGGCGTTACGTTTACTTTCGGTGGCGTCAAGATCGATGCCGATGCTCAGGTGATTGACAATGAGGGTGATCCGATTCCAGGCCTATATGCCTGTGGTGAGATGGTTGGCGGGATCTTCTACTTCAACTATCCGGGTGGCTCCGGTCTCACCAATGGTTCCGTGTTCGGGCGTATCGCTGGCGCATCTGCGGGCAGTACCGCTGTTGGCACGCCGGCCGCATAACGGTGCCGGGCTGGAAGAGAGAGACGCAAATTAATAAGAACAAGAGCACATGGTTCAAGCTGCTCTGGATGGTTCCTGCCGGGTTGGTCCTGTTAGCACTGATGGTGCTGGTAGCGAGATTCCTTCGCGAGTTGCCTGCGGTGCAGTCCTTTATGCAGCAGTACCCAGGGACCTCAGCGCTGCCAGGCAATGCCCCCGTCGGATTTCCGGCGTGGTTGGGCTGGCAGCACTTTTTGAACTTTTTCTTCCTTCTCCTTATTATTCGCTCAGGTTGGGTGATCCACGCCGGCAGTGCTCGAGGGTTCTGGACCCCCCGTGCACGCCGGGCTAGAGGGCCTTTCCCTGCAAGGGAGCAAGGGGCACGGCTCAGTTTGGGAATTTGGTGGCACCTCAGCCTTGACGTGCTGTGGATCGTAAATGGCTTAGTGTTTTTCGTCTTGCTTTTTGCAACCGGTCAGTGGATGCGTCTGGTTCCGTTGCGCTGGGACGTCTTCCCAAACGCGATATCGGTGGCGATTCAGTACGCCTCGCTGGAGTGGCCGTTGGAGAGTGGTTGGGTCAATTACAACGGCCTGCAGTTGATCGCCTATTTCATGACCGTTTTCATCGCGGCCCCGCTGGCGTTGATCACCGGTCTGAGGACGTCCCCTGCCGGACTCAGGATTACTAGATTCCCGATTAGCGTTCCAGTCGCTCGCAAGCTTCACTTCTATGTAATGGTTTGGTTTGCGGCATTCACTTTCGTCCACGTGGTGCTGGTGTTCGCGACCGGCGCACTCAACAACCTCAACCACATGTATGCCGGAAGAAACGACGACAACTGGGTCGGGTTCTGGATCTTCGCTCTCTCAATGGTCATTGCGATTGTCGCTTGGATAGCGGCGACGCCATTTACGATCCGGTTTCTCGCCTCGTTGAGCGGCAAGGTCACACGATAGGTCTGTGATGAAGCTGCGTTAGTTCGTGTTAATTCAGTGCGTGCATAAATCAGCCCTGCTGAACGCAGCGCGAGAGGACCAAGCTTCGGGAGTCATGCCGTTGTCGACTTTGCGGCATGATCAAGACAACAACCGTGCCGGAGAACCGAGTATCCGATCAAGGGATATAGCCATGTCTGTCCGTTCGCATCTCGAGACGGTGCAGAGCGCCTTCTGGGCGCTCGTATTCGAATGGCCCACCACGAATCAAACGTTGGCACGAGGGGCAGTGGGAATAGCAAGCTCATTTGGCCCCGGCTTTGCATTTTGTTTTGGCCCCACCCGGTTGGGTTGTAGCTCAGGTTGAGCGTGTTGTTGATTGTCGGGTTTGCTGGGTCGATTTGAGCCGGTAGGAGTCTGTTCCGGTGTTGATGATGTGGCCTCGGAAGGTGAGCCTGTCGACGACTGCGGCGGCGAGCCTGGGGTCGGTGAATGTTTGACCCCTCTCGCTGAACGGCGCGTTCGAGGCGCAGGCGATCGATGCTCGCTCCTCTCGTGCCGTGATGATCTGGAAGAGCAGTTCCGCGGGTATCGAGTTGGACATAGCCGACCTCGTCGAGGCAGAATAGGTCCAGTCGGGCGTATTTGCCGACCAATCGGGAGAGTTCTTGCTGTCGGCGGCCTCGACGAGCTCGTTGACCAGGCTGCGGTGGTGATGTATCTCACCCGGCGGCCTTGCTCTGCTTCACGCGGCCCTGAGGGCCAAATCTGGGCTTAGGCGGCCCTGGCTGGGTACAAGAGCTTTAAAGGACTCTACGCGTTTGCAATAAAGGAAGGACGTGCCTGATCTCGACGTCGATAGGATTCAGATCCTGCGTGATCTGTCGACGGCGGACTTGCTGGCTCACGTGGGACCCGGTGCCAGCCCAGGGCGACCACTCTGCATCCGGGCCGTGCCTTTTTGAGGCGGTCAACCGGCCGAGCAGCCTTAGAGCACAGCCCGGCAGGCGAGCTGCAGTGCAAGCCGAACCTCTGGATCGCTCATGTCGACGGCGAGGAGCTCTTGCGCGCGTTGAATGCGCATGGCGACGGTGTTGCGGTGGAGACCAAGCTCCGCGGCGGTCGGCGACACCGCGGACTCGTGATCTAGGTACGCGGATAGCGTCTTCAGCAGGACGCCTCCACCTGATTCGAGCGGTGCAAGGAGCGCCTGCGCAATCGGCACGAAGGCGTCATTGCTGGTCCGTGCGAGCAGTAGCTGATCGAGCCCGAGCCCGTCGACGCGGACGAACCAGCCCGTCGCCGAGCGGTTCACGGCGATCATAGCCGCGTCGCCCGCCTCGCTGAGGGAAGTGGTGAGACCCATCGACCCGCTTGCCATGGAGCCCACGCCTGTGGCGATGTTGAACGAGCGCCGGGCGGCGACGTGTAACTCCCGCAATGATGCCACGTGGCGCTCGACCTGCGATGAGGCCGGTGGTTCGAAGAACGTCAACCAGCCGCTTACCCCGCGACCACTCGTTGTCGCGTGCGAATCGATGGAGATCCGGCCCAGCTCTCCAGTGACGAAACGGAGCAGTTGACGTGCATCCAACCGACTGCGCCCGACGATGCGAAATGCAAGGTGATACCCGGTCGTTCGCCAACCACGGTCGAACATCCGTCGCTCCACGTCATCGTCCGGTGTGCCGCGCAGGTCGACGAAATCGCGGAGGACCCCAGATGAGACTGACGCATCATTTACCTCGTTGATTTCATCGATGAGAATTCGGGCGGCGACGGCGGGCATCGCCACTTCCGCGGCCACCGCAAGGGCGCTCACCTGCCGATCGTCGAGTCCCTCGCCAAAGAACGCCAGGCGCAGTCCCTCTCGGCTCGGGCTATCGACCCGCACAGAGGCGGCGGTGCCGGCCGGCATGCGCGCGAGATCTACCCAGGGACTGAAGTCGATGGCCGCGTGCACCTCGGGTGACAGCCGCCCTCCGACCTCGAGCAGCACACCTTCGGCGTCGATCAGGGCAACGCCGTGGCCGACGCTCGCGGACAAATGGCGCAGCAGATCCGGGAGGCCCTGTGCGTGGTACTCAATCGACTGCGCAACCTTGCGAACGTAACTGAGGGTCAGCGCGTCCCTGGCCTCAATGAGCTGCCAGCATGCTTTCGCGAGGAGCATCGGCCGATCGACGTGCAGCAGGGTGAATCCGAATCGAACCGCCAAGGCTCTTGTTCCAGCACCGAAGTCGTCCGCGTGCGGCACTGCGAGCGCGCGGAAGCCCCGGTCCCGTGCGCGACGGACGAGCGCGTCTTGCTGCCACGGTCGGGTAGGCGGCAGTTCGGTGAGGATAGCGAGCCGGCCGTTGCCGTCCGCGGGGAGGTCGGGCTCGGTAGTCTCGACGACGACACCGGTCCACTCGGTGTCCTCCGGGCCCGCAATGGTCCGCACGCCTCCGTTCTCCGGATGCGCGAGCAAAGCACCTAGCCGCAGCGCTTCACTCATGCCGCACCGTCCAGCTCGGCGAGCCCGTACGCCGACGGGACCACATGCCGTAAGCGGTCCGGGGAGCGAGACCACCAGACTGGCCCGTCGAGCTGCATCACGGCGACGTGCCTAGCCCGCAACAGGTCGGTGACTTCAAGGATGTCGCGCGAGATCGCGTCGAGCACGACTATTATCTCCGGAGCGGCGGCCGCGAGGCGGCCGTCGGTCATGAACGCGAGGTTCTCGGAACGGGCAACAAGGTGGTGCACCTCGCCGGCGCTGCCGTCGATACTGTACGTGGTCACGTGCTGGTCACGGGGGTCGGCGTCGATGGACGTGATCCGGCCCTCGGCGAGAAGTCGTCCGCCGAGGGCCGCGGCGATCCCGGAGAGCGACCCAAACTGGTTTGTGAGGAACGCGGTACCGAGGCTCAGTGAGCGGGCTGTGTTGCCGAGAATGGCGTGGTCCCGAAGCTCTCCAACAGTGAAGCCGGCGAATACCATGCCGCCGGCGCCACCGGCCTGGATTGTTGCCGCCCGCACCACGCGTTCGATGTCAAGGGCGCGCTCCGTCTCGACGAGCACCACCCCGCCTGCTCCGCTGTCGCATGTCACGATGATGCCGGGCACGCCGTCGACGAGGAGCGACATCTGATCGAGTGTGGGAACCGCGCGTCCGGTCAGGTCGGCGTCGACGATCATCCGGTCACGTGACAGGGTGAAGGGGGCGAGGCCATTGAGGCCGCCACCCTCCAGCGAGCACACCACCGGCACGCGGTGGCCGAGCCAGCGTTCCGCTGCCTCAATGAGCGGGGCGAACGGCGTCGCGCCCGGCAGTCGCTCGCCCAGCAGCATCGTCGCACCTACGAAAGCGGCGCCAAGGCACGGGAGGGAGGGATCAAGCTCGTTGACGCCGTGCACGGTCATCGGCCAGTCGGTGGAATCTCGCAGTGCGAGGTCAAGGATGGTCGTAGCCCCGCCGCCGCCGGAGCCGAGCAGCGAGAACCCGGTTGCGAGCGGGGGCAGGTCGGCGAGCTCGAGGGTGGTCGGCATGGCTCTAGCCTAAGCTCGGGCCCCCTCAGCAGCGACCACCGCGCGTGCCATCGGACGGACGGCGCCTGCAGCCTCGGCAGCGGCGGCTTCGCCCTCCACTGGCGCGAAGGGCTCGACCAGCCCGAACGCTGTCGGTCCGAATGCCTTCAAGGCTTCGGGAGTGCGCATCATCGCAGGCGTCGAGATGCCGAGTACGCGCACACGCTGCCCGTACCGGAGCCCTTCAGTGGTTATCGGCTCAGCCGACTCATGGTCGACCACGCAGATGAGATCCGGCACAATTGCGACGACCACGCCGTTCCTACGTGCGATGAGGTTCTCGTTCTGGAAGGCGATCTCCAGGCGCTCGTCACTCGACGGGTCGAGCGACGAGATCACGGCCCGGCCCTTCGCGAAGCCGTCCGTTGTCCGCCGCTCCACATCCGATACCTTTCCGACGAAAAGTTCGCGGACGTGTGAATACAAGGTCGTCGAGAGGGTGGTGGCGATCGCTTCGAACGGCGAACGGTGATCCTGCCGGGCGAGGCGGATCGCGCGTCCGAGGGCGAGTGCCATCGAGATCGTGCGCGGGACCGCGGTCCGTTTCACGTCGGCGCCTCGCATCGCGTACTCGGCGATGTGTGCGACGCCACCGAGACGAATCGTGATGCCACGTGCGAGCCACTCCATCTGTCGATCGTCGTCACCGGTGTCGATGATGACGCATTCGCCCCGCTCGCCGGCGAGGGCGAGCGGCGATCCGTGCACACCGTAGACCGCGAAGGTCTCCATCGAGAGTTCGGGGAATGCGCGTCCCATGCCATCGGCGTCAATGACGGGCAGACCGGCCTCAGCAGCGACGATGAGGGGGATCATGGAATTGATGCCGCCGCACTCGATGGGCATGGTTGCGTCAGCCCGCCGACCGAGATGCTTCTCGAGCGTGCGCAGCGCGAGAGTCGGTTCGAAACCGGCTGGAATTTTTTCGATCATCACCGTCGGCGCGCCCATTTGGGCGGTCGGGATGACGAACAGATCGTCGTCAACCTCATCCGGGTCGAGGATAGTGATTGACCGATTGCCGAGCACCTGCTCGACGAGCATTTTGCCGATGTATGGATCACCGCCTCCGCCCGTGCCGAGCAGGGTAGCCCCACGTGCGAGGTCGGGCAGGTCAGCGGCCGTCAGGGTCCAGCTCATGCTGCGTCCTCCTTGAGGTTGTTGGTGAGGTGTTCGACGTTGCCGTCGAAGCGATGAGAAGGTGTGTCGTATCCGAAGTAGCCGGGGCCGACCATGGCGAGGGCCGCTGAGCTGTGCCAGCGTTCATCGCTGGGCGCGGCGATGACCCGAACGCGCTGCCCGTATCGGAGTCCCTCGGTTGTGATCGGCTCGCCCGAGTCGTGCTCAAGCACGATTATCAGGTCCGGCGTGGTGACGAGGGTACGGCCATCGAGCTCGGCGATGAGGTGCTCGTTCTGGAAGGAGAGTTCGAGCGTTCCATGGGCGGCTTCGATGCGTGCCCGGCCGCGGGCGAAACCCTTGGTCGTCGCGCGCTGGACGTCCGCAACCTTGCCGGCGAAAAGCTCGCGTCCGCCCAGCAGGTGCACCGTGTGTTCGACCGGGTCCGTCTTCGCCTCGCGGGCGGCGGCAATGCCGTCGCCGATCTCGCGGCACAACGACAGCGAGTCTGCGACGAGTGATTCGCGCGCCTGCGAGCCTGTCATAGGGAAGCCTGAAATCATCACGGAGGAGCCCATCTCAACGCAGGCGACTCTCGCGATGCGTTCGGTCCAGGTGTTGTCGACGGTGTTCAGTACGCCGACGTTGCCTTTCTCGTCGCTGAAGGCAAGGGGGGAGGCCTCGATTCCGTACAGGGTTGGAAGTACCATCTGCAGTTCCGGGAAGGCCCGACCCATGCCGTCGCCGTCGATGAGCGGCAGCCTAAGGGCCGCAGCTGCGGCGATCGGGATCGTCGAGTTGACCCCACCGATCTCGGCGCACGCGATGTGCGTGACGGCGCGGCCGAGAGTGGCGCTCAGGGCGTGCACCGGTGCGACGACCTCATCGAGGCCTGGGAGCTTTTCCACCATAACGGTCGGCGCCCCCATCATTGCCACGGTCAGTACGACCGCATCGTCGGGCACCTCTGTGAGGGAGACGACCGTCACGTCGCCGTGCTGCGAAATCGCCTGCGCGGCAAGGAGCGCCCCAATGTAGGGATCACCTCCGCCTCCGGTACCGAGTACGGCGGCACCGCGCGCGAGTCCGGGGATGAGGTCCGCGGTGATCGTCCAGCTCATCGTCGGCCACCCATGTCGAGGTCGCCGACGGCCTTGGCGCGGATGCGTGTCGCGTTGCCGGGCAGATAGGGGATGGGAATCTCATCGAAGTCGATGATGCTTACGGAATTGGGGCTGGCCCCGGCGGCGATCGCCTTGTCGATTGCTTCGGCGCGAACCTCGGCGATGGCTTCCTCTCGGAGTCCGGGCTCAATCGCGTACACCTTGTCGATCTCGCCGCCGACCTGTGCAATGGAGGCGCCGATAGCATTCGCGACCGCATAGTTGTGGGGGCGGTGCACTGCGCCAAAGAGCGGCAATTCGTCTGAGAGGAGGATTGAGCCGCCTCCGACGGCGACGACGGGGATGGGCTCAGGAGAGGTCCGCATCCGGTCGACGGCTTCGGAAACCCGCGCGCTGATTCGGCTGAGCACGCGGTCGACGAAGACTGGGTCGAGGTGGGCGACCTTCGATGGGTCGCCGATGTCGGCGCGACCGGCCGCGACGGCGATGTCTGTGGCGGTGAGGGTGGAGCCGCCGAAGACGAGCGCCTCCGATGTAATCCGGAAACCGACCGACTCAGGGCCGACCTCCGCGGTTTCCTCGTCCACGATGCTTCCGCCGCCGATGCCGATCGACAGCACATCTGGCATCCGGAAGTTCGTACGGACGCCGGCGACCTTGACCTCGTTCGCCGTCTCGCGCGGGAACCCGTTGATGAGCAGGCCGACGTCCGTCGTGGTACCGCCGATGTCGACGACGGCGCAGGTCGAGAGGCCACTCGTTACGGCTGCGCCACGCATCGAGTTCGTCGACCCTGAGGCGAAGGTCGCGACGGGGTATAGGCGCACGTAATTCTCATCCATGAGCGTCCCGTCGTTTTGGCTGAGGAAGATGGGCGCTTCGATGCCCTGCTTCCGCACCGCCGCGGTGAGCCCGTCGACGATCTCGGACGCCAGCTCGCGCAAGGCGGCGTTTATGATCGTGGCATTTTCTCGCTCGAGGAGTCCGATGCGCCCGATTTCGTGTGACAGGGAGATCGCGACGTCGGGTCCGAGCTCTTCGGCGACGATGCGCGCCGCCTCGACCTCGAGATCGTGGTTCACGGGGCTGAAGACAGACGAGATCGCCACGGAGCGGATGCCGTGCGCCCGCATGTCGGAGGCGTGCGAACGCAACTCGTCAGGGTCGAGTGGCGAGATCGGCCGCCCGTCGAACTCGTAGCCGCCGTGGGCAAGGTAGCTCCGTGCGCTGAGCGCCTCGACGAGTTCGGCGGGCCAGTCGACGAGCGGCGGAAGTGCCTTCGTCGCGGGAAGGCCAAGCCTGAGAGCGGCGGTCGGGGCCAGGCCCTTGGCCTGCACGAGCGCGTTTATGAAGTGCGTCGTGCCGATCATCACTGCGGAGATCTGCTCACCGTCGAAGTGGTGGCCTGCGCGCAACTCGCCGATCGCCTGCACGATACCGCTCGTGACGTCCGGCGTGGTGGCGTGCTTGACGGCTGCGAGGGTGCGGGTGTCATCCATGAGGACTGCATCGGTATTGGTTCCGCCGACATCGATTCCGATGTGCATAGTCGAGGTTCGCTTTCTGTTCGATCAGGAATTCAGTTGGTGGGGTTGCGAGTGCCAGTGGCGGTGTCAGCTTCCGAGGGCTCTTCGAGTTGGGCGGTGTGTGCGACGCCCACTCCGCGGACCCAGCCGAGCTTGCCCGCGATCACGTACAGGACCATGGATAGGACTAGTGACAGCACCGGTGGGATCCCCCACGTGATGACGTAGCCCGCGAGCGCGGAGACAACCCAGATCACTATGGTCGCCGGCACGATGCGTGGGGCCGTGTCGGGCAGCCTGCCGCTCGCGCGGGTCGCGTCGAGCTCCGGACGCCAGCGACGGACGATGAAGTACTCGGCGACCATGATGCCGGCGATCGGCGGGAACGCGACGCCCAAGATGATGAGGAAGCTGGCGAACTCCCCGAGAATGCCGGCCGCGGCGAGCACGGAGCCGACGATGCCGAGGACAATCGTGGTGGTGACCCGGTGAAGTTTCTTCCCGAACGCTGTCGAGACGAAGTTGATAAGCCCGAGCGACGACGAGTAGAGGTTCCAGTCGTTGATCTTGAGCGTGCCGGTTATGACGATGATGAGGCCTATGAAACCGATTGACGAAGTGACGATCGCGACAATGTTGCCCGAAGCGGCTGCGTGAGCGAGGAGAACACCGGAGAGGCCGATTACGAACTCGCCGAGCGATACGCCGACGACGGTCTGCTTGATCACGTCGGCCCGCGAGCGGTTGAAGCGTGTCATGTCGGCGGTGATGATAGCGCCGACGATTAGGCCACCGGCAACAATGCCGGTGCCCGCCCAGACGGTCATCGTCGGGCCGGGCGCTGGACCCGTGAGGAGCTCGCCGACGTCGTGGCGACCGAGTTCGCTGATGACGGACCAGCCGACGAGGATGAGGAAGAGCGGCACCGTAATGTTTGCCAGCAACTGCATGCCCTTGAAGCCGAAAGCGACAATTACTGTCACCGCGAGGCCGAAGATCAGGCTCCAGACCCAAATCGGCATGACACCGGGCATGAGCGCATCGAGCGACTCCGCCGATATCGCGCTCTGGATGCCGAACCAACCGATGAGGCTGATGCCGATGGCGAGCCCGACCAGGGAGGCGCCGATCTCGCCGAAGCCCGTCCACCGGGCGAGGAGGGCGGTGTTGAGCCCTTCCTTCTGGCCGATGATGCCAACGATAGCCATAATCACCTCAAGGATGATCGAGCCGAGGAGTAGGGCGAGGAAGGCCTCGCCGAAGGTCATGCTGTAGCCCAGTGTTGCCCCCAGGAGAAACTGGGAGAGAGCCGAGACCTGGCCGAATCGTTGGACTGCGATGCCGAACCAGGGTTTCCGCGCGTCGGGGTGGACGCGGGTCAGAGCGAAATCGTCTGCGTGTGCCATGGTGTTCTCCAGAAGTGGGGGGATGGGTTGCGGCAACGTTACTGTGGGCAGCGAATCAGCCGGATGTGCATCGCGCACTAATTGCTCGCGCCGACCAGCACTCTGCACAGCCAGTTCGGGTTCCGTGTCTCGTAGGCCGTCGTCCAATACTTCAATTGGGCGCCAAGCCGATCGATGTTTGCGAGGCCAGACCGACAAAACTACGGTGGCGGCGCGTGAACGGCGTGCGTGTTAACGCCAGCTGAAACTGGGGCCACTTCAGAGTGCCATACCCACTTCCGCGACAATCGCCCACCCGAGACCGGCTGGGGCAGCGCTCCTGTCCCACGGGCAAGCCTCGGGCCAGCTACACCCCAATGATCGTATGGCCGGTCAAGCTGGGCCAGCCCTGAAGGGGTGTAGCGATAGTTAGTGTGACAAGCTCACTCGGACCACAGCCAGCCGGCACTAGCGGAACGAGAACAAGAAAAACTGCCGTCTAGCCACAGAGCTGACCCAACTTGACCAGTTCCTACTAGGGATAGAGATTGATCTCCTACTTCCCTACAAATGCGGGCAAAAACTGCATCCTGCTGTTGAAAGCGGCTCTGAAAAGCTGCCCCAACCCCTGTCCCGCGGCTGTCCCACTGTCCCAGATGCTTGATGCGCAAAGCGAAACGGGTCTTACCTACTTCATAGAGCTCGGGTTATGAGCATCTCGTTTAGTCCCCGCGTCCAGCGACTAGACGAAGCTCACGTGAGCCCCACAGATAGCTCAACCAGCGAAGTTGGCTACATTCAGCGCGCCGTAGCCCGCCAGTGGTGTTTCCCGGGTTTGCCCGAGGTCAATTGACAAAATCCAGAATCAACTCCAGCCGCATCAAATTTCGCCGCATGTCTCTTCTGCGAAGCCGGAACCCGGCTTTGAGGCTTCTGTCTCCCGTATCTGCAGCAAGGACATTCGATGAAGGCGTCACCCAACATTTCTCTCGACCGTGAGGCGTTCTTCGCCCACCATTCAGCAATCTATGGTTCGCGAGCTTGGCCCGAGGGAACCTTGCTGGGACTCACGACACAGCGTGGTGGTCCAGACAAGAATGAGCGCGGTCCGCTCAAGACACTGGGCTTCGTCAGCATCAAGGATGCCGACGCCGCGTGGGCCATGTTGGAGCCGGCTGCGGCGCACGGGCACAATACGTGGTTGAGCGTTGGTGGACTCAACTCTGAAGTTTCGACTCGTGGCGGAGGCGGGCGCGGCAAAAAGATAGACGTCGTCGGGCTTCCCGCGCTCGTCGCGGACTTGGACTGGCAGAGTGCGGGGGCATTGCATGCTGCCGGTGACAAGAATCCTACGACCCGTGAGGTGACGGCCTGGGTCGACTCAATGCCTCTCAGACCTACTTTGGCAGTTCACTCCGGGGGCGGTGCACACGTCTGGCTCAGAACCAGTTTCCTTCTAGACCCGATGAACGACGATGAACACGCCGACATCCTCGCGCGCTGGAAGGCATGGTGGGTCAACCTCGCTGAGACCACAGGACGCTCCATCGACAAAGCAGTGCTTGCCGACGTCGCACGCATTCTTCGTCCTGCTGGGACGTGGAACTCCAATCAGGGAAAATCAGTTCGCATTACGCGAGTCAACAACGCCGAATATTCGCTTGCCGAGCTCCAAGATGCCTTCCCAGCATTGGCAACGCCGGAGAAACGCACCAAACGCCCGACCTCCGCCGTTCGGACACCAAGCAGCCACACGACCCGCGAGACCCCAGTCGGAATGCTGAAAATCGGTGTCCGGTTCGCTTGGGCTATCTCGGCCACAGAATTCGCCGAACGAGTCTGGGGTACCCGGCGCGCGGCTGGGGATGGCTTGATTTTTCCTCGTGACGATGGCTCATACGCTTCTGACGCAAACGCACGCGTCTACGGCACAGAAGCGGGACCCGAGAAGCTGACCATTTTCGGCCAGCGAGTTCTGGACGTTTTCGGCATAGATGACTCCCATTCGTACACCTCGTGGGAACTACTAGCACTTCTTTGCTTGGGCGCGGATTTTTCCGCCGCGGCGAAGCTGCTGAGGAGCACCGAAGTCGACGGGTCGTGGGACGAGACCCTATTTGAAGCTGTCCGTAAGGCCAACAAACCGGAGACTCCGTCCCCGACAAACGAAGGCGCAATGATACGACTTTCGCAAGACGGCTCTAGACAGAATCTGAATAAAGGGTCTCCATCTCGGTGCCGTAAAATGTGGGGATGAAGCCGGTTGCTGGAGCGGATTACCCAGGATCGTACGCGGCGTTGCGCGCCTGGTTCGATGAGG
>Ga0307487_1002241_pt1 | contig 12629 bp, 11 predicted proteins | sample CBIW12metaG_FD_203665 | JGI IMG/M metagenome (GOLD analysis project Ga0307487, IMG submission 203665) | Sea-ice brine microbial communities from Beaufort Sea near Barrow, Alaska, United States - CBIW 1.2 | ecosystem: Environmental > Aquatic > Marine > Coastal | place: USA: Alaska | collected... | reverse complement strand
AAACGAGTGCCTGCCTTTCAAACGAGTGCCACGACGGGTGGGCGCGTGCCAGCGCGCGGCACGCCCCGCTCGCACAGGAACCAGTAGAACGCGCGCGTGTTGAGCTCGAGCGCCCATCCCCAGCGGTCGAAGCTGTTCACCAGTGGTCGCAGCAGGTCCTCGCGTTCCTTCTCCGCCAGCAGGACCCCGGCGATGTCCTTGCCGTTCATCACGGCCGCTCGGGTGTATTTGATGTGACCGTCGAACTCGCCGATTTTGCGCACGCCGGGCCAGAAATAGTCCACAGAATACGAGTGCCCCCGCACGTCGAAGCGCACCTGCAACTCGGGGATCTCGAAGCCCAGCTCCTCGAAACGCACCCTGCCGAGGGACTCGCCGGCATTTGCGGAGAGTCCGTTTGCGAACGCGATGGCCCGTTCCGCCGCGCGCCACCCCACCCGCGGGTGCACCGCGGCCAGCTCTGTAAGGAGCACGTCCTTCGTGATCGGCGGCGCCCCGCGAACACCGGCGGCAGCCTCAGCGTCCGCGCGCAGCGCTTCCTGATGGAGCACGTGATCGATCATGGCCACGCCCACGAGAAAACTCGAACCCGCGGCGATATCGACGAGTGTGCGGGGCAGGCTGGTCACCCTCACTCCCGCAATGACTATCGAATCCGGATCGGGGATCCCGCGATGTGCCGTGAGCATCCGTTGGCTGCTGCCGCCTCTGGCATCGGGAAACAGGGCGTGCGCCGTTGCCGGCCAGGCGCCGATCAGCGGCAGACCGTGCAGGACCGCGGCGGAATGATGCGAGAGCACGAGCGAGTTGTCTGCCTGGGCCGCGGTGGCCCGCACGACGTAGCGATAGCGCCCGTCGGGGCCCGCGGCCTCCCACCTCGACGTGCAGACATACCAACCACGGCGCACGCGCCGGAGTTCGCCGCGCTGCAGCAGCACGCCGATGGCGTAGGAATTCATCCCAGATGCGCGGAGGGCTTCGGCGGGGATAAGCCCGTCGTTGAGCAAATCCCACGTTTCAAGTATCTCCAGCATGCCTGCATTCTCTGCCTGGACGGCACGCCGGACCGGGGCAAGCGCTCGCTCGGTGCGGAATGCGCCCGGCCGCGGGCTGTGGGGGAGGAGCCCGAGACTCGTGGCACTCCGTGGGCAGGTCGGCACTCGTTCAAACGGGTGCCGCCTGCTCGAACGAGTGCCACGAGGGCGAGCGACGAAACTGGGGGCGGCAGCGGCGCGCTAAGTTTGATGCATGGTCTTTTCGGTGGCGGTAGCGGGCGCGAGCGGCTATGCGGGCGGAGAATTGCTGCGACTGCTCGCCGGGCACCCCGAATTCGAGGTGCGAACGGTCACCGCGCACAGCAACGCCGGACAGCCGCTCGTGCACGTACAACCGCACCTGCGCTCGCTCGCGCACCTCACGCTTGTCGACACCACCCCCGAGACGCTCGACGGACACGACCTCGTCTTTCTGGCCCTACCGCACGGCAAGTCGGGCGAACTCACCGCCCACCTGAGCGCCGAGACTCTCGTCGTTGACTGCGGAGCCGACCACCGCCTGCAGAGCGAAGACGACTGGGCCGCCTTCTACGGCGGCGACTACTACGGTGCGTGGACTTACGGCGTGCCCGAGCTTCCGACCGCATCCGGTCGGCTCCGGGACCGGCTGGCCGGCGCACGGCGCATCGCGGCGCCCGGGTGCAACGCGAGCACCGTGGCCCTCGCCCTGGCCCCCGGAATCCGCGGCGGTGTCATCGAGGAGGCCGATCTGGTGGCCGTACTCGCCGTCGGTCCGTCCGGGGCCGGCAAGAGCCTCAAAATCCCCAACCTCGCGAGCGAAATCCTCGGCTCCGCGAACCCGTACGCCGTCGGCGGCACGCATCGGCACATCCCCGAAATTCAGCAGAGCCTGCGCTGGGCGGGGGCGGAGAACCCCACCATCTCGTTCACTCCCATCATCGTGCCCATGGCCCGTGGCATCCTCGCCACCGCCACGGCGCGTCTCGTGCCGGGCACATCGGCCGCCGCGGTGCGCGCGGCGTGGGAAGACACCTACGCCGACGAGCCCTTCGTGCACGTGCTGCCGCCCGGCCATTTTCCCCGCACCGCCGACGTTCTCGGCGCGAACACGGCGCTCATCGGCCTCGCCGTGGATGAAGCTGCCGGTCGGGTCGTCACCATCACCGCCGTCGATAATCTTGTCAAGGGCACCGCCGGCGCTGCCATCCAATCGGCCAATATCGCCCTCGGTTTGCCCCAGGCACTGGGACTGACCACGAATGGAGTTGCCCCATGAGCATTACCGCAGCAGCCGGGTTCGCCGCATCCGGCGTCACCGCCGGCCTGAAGAAATCGGGCGGACTCGACCTCGCCATCGTGTCGAACCTCGGCCCGCTCACCAGCGCCGCGACCGTGTTCACTATGAACCGGTGCCAGGCCAACCCGGTGATCTGGAGCCAGCAGGTGATGAAAGACGGTGTCGTGCGCGCCATCGTGCTCAACTCCGGTGGCGCCAACTGCTACACCGGCTCGATCGGCTTCCAGACGACTCACGCCACGGCCGAGGCCGTCGCGACCGAACTCGATATCTCCGCCGTCGACGTGGTCGTGTGTTCAACCGGCCTCATCGGTGAGCAGCTGAACCTCGACCTCGTGAAGGCCGGTGTGTTGGAAGCGACCCGCGCGCTCAAGACGGATGCGGCCACCTCGCCGGAGGCCGGCCTGCTGGCCGCGCAGGCCATCATGACCACCGACACCACGCCGAAGCAGGCGTTCGTCACGTCACCGGCCGGCTGGACCGTCGGAGGCATGGCCAAGGGCGCCGGGATGCTTGCTCCCGGACTGGCGACGATGCTCGTCGTGATCACGACCGACGCCGTGCTGACCTCCGCTCAGCTGGATACCGCCCTGCGGGAAGCCACCCGCCTCACCTTCGACCGGCTCGACTCCGACGGGTGCATGTCCACCAACGACACCGTGAGCCTGCTCGGCTCGGGTGCGAGCGGTGTTGAGGCCGACGTGGCCGAGTTCACCGCGGCCCTGGTTGCCCTCTGCCAGGACCTCACGCTGCAGTTGCAGGCCGATGCCGAGGGCTCCGCGCACGACGTGGCCATTGAAGTGCGCAACGCCGAGACCGAAGCGGACGCTGTGTCCGTCGCCCGCGCCGTCTCGCGCAGCGCCCTGTTCAAGACGGCGATCTACGGGAACGATCCCAACTGGGGCCGGGTTCTCGCGGCCGTCGGCACCACCTCCGCAGCCTTCGACCCGTACGGCATCGACGTCGCCATCAACGACGTACAGGTGTGCACCGCGGGTGAGCCCGACCAGCCGCGCGAGCTCGTCGACCTCACGCCGCGCGCGGTGTCCGTGGTCATCGACCTGCACGCCGGAAGCGAGAGGGCCACCGTGTGGACCAACGACCTCACGCACGAGTACGTCGAAGAGAACAGCGCATACTCGAGCTGATGGCGAACGAGCACGAAGCCGCCGATGGTGCGAACGCGCCGGAGCGCGCACCGGCGACCACGACGGCCGAGGCCGAAATCAAGGCCGCGACCCTGATCGAATCGCTGCCCTGGCTCAAGCGTTTCCACGACCAGATCGTGGTCGTCAAATTCGGCGGCAACGCCATGGTCAGCGAAGAACTGCAGCGCGCCTTCGCGGAAGACATCGTCTACCTGCGCTACGCGGGGTTGCGTCCCGTCGTCGTGCACGGGGGCGGGCCGCAGATTTCCGCCATGCTCGCCCGCCTCGGCATCGAGAGTGAATTCCGCGGCGGCTACCGGGTGACCACCCCCGAAGCCATGGACGTCGTGCGCATGGTGCTCACCGGCCAGATCAACCGCGACCTCGTGAGCCACATCAACCAGCACGGCCCGCTCGCCGCCGGCCTGTCCGGCGAGGACGCCGGCCTGTTCCGAGGCAAGCGACGCGGGGTCGTGATCGACGGTGAACAGATCGACCTCGGCCTCGTCGGCGACGTCGTGGGTGTCGACCCGGAGGCCGTGCACGCCCAACTTGCCGCCGGACGCATCCCGGTGGTCTCGTCGATCGCCCCCGACTCGGATGTTGCCGGGCAATCCCTCAACGTGAACGCCGACGCGGCGGCAGCGGCCCTCGCCATCGCGCTCGGCGCCGCCAAGCTCGTGATCCTGACCGACGTCGCCGGGCTCTACAGCGACTGGCCGAATCGGGAATCCCTCGTCTCGATCATCGCCGTGCCCGAGCTGCGCGCGCTCCTTCCCGAATTGGAGTCGGGCATGATCCCCAAGATGACCGCCTGCCTGGACGCCGTCGAAGGCGGTGTGGCGAAGGCCGCGATCATCGACGGGCGGGTGCCGCACTCGATCCTGCTCGAAATTTTCACCGGAAGCGGCATCGGCACGGAGGTCGTACCCGCATGACCCCCAGTACCTGGCAGGATCGCTACAGCGCTTCGATGATGGGCACCTTCGCGCCGCCTCTCGCCCAGATCGTGCGTGGTTCCGGCTGCTACGCCTGGGACGACACCGGCAGGGAGTACCTTGACTTTCTCGCGGGCATCGCCGTGAACTCGCTCGGCCACGCTCATCCGGACCTGGTGGATGCCGTCACCCGGCAAATGGGAACGGTCGCGCACGTCTCCAACTATTTTGCGAGCGAACCGCAGATTGCGCTCGCGGAACACCTGCAGCGCCTCACCGGCGCGGGGTCTGCCGGCCGGGTGTACTTCTGCAATTCCGGTACCGAAGCCAATGAGGCCGCATTCAAGCTCGCACGTCTCAACGTGGCCGGGGGGCGCCGCACGCGAATTCTCGCGCTCACCGACTCGTTCCACGGCCGCACCATGGGCGCCCTCGCCCTCACCGGCAAGGCGGCCATGCGTGCCCCCTTCGAACCGATGCCCGGCGGGGTGGAGCACATCGACGCCACGCTCGAGGCCCTCGAGGCGAGCATCGACGACACCGTCTGCGCCCTCGTGCTCGAGCCGATCAAGGGTGAGGCCGGAGTGATTGGGCTCCCCGACGGGTTCGTGACACGCGCCCGCGAGTTGTGTAGCCGACACGGAGCGCTGCTCATCATCGACGAGATCCAGACCGGGATAGGGCGCACGGGTGCCTGGTTCGCCTTCCAGCACGAGGGCGTGACCCCCGACGCACTCACGCTGGCCAAGGGGCTCGGCGGAGGACTGCCCATCGGCGCGCTCGTGACGTTCGGTGCGGCATCCGCCCTCTTCCAGCTCGGACAGCACGGTTCCACTTTCGGCGGCAACCCGCTCGTCACAGCCGCGGCGAATGCGGTGCTCGCCACGATCGAGCGCGACGACCTCGTGGGCAACGCCGCCCGCCGCGGTGAGCAACTGCGGGAGATCATCGCCCGGTTGCACTCACCGCTCATCTCCGAGGTTCGCGGCCAGGGCCTGTTGCTCGGCATCGGGCTGAACCGGCCCGTCGCGCGGGCGCTCGCGGCAGCCGCCCTCGAAGCCGGACTCATCGTGAATGCGGCCAACGACAGCACCATTCGCCTCGCGCCGCCGCTTATCGTCGGTGACGCCGAGCTCGAGCAGTTTGAACGACGATTCGGGCAGGCACTGGCCACGCTCTAGAGTTGACAGATTCCACAAACGATCGAAAGTGACACCGTGACCCGCCATTTCCTGCGCGACGATGACCTCTCCCCGGCCGAACAGGCCGAAATTCTCGATCTGGCCCTGAAACTCAAGCGAGACCGATTCGCGGTGCGCCCCCTCGAAGGACCGCAGACCGTCGCCGTGATCTTCGACAAGTCATCCACGCGCACCCGGGTGTCCTTCGCGGTGGGCATCGCCGACCTCGGCGGCAGCCCGCTCATCATCAGCACCGCAAACAGCCAGCTGGGCGGCAAGGAAACCGCGTCGGACACCGCGCGTGTCTTGGAACGCCAGGTCGCGGCGATCGTGTGGCGCACCTACGGCCAGCTCGGCCTCGAAGAGATGGCGTACGGAACGACCGTTCCCGTCATCAACGCGCTCTCCGACGACTTTCACCCGTGCCAGCTGCTCGCCGACCTGCTCACGATCCGCGAGCACCGCGGCGATCTCGCGGGGCAGACGATCGTCTTCCTCGGCGACGGAGCCTGCAACATGGGCCAGTCGTACCTTCTCGCCGGTGTCACCGCCGGCATGCACGTGCGTATCGCATCTCCAGTCGGTTACACGCCCACCGATGCGGTCGTCGCGGATGCCACGGCCATCGCCCTGCGCACCGGCGGCTCCGTGGCGCTCTTCGAGGATCCCCTCGAAGCCGTTGCCGGCGTTGACGTGGTCATCACCGACACCTGGGTGTCGATGGGCAAGGAAGAAGAGAAGGCGTCGCGGCTGAGCGACCTCGGCCACTACCGCGTCGACGCGGCCATGATGGCCCTCGCCAAGCCCGGCGCGCACTTCATGCATTGCCTCCCCGCCGATCGCGGGTACGAGGTGACCGCCGATGTGATCGACGGACCGCAGAGCATCATCTGGGACGAGGCCGAGAACCGCCTGCACGCCCAGAAGGCGCTGCTCGTGTGGCTGCTCGCCCAGAACACCGCGTCGCACTGACCGCAGGGTCGCGATCCGCACCCGCTCGCTCACGTAAACTTGAACCAGATCAAAGATTTTAGGGAGAACCATGGCTGAACGTGTTGTGCTCGCATACTCCGGTGGACTCGATACCTCTGTAGGTATCGGCTGGCTGAAAGACGCCACCGGCAAGGAGGTCGTAGCCCTCGCCGTCGACGTCGGACAAGAGGGCGAAGACATGGACGTCATCCGCCAGCGCGCTCTGGACTGTGGTGCCGTGGAGTCGATCGTCATCGACGCGAAGGAAGAGTTCGCGAACGACTACATCGTTCCCACGCTCAAGGCCAATGCCCTGTACCAGAAGCGGTACCCCCTCGTCTCGGCCATCAGCCGTCCGCTGATCGCCAAGTACCTCGCCTCCACCGCGATCGAACTCGGCGCCGACAGCGTCGCCCACGGTTGCACCGGCAAGGGCAACGACCAGGTGCGTTTCGAAGCGGCCGTCGCCGCCCTCGCGCCGGAGCTCACCTCGCTCGCGCCCGTGCGAGACTTCGCGCTGACCCGCGACAAGGCCATCGAATACGCGTCGACGCACGACCTGCCCATCGTGCAGTCGAAGAAGAGCCCGTACTCGATCGACCAGAACGTGTGGGGCCGGGCCGTTGAGACCGGGTTCCTCGAAGACCCGTGGAACGCGCCGATCGAAGACCTGTACACCTACACGCAGGATCCCTCGATCACGCGTGCACCCACCGAGGTCGTCATCTCCTTCGACCAGGGCGTGCCCGTAGCCATCGACGGCAAGAAGGTCACCCCGCTGCAGGTCATCCAGCTCATGAACCGCCTCGCCGGCGACCAGGGTGTCGGCCGGATCGACATCGTCGAAGACCGCCTCGTGGGCATCAAGAGCCGTGAGGTCTACGAAGCACCCGCCGGCATGGCTCTCATCGCCGCGCACGAAGAGCTCGAGAACATGACCCTGGAACGCGACGTCGCCCGCTTCAAGCGCGGGGTCGAAAGCAAGTGGGCCGAGCTCGTCTACGACGGACTCTGGTTCTCCGGCCTCAAGCGCAGCCTCGACGTGTTCATCGAGGACACCCAGAAGTACGTGACCGGAGACATCCGCCTCAAGATGCACGCCGGCTCCGCCGTCGTCACCGGGCGCTCCAGCACCACGAGCCTGTACGACTTCAACCTCGCCACCTACGACACCGGCGACTCCTTCGACCAGTCCATGGCCAAGGGATTCATCGAGCTGTGGTCGCTGCCGAGCAAGGTGGCCGCACGACGCGACGCCGCCGCCGCGAAGTAGGGCACGCGTGTCGGGCGAGAAGAACGCAAACCGGGCCGGAAAGGCGGGCGCCCTCTGGGGTGGTCGCTTCGCCGGCGGACCGTCGCCGGAGCTGGCGCGTCTGAGCAAGTCAACCGACTTCGACTGGCAGCTGGCCACGTACGACCTGCAGGGCTCCCGGGCGCACGCCCGCGCCCTGCGGGCCGCCGGCTACCTGACCGCGGACGAACTTGACCAGATGATCGCCGCTCTGGATCTTCTCGCCCTCGACGTGGCCGAAGGTCGGTTTGTGCCGGCCGAAAGCGACGAGGACGTGCACTCCGCCCTGGAACGCGGCCTCATCGACCGGGTCGGGGTGGAGGTCGGCGGCAAGCTTCGTGCCGGTCGAAGCCGCAACGACCAGGTGGCCACCCTCGTGCGCATGATGCTGCGTGACCACGCGGCCATCCTCGCGGGAAACGTGATCGAGCTCATCGACGCCCTGGCGTCGCAGGCCGAGGCGCACGACACCGCGATCATGCCGGGGCGCACGCACCTGCAGCACGCCCAGCCGGTGCTGCTCGCGCACCACCTGCTGGCGCACTGCTGGCCGCTCGTGCGTGACCTGGACCGCTTCGTTGACTGGAGCAAGCGCGCGGACTTCTCGCCGTACGGCTCCGGTGCCCTGGCCGGCAACACGCTCGGCCTCGACGCGAACCTGGTGGCCGCCGACCTCGGTTTCGGGGCCGTCGTCGAAAACTCCATCGACGGCACCGCCAGCCGTGACCTCGTCGCGGAATTCGCATACATCACGGCCCAGATCGGCATCGACGTGTCGCGTCTGGCCGAGGAAATCATCCTCTGGAACACCAAGGAGTTCGGTTTCGTCACCCTCGACGACGCGTACTCCACCGGTTCGTCCATCATGCCGCAGAAGAAGAACCCCGACATCGCCGAGCTCGCGCGCGGCAAGTCCGGCCGCATGATCGGAAACCTCAGCGGTCTGCTCAGCACGTTCAAGGGTCTGCCGCTCGCGTACAACCGCGACCTGCAGGAAGACAAAGAGCCCGTCTTCGACTCGATCGAAACGCTCGAGGTGCTGCTGCCGGCGTTCGCGGGCATGATCGCCACCCTGCACTTCCACACCGATCGCATGGCCGAGCTCGCCCCGCAGGGATTCTCCCTGGCAACGGATGTCGCCGAGTGGCTCGTGAAACGGCACGTGTCGTTCCGCGATGCGCACGAGATCACCGGTTCGCTGGTGAAGTTCGCCGAGACGAACGGCCTCGACCTGCATGAGGTTGATGACGCGGCTCTGCTGGCGATCTCGCCCCACCTTGTTCCTCAGGTGCGTGAGGTTCTGACCATTCGCGGATCGGTTGAGAGCCGTGACGGCATCGGCGGAACCGCCCCCGTGCGCGTCGCCGAGCAGCGCGCCGCGCTCGTCGAGCGCGTACGCAAGCTGGCGGTCGCACTCACCGAGTGATCACCGACCCCCAGCAGTTCGCGCGGTCATCCCTGCAGCCGGACCGCGCACAGGTGTGGGTGGTCGCGGCGGGGGAGCGGCGTTCCCGTGGCGGTCTTGGATGCCCGGGAGCTCTCCGTTTCGCCGTACCGGGCGCACCCCAGGGCCACGTCCTGACGGGTCGGCGAGCGTCGTTCAGCTGAGGGCCAGGTGAACGAGGGCGGCGCAGGCGCACGCCCAGATGAGACTGGCGAAGGTGCCGATGATGAAGCGCTCGCGCGATTCGGCGGAGGCCAGCTCTGTGAAGCGACCGACTCCCTTGATGGCAACGACCACCGCGATGGCTTCGGGAAACCCGGTGAGGATGGCCCCGGTCACGGCGAAGCGCTCCAGCATGCCGATGGCGAGGCCGCCGCGGAGCACCTCATGCACGGTCGTCTCGGCGGCACCGGCCGCACCGGGTGTGCCTAGTGCCGTCTGGTCGTCGACCAGGATGCCGCCGTGCATGCCGGGTGCGACGCTGCCGCGGGTGGCGAGGTGGAGGGCGAGAACGGCCATCGGACCCCCGCCGACGACGGAGAGCCCGAGGGCGAGCATGCCGAGAACAATTCCGAACGATGACGGTCCCGCCGGGGTGGGAACGCTGGCCATGACGAGGGCCGCCACCAGCGCGGCGATCGAACCGATCGCGAAGACCTGCCGCTGCAGCTTGAACGCGAGCGCGGCGAAGACGAGGGAGCCGAGGGTGGTGAGCAGGAGCACGACCCAGTAGAGGAAGGTGAGGATCGTGAAGGTCGCTTGAATGTTCATGCCGGGGTGTCCGTTTCGCTCGTGGCGCGGTCGAGATGCTCTAGCAGCCTAACGATCGCCGGATGCGCCGTCTGCTCCAGGTGATGCTGCGCGACCTTGATTCGCTGGCTCACGGCGGCGGTCGAGATGCCGAGGGTGGCAGCGATGTCCACCTGGTTGAGACCGCTGTCGAGCAGGTCCACGGCCTCCCACCCTTCCGCGGATCGGCGCTGCCTCAGCAGCAGCAGCATCGCGAGCAGCGCCTCCACCTGGTCGACCGTCAGGGCGCACGTCTCCCCGAGGGCCGCGTCGGCGGGCGGATCGTCGGTGAGGGGCGCATCGATTGCCACGTGGGCATCCGCCTTCTTCGCCCGGTTGACCGCGTGCCGGGCGGCGATGAAGGCGGCACCGGCGGCCTGACGCGTGGATGCGGGCAGGGGAGTGCGCACCGTGCCGACGCCGAGGCCCACGCTCCAGTGTTCGGAGCGATGCAGAAGGAGAATCGCACCGAGGGCAGCCTCGGCGTCGGTGACGATCACCTGAATCTCGTCGCCGGAGGTCTGATCGGCGGGCAGGGCGAAGGCGTCGCCGAACCGCTCCTGCAAGGCGTCGATCATGTCGCCCGCACGATCACGGTCGTTTCGGCTGTCGATTTGGTCTGCGGTAATCACGAACATGTCGTAAGCCTCCACCCCTAATCCAAGATAATCAAGGCTACAAGATGAATTTATCATAAATAAGTTATAAACCTTAATAAGTGGCGACGAGACTCGCTGGTAATCTGGGGCCTGTGTCAGACCCCGTGATCCTCACCCAGCAGACCAACGATTCCTCCTTCGATAACGTATGGGAGGAAATCAACTGGCGCGGCCTCGTGCATGTGTCAACCAACGACGATGAGCTGCGCACGCTGCTCTCGGGCGACCCGATCACGTATTACTGCGGCTTTGACCCCACGGCGCCCAGCCTGCACCTCGGCAATCTGGTGCAGCTGCTGCTCATGCGCCGACTCCAACTCGCCGGCCACCGCCCCCTCGGGCTCGTCGGTGGATCCACCGGCCTGATCGGTGACCCGCGGCCGACCGCCGAACGCACGCTCACACCCGCCGACACCGTCGTCGAATGGGTCGGATACCTGCAGGCCCAGGTGTCGCGCTTCCTCAGCGCCGAAGGCACGAACGCCGTCACCATGGTGAACAACCTCGACTGGACGGCCCCGTTGTCGGCAATCGACTTCCTGCGCGAGATCGGCAAGTACTTCCGCGTGGGCACCATGCTCAAGAAGGATGCCGTGAGCGCGCGACTCAACTCGGATGCCGGCATCAGCTACACCGAGTTCAGCTACCAAATTCTCCAGGGACTCGACTACCTCGAGCTCTTCCGCAGCTACGGGTGCGTACTGCAGACCGGGGGAAGCGACCAGTGGGGCAACCTGACCAGCGGCACCGACCTGATTCGTCGCGCCGAGGGGGGCAGCGTGCACGCGATCGGCACGCCTCTCATCACCAACAGTGACGGCACCAAGTTCGGCAAGAGCGAGGGCAACGCGATCTGGCTCGACCCCAAGCTCACAAGCCCATATGCGTTCTACCAGTTCTGGCTGAACACCGACGATGCCGACGTGGTCTTTCGTCTCAAGGTGTTCACCTTCCTCAGCAAGGTTGAGATCGAGCGTCTCGCCGAAGCCGTGGCAACGGCACCGTACAAGCGCGAGGCCCAGCGCACCCTGGCCTTCGAGGTGACGAGTCTCGTGCATGGCGTTCCCGCAACGGATGCCGCGATCAACGCGGCACAGGCCCTGTTCGGCCAGGGGGAGCTGGCGGAGCTGGACCCGGCGACTCTCGAGGCGGCCCTGCGCGAACTGCCGAACACGACAACCGCCCCGCACGCCTCGGTGGTGCAGCTGCTGCTCGACACCGGACTCACGAAGAGTCTCGGCGAGGGCCGTCGCGCGGTGGCGCAGGGTGGGGTCTACCTCAATAACGTGAAGGTGGCCGGCGAAGACACCACCATTGAGGGCAATGTGTTGCCCGGGGGAGTGGCGGTGCTGCGTCGCGGCAAGAAGACGCTCGCCGGCGTCTTCGTCGAATAGCGGCGTCGAATACTGCGGTCGAGTCGCGCCGGGGCACGTCTCGGCGCGTTTCGGGCAGGTTTCAGACGAGTTTCCGGCGCGACACGCCCGGGATGAGGGTGAGAGTTGCAGCCCCCCGGGATTCACCGTAATGTCATCTAAGTCACCCCACAGGTTCGGAAAGCCGAAGAGCTAGCCGGCCTCATGCGGGACAAATTCTGGGTCAAGATATCGCGGTTCTGTCGCGTCTCTGGCCTGGTACGTGAAGTGCCTCAGCGAGAGTGCCCGTTAGGGTGTGAAGCTGGGTGCGTCCGATCCTTGAGAACTCAACAGCGTGCACAATGTCAAATGCCAAATACCTCGTGGTTGTTGTCCCGTTTCTAGCGGGTACGCAGCTGTGAGATTCCTTTGGAATATGAATTGAAAGTCGTGGTTTCGACCACGCAAAATAACAAAAGCAAGTCAGTAATGATTTGTTCTTGCTAGTTTCAAACTTGCATCTTGTTCGCCTATTCCGGCGG
>Ga0307487_1002237_pt1 | contig 12639 bp, 11 predicted proteins | sample CBIW12metaG_FD_203665 | JGI IMG/M metagenome (GOLD analysis project Ga0307487, IMG submission 203665) | Sea-ice brine microbial communities from Beaufort Sea near Barrow, Alaska, United States - CBIW 1.2 | ecosystem: Environmental > Aquatic > Marine > Coastal | place: USA: Alaska | collected... | reverse complement strand
CCTGGTCGACCAGGAGTTGGAGCAGGGTCTGCGTTCGATTGCGGTGCCAGTGTATGACTCCGCCGGGCATGTGTTGGCGGCAATGAATATCAGCACCCACGCCGGGCGCGTACCAGCTAGCGAGCTGGAGAAACGCTTTTTGCCGATCTTGCTCAATGCCAGTCGGGACTTGAGCAGCCAGCTGTTTCGGTCGTTGTGAGCACGCTGGCAGAAGTCTTGCGCAAGGTTCACAGCACGCTTAAAAGACCTCTGTGCCTGCAGGTTTGCCAAGGCCGGTTGGTTTACTTGCAAAAAAACTGCACGCGAAAAAAGTGTGCGGTTATCGCGCGCTGGCTATGTCGCCCTTGCTCTAACTCTTTAAACTGTTTTTATAAATTTGCTTGTGAACCTTGCACGCTAATAAAAACTATAAGAGCCCGTGAGTTATGGACTGTCGCCTACTTAACGAGAAAAGTCGGATATTCCACAATGCTGATCCCTATGCCGTCTCCGATTATGTGAATCAGCATGTTGGCTCGCATTGCATTCGTTTGCCCAAAAAGGGGCGGCTTGAGGCCAGCATTAACCACCGCACATTCGGTAGCCTGGATCTGTGTCGAATCAGTTACGGGGCCAGCGTGCGCGTCACCTCGCCAGCGCTGGAAACCATCTACCACCTGCAAATACTGCTCAAGGGTAACTGTCTGTGGCGTGGACGGGGCGAGGAGCACTATTTCACTCCAGGTGAGTTGCTGTTGATCAATCCGGACGATCCAGTCGATCTGACCTATTCCGACGACTGCGAGAAGTTCATCGTCAAGCTACCTTCGACCTTCCTTGAGCGCGCTTGCAGCGAGAACCACTGGCGTCTCCCGGCCGACGGCATTCGCTTCGCCTCACGACACAACCTTCAGCAGCTGGATGGATTCGTCAATCTGCTCGGCCTGGTCTGCGATGAAGCCGAAAGTGTACAGCCGATGATCCAGGTGCAAGAGCACTACACCCGGATCATTGCTACTAAGCTGCTCGGCCTGCTGACCAACAACATAGGTCGCGAGGAACTGAGCGAAAGCTGCCCATCGTTCGAATGTATCGCCCAGTACATCGAGGACAACCTCAAGCAGGATATCGGCCTGGAGCAGTTGGCCGAGGTGGTGCGCATGAGTCCGCGCTCGCTCTATGCGCTGTTCGAGCGCAACGCCGGCACCACGCCGAAGCACTACATCCGCAATAAGAAAATGGAGAAGGTGCACGCCTGCCTGATAGACCCGACCGCCAAGGTGCGTAACATCACCGAGGTGGCGCTGGATTATGGCTTCCTGCACCTGGGGCGCTTTTCCGAAAGCTACAAGAGCACCTTTGGCGAGCTGCCTTCCGACACCCTGCGCCGCCGCGTCTAAGCCAAGCTGCATACCCCTGCATACCCCTGCATACCCCTTGGCGTGCGGCTTCGCGAGTATGTCCTACGCACTGAACTTCTCTCCCCGAGGGCGCGCTAGCGTCCTCTCGCTGCCTGTTTCCCGTTCCGCCACACATGCCGTTTATCCGTTTTCGCCGCCCTGCAGAAAACGGATAGAGGTCGTGTGCAAAGTGGATATTGTCGGGCAGTCCTGAGCCGTAGCCTTGAATCCGTTGAAACAATAATAAATAACGGAGCCACGGCCATGACCCTGGAACTCGACTACCTCAATAGCCTGCTTGAAGAAGACAAAGAGAAGGGCATCTACCGCTGCAAGCGCGAGATTTTTACCGACCCTCGCTTATTCGACTTGGAGATGGAGCAGCTCTTCGAAGGCAACTGGTTGTATCTGGCCCATGAAAGCCAGATCCCCGAGAACAACGATTACTACACCACCCACATGGGGCGTCAGCCGATTTTCATCGCGCGCAACAAGGCCGGTGAGCTGAACGCCTTCATCAATGCCTGCAGTCATCGCGGTGCAATGCTCTGCCGCTTCAAGAGCGGGAACAAGGCCACCTACACCTGCCCGTTCCACGGCTGGACCTTCAATAACTCGGGCAAGCTGCTCAAGGTCAAGGACCCCAAGGACGCGGGCTACCCGGACAGCTTCGACTGCGACGGCTCCCATGACCTGAAGAAGGTCGCGCGCTTCGAGTCCTACCGCGGCTTCCTGTTCGGCAGCCTGCGTGAAGACGTTGCACCGCTGGAAGACTTCCTCGGCGAGTCGAGGAAGATCATCGACATGATCGTCGACCAGTCCGCCGATGGCCTGGAAGTGCTGCGCGGCTCCTCCACCTATGTCTACGAAGGCAACTGGAAGCTGCAGGCCGAGAACGGTGCCGATGGCTACCACGTTACCGCCGTGCACTGGAATTACGCCGCCACCCAGCAGCAGCGCAAGCAGAAAGAGGCCGGCGATGAAATCCGTGCCATGAGTGCGGGTGGCTGGGGCAAGAAGGGTGGTGGTTTCTACTCCTTCGACAACGGTCACCTGCTGCTCTGGACCCGTTGGGATAACCCGGAAGATCGGCCGATGTTCGCCGAGCGTGATCGTCTCGCCAGCGAGTTCGGTGAAGCGCGTGCCGATTGGATGATCGGCAATTCACGCAACCTCTGCCTGTACCCCAACCTGTACCTGATGGATCAGTTCGGCTCGCAGCTGCGCATCGCCCGGCCACTGGCGGTGGATAAGACCGAAGTGACCATCTATTGCATCGCGCCCAAAGGCGAGGGCGCCCAAGCCCGCGCCCGGCGTATCCGTCAGTACGAAGACTTCTTCAATGTCAGCGGCATGGCTACCCCGGACGATCTGGAAGAGTTTCGTGCCTGCCAGGCGGGTTTTGCCGGCCGTGCCATGGAATGGAACGACCTGTCCCGCGGAGCCAAGCACTGGGTTGAGGGCGCCGACGAGTCGGCCCAGGAAATCGACCTGCATCCGCTGATGAGCGGCGTGCGTACCGAAGATGAAGGCCTGTTCGTGCTGCAGCACCACTACTGGCAGCAGCAGATGATCGAGGCGCTGAAAAGACGCCAGGCTCAGCTGATTCACGTGGAGGGTGCGTAAATGAACGTGACTTACGAAACGATGCGCGATTTTCTCTACCGCGAAGCGCGCTATCTGGACGACAAACAGTGGGATGAGTGGCTAGAGCTGTATGCCCCTGATGCAACCTTTTGGATGCCGGCCTGGGATGACCGCGACCAGTTGACAGAGAATCCGCAGACGGAAATTTCGCTGATCTGGTACGGCAATCGCAGCGGTCTGGAAGACCGGGTGTTTCGCATCCGCACCGAGCGTTCCAGCTCCACCATTCCGGACACCCGCACTTCACACAACATCAACAACATCGAGATCGTTGAACAGGCCGATGGCCTGTGCAAGCTGCGCTTCAACTGGCACACCCTGAGCTTTCGCTACAAGGTCGTCGACCATTTCTACGGCACCAGCTTCTACACCCTGGATACCCGCGGGACGAATCCGCTGATCAAGGCTAAGAAGGTGGTTTTGAAGAACGACTACGTGCGTCAGATCGTCGACGTTTATCACCTCTAAAGGCACGGCCTGACGCTATTGCGCGTACTCAGGCGGTATTGGTAGGCGGCTTGACATGCTCGTTCACGGCCAGTGAACGGTGCGCTCTCGCCCCTTGCGTCTTGCCTGAGCTGCGCTCATCACGTTTCAGCTTGTGTTTTAACCACTGTTAAAGCGAGGTGTGCCATGAGCCACAAGATCGCATTGAATTTCGAAGACGGGGTCACTCGCTTCATCGATACCCAGGTTGGCGAAACCGTGGCGGATGCCGCCTATCGTCAGGGCATCAATCTCCCGCTGGATTGCCGCGATGGCGCCTGCGGTACCTGCAAGTGCTTCGCCGAAGCCGGTCAGTACGACCTCGGCGATGAATACGTCGAAGACGCCCTGAGCGAAGAAGAAGCCGAGCAGGGCTACGTGCTGACCTGCCAGATGCGCGCCGAAAGCGATTGTGTGGTGCGTGTGCCGGCCTCATCGGACGTGTGCAAGACCCAGCAAGCCAGTTACCAGGCAGCCATTAGCGCGGTGCGCCAACTGTCCGACAGCACCATCGCCTTGTCGATCAAGGGTGACGCGTTGAACACACTGGCGTTCCTGCCGGGCCAGTACGTCAACCTCCAGGTGCCGGGCAGCGAGCAGAACCGCGCCTATTCGTTCAGCACCCTGCAAAAGGACGGCGAAGTCAGCTTCCTGATCCGCAATGTGCCGGGCGGGCTGATGAGCAGCTTTCTCACCGGGTTAGCCAAGGCCGGCGACAGCATGACCCTGGCCGGTCCCTTGGGCAGTTTCTACCTGCGCGAAATCAAGCGGCCGCTGTTGCTGCTGGCCGGCGGCACGGGCCTGGCGCCCTTCACTGCGATGCTCGAGCGAATTGCCGAGCAGGGCAGCGCGCACCCGCTGCACCTGATCTACGGGGTGACCAACGATTTCGACCTGGTTGAGATCGACAAGCTCGAGGCCTTGGCCGCGCGCATTCCCAACTTCACCTTCAGCGCCTGCGTGGGCAACCCGGCCAGCAGCCACCCACTGAAGGGCTACGTCACTCAGCACATCGCGCCCAAGCATCTCAACGACGGCGATGTGGATGTCTACCTGTGCGGTCCGCCGCCGATGGTCGAGGCGGTCAGCAACTACATCCGCGAACAAGGCATTCAGCCGGCCAACTTCTATTACGAAAAGTTCGCGGCCAGCGCTTAAGCACTGAACGGGCTCTGGATTGCCTAGGCGCGGTTTCAGCCGCGAGCGAGTTGCCACAGCGCTTCGCGGCTGAAGCGCAGCGCCGCCCGGGCGCCCCTATGGGCAGGCCAGGTGAGCGTTAAGCCGTGGCGCATTTACATCGAGGTGAGAGAAATGAATAGGCGTTTTCAAGACAAGGTCGCCGTGGTCACCGGCGCCGCCCAAGGCATCGGCCGCCGCGTGGCCGAACGTATGGCCGAGGAGGGCGCGCGGCTGCTGCTGGTCGATCGTTCCGAGTTGGTGCATGAACTGGCCGATGAGCTGGCCGGCGTCACCGAGGTGCTGACCCTGACCGCCGATCTTGAGCAGTTCACCGAGTGCCAGCGAGTGATGGTCGCGGCGGTCGAGCGTTTTGGCCGCCTGGACATCCTGGTCAACAACGTCGGCGGCACCATCTGGGCCAAGCCGTTCGAGCACTACCAGGCGCACGAGATCGAGGCCGAAGTGCGGCGCTCGTTGTTCCCGACGTTGTGGTGCTGTCACGCCGCACTGCCGCAGATGCTCGAGCAGGGCAGCGGCGCCATCGTCAATGTCTCCTCGATCGCCACCCGCGGGGTCAATCGCGTGCCCTACGGCGCGGCCAAGGGCGGCGTGAATGCCCTGACCGCCTGCCTGGCGTTCGAGACTGCCGAGCGCGGTATTCGGGTCAATGCCACTGCACCAGGCGGCACCGAAGCGCCGCCACGGCGTATCCCGCGCAACAGCGCCGAACAAAGCGAGCAGGAGAAGGCCTGGTACCAGCAGATCGTCGACCAGACCGTCAGCAGCAGCCTGATGAAGCGCTACGGGAGCATCGACGATCAGGCCGGAGCCATTTTGTTTCTCGCTTCCGACGACGCCGCCTATATCACCGGCGTGACCTTGCCCGTGGGTGGTGGCGACCAGGGCTGATGGCGACACAACGACCTGCCGACCCGTGCCGGCGTCCAGAGCAGCAGCATAAAAATAATGCGGCGCCGGTGCCTGTAGCCACGGCTTCCTGACCTAACTTTCGGAACCTGAAATGAGCCAAGTCCTGATTGAAAGTATCGAGGCGATCATTGTCGATCTGCCCACCGTCCGCCCGCACAAGCTGGCGATGCACACCATGCAGCAGCAGACCCTGGTGGTTATCCGCCTGCGCTGCGCCGACAGCATCGAAGGCCTAGGCGAGTCGACCACCATCGGTGGCCTGGCCTACGGTAACGAGAGCCCGGAGAGCATCAAGCAGAATATCGACAGCCACCTGGCGCCGCTGCTGATCGGTCAGGATGCGGCCAATATCAACGCCTGCATGCAGCGTCTGGATAAGGCCGCCAAGGGTAATACCTTCGCCAAGTCCGGCCTGGAAAGCGCGTTGCTGGATGCCCAGGGCAAGCGCCTGGGGTTGCCGGTCAGCGAGCTGCTCGGCGGCCGCGTGCGCGACAGCCTGGAAGTGGCCTGGACCCTGGCCAGCGGCGACACCGTCAAGGACATCGCTGAAGCCGAGCAGATGCTCGACATTCGCCGGCATCGGATCTTCAAGTTGAAGATCGGTGCCAATGAAGTCAGCCAGGATCTCAAGCACGTCATCGCCATCAAGCGCGCCCTCGGCGACAGCGCCAGCGTGCGGGTCGACGTCAATCAGGCCTGGGACGAATCGGTGGCCCTGCGTGCCTGCCAGGTGCTAGGCGACAACGGCATCGACCTGATCGAACAACCTATTTCGCGGATCAACCGCAGCGGCCAGATTCGTCTGAACCAGCGCAGCCCGGCCCCGATCATGGCCGACGAGTCGATCGAAAGCGTCGAAGACGCCTTCAGCCTGGCCGCCGACGGCGCCGCCAGCATCTTCGCCCTGAAGATCGCCAAGAACGGCGGTCCGCGTGCCGTGCTGCGCACCGCGGCAATCGCCGAGGCAGCCGGTATCGCCCTGTACGGCGGGACCATGCTGGAAGGCTCGATCGGCACGCTGGCCTCGGCCCACGCCTTCCTCACCCTCAAGCAATTGACCTGGCACACAGAGTTGTTCGGTCCGCTGCTGCTGACCGAGGAAATCGTCCGCGAGGCGCCGGTCTATCGCGACTTTCACTTGCACATACCCCGCACGCCAGGTCTGGGCCTGAGCCTGGACGAAGAGCGCCTGGCGTTTTTTCGCCGGGCATGACGCGGTAAATGACCCCGTTCGCAGAGGAGAGAATTGCATGCTGTTTCACGTAAAGATGATCGTAAAACTGCCGGTGGATATGGACCCGGCCAAGGCCGCCCAGATCAAGGCGCGCGAGAAAGAACTGGCCCAAGGCCTGATGCGCGAGGGCAAGTGGCGCCACCTGTGGCGCATCGCCGGGCAGTACGCCAACTACAGCGTATTCGACGTGGAAAACGTGCAGGAACTGCATGACACCCTGATGCAATTGCCGCTGTTTCCCTACATGGAAATCGAGATCAATGCCCTGTGCCGGCATCCCTCGTCGATCCGTGAAGACGACCGTTGATTAGTCCTAGAACAAAAAATAGAGGCAACCACCATGACCGTTAAAGTTAGTCACACTGCCGAAATCCAGAACCTGTTCAATGAGGCCGCTGGCTGTAACAACGAGCAGGGCAGCCCGCGGGTCAAACAGATCATGCTGCGCATCATCAACGACGCGGCGAAGATCATCGAAGACCTGGAAATCACCGACGATGAGTTCTGGCACACGGTGGAATACCTCAACCGCCTGGGCGGCCGCAATGAAGCCGGCCTGCTGGTGCCGGGTCTGGGCCTGGAACACTTTCTCGACATCCTGCAGGACGCCAAGGATGCTCAGATCGGCCTGACTGGCGGCACGCCACGGACCATCGAAGGCCCGTTGTATGTTGCTGGCGCACCCATGGCCGAAGGCCTGGTACGCATGGACGATGGCAGCGAGTTGGACGCCGCTACCGTGATGTTCCTCGAAGGCGTGGTGCGCGACACTCAGGGCCAGCCGGTGGTTGGCGCCGTGGTCGATATATGGCATGCCAATACCCAGGGTAGCTATTCCTACTTCGACCAGAGCCAGTCCGAGTACAACCTGCGCCGGCGGATTGTCACCGATGCCGACGGCCGTTATCGCGCGCGCAGCATCGTGCCGAGCGGCTACGGCTGCTCGCCGGATGGCCCGACCCAGGAATGCCTGGACCTGCTCGGCCGCCACGGCCAACGCCCCGCGCACATCCACTTCTTCATCTCTGCTCCCGGCCATCGGCACCTGACCACCCAGATCAACCTGGCGGGCGAGCAGTACCTGTGGGATGACTTCGCCTACGCCACCCGCGAAGGCCTGGTCGGCGACATCACCTTCGTTGAGGACGCTGCCGCCGCCAATGACCGTGGTGTGCAGGGACGCTTTGCCGAGCTGGCGTTCGATTTCCAGCTGCAGAAGGCCCCGGTCGCCGAAGCTGAGCAGCGCAGCAAGCGTCCGCGCGCGTTGCAACAGGCCTGATGTCACAGGCCCGGCAGTAGCCCATAGGGTTGCTGCCGGGTTGCCTGACGTGCTTCACCCATAACAAGAGCAATCCGGACTGCGTGTCACGGATGGCCTGATGCGCCTTGCAGCGAGGTTCCATGAAAGCCTTGATCAACGATTTTTCCCTGTCTGCCGCGGTAGCCGGCTTTATCGCCACCGTGATTTCCTATGCCGGCCCCCTGGTGATCATCTTCCAGGCGGCCGAGAGCGCAGGCTTGTCACATGCCGTGCTGTCGTCCTGGGTCTGGGCGATCTCCATTGGCAGCGCGGTGCTCGGCATCGGCCTCAGCCTGCGGTATCGCGTGCCGATTATCATCGCTTGGTCGGCACCGGGCTCGGCGTTGCTGGTCTCGTTGTTGCCGCAGATCAGCCTGAACGAAGCGGTCGGCGCTTATATCGTCGCCAGCCTGATTATCTTCGTGGTGGGTATCAGCGGCGCCTTCGATCGCATCATCAGCAAGCTGCCGGCGGCGATCTCCGCCGGCATGCTGGCCGGCATCCTGTTCAGCTTCGGCACCGGCTTGTTTGTCTCGCTGCAAGGCAAGCCTTTCCTGGTGCTGGCGATGTTCGCTAGCTACCTGGTGGTCAAACGTTTGCTGCCGCGATACGCGGTAATGGCGGTGCTTGTAGTCGGCTGTACGATCGCGTTTGCCACTGGCGACCTGCGCCAAGAGGCGCTGGTTATCGGTCTGGCCACGCCCGTCTGGATCAGCCCCGAGTTCAGCCTGGCGGCGACCCTGAATATTGCCCTGCCGTTGGTGATGGTGGCACTCACCGGCCAGTTCGTGCCGGGCATGGCGGTGCTGCGCAACGCCGGCTACCAGACCCCAGCCAGCCCGATCATCAGCAGCAGTGCCCTGGGCTCGCTGCTGCTGGCACCGTTCGGCTGCCATGGCCTCAACCTGGCGGCGATCACCGCAGCCATCTGCACCGGTCCCGAAGCCCACGAAGACCCGTCCAGGCGCTATGTCGCTGGCGTAGTGGGCGGTTTTTGCTACCTGTTGCTGGGGCTGTTCGGCGCCACCTTGGTGTCGCTATTCACCGCCTTTCCCAAAGAACTGATCGCCGCCCTGGCTGGATTGGCGCTGTTCGGTGCGATTGCCGGTTCTCTGACCACGGCCATGGCTGTGCTGGATCAGCGCGAGGCGGCCTTGATCACTTTTCTGGTTACCGCTTCGGGCATGTCTTTTCTGGGCCTGTCCGCCGCCTTCTGGGGGTTGGTATTCGGCATCGTCGCTCATCTCTTATTGAGCGCTCGGCGTGCGCCGGTCGCCAAACCTGCGGCCGTCGCACGCCGAGCCATCGCCAAGGAGCAAGAGTCAGGCTGAGGTTGACGAATCACAGCCTTATGCCGCCTCGTCTGCCGCGTGCTGGGCGAGGCGCAAGCAAGACCACCCAGTTGCAATGCTTGGCGTATGCCCGGCAACGGTGGAGTACAGCAACACGTTAAAAACTATAAATTTAATAACAATAAAGAGTGAGCAGATGAACCAGTATTTGAATCTGAAGCCCGTACTGCTATCCGTTGCCGTTGCCCTCAGCTTGCCAGCCTTGGTGCAGGCGGCCGAGGGCGGTTTTATCGAGGACACCACCGCGACCCTGCAGGCGCGCAACTACTACTTCAGCCGTGACTACTCCGACATTGTCGGCCCTAACCAGCAGTCCAAGGCCGAGGAGTGGGCCCAGGGTTTTATCCTCAACGTCAAATCCGGCTACACCTCGGGTCCGGTCGGCTTCGGTGTCGACGCCGTGGGCTTGCTGGGGATCAAGCTCGACAGCAGCACGGATCGGGTCAACACCGGTTTGTTGCCAGTACATGGCGATGGTCGGGCGGCCGATGACTACAGCCGCCTGGGCGCCGCCCTGAAGATCAGGGTATCGAAGACCGAGCTGAAGATCGGTGAACAGCAATTGATGCTGCCGGTGCTGTATTTCGGCGATATCCGCCTGCTGCCGCCGACCTACCAGGGCGCCAGTATCGTCTCCAAGGAGATCGCCGGGCTGACCCTGCAGGGTGGTCAGTTGCGCTCCACCAGCCTGCGTAACGAGGGCGGTGATGATGAACTGGGCGCCATGGTCGGTTTCGTGCCGCGGCGCAATGCCGGCGCGCTGATCACCACAGACCGCTTCAACTATGCCGGTGCCGACTACAGCTTCAATGACAACCGCACCTCGGTCGGCGCCTGGTATGCCCAGCTGGAAGACCTCTACAACCAGCGTTACGTCAGCCTCAAGCACAGTGAGCCGGTCGGCGACTGGGTACTCGGCGCCAGTCTCGGTTATTTCGACTCAACCGAGGACGGCGAACAGCTGCTCGGCAAGCTGGACAACCAGGCGGCTTTCTCATTGCTGTCGGCCAAGTACGGGGCCCATACCTTCTACCTCGGCTACCAGGCGATGTTCGGTGACGATGGCCTGCCGCGGGTGTTCGCCAATGTCAGCCCGCTGGGTAACGAGGTGCCGACCTTTACCTTCGATTCGGCTGACGAGCGCTCCTGGCAGGCGCGTTACGACTACGATTTTGCCGCTATGGGCGTGCCGGGTCTGGTCGCCGGGGTGCGCTACCTCAAGGGCGACAACGTCGACACCGGCCGCGGTTTCGAGGGCAAGGAGTGGGAGCGCGACCTGGACGTCGGCTATGTGGTGCAGAGCGGTTCACTCAAGGGCCTGGGCGTGAAGGTGCGCAACGTCACCGCACGTTCCAACTATCGCACCGACGTAAACGAGAACCGCCTGATCTTCAACTACACCTGGAGCCTGCTGTAGCGGACCCGCAACACAAAACGGCAACACACCGTGTTGTCCTTTAACGCTGCGCCGTAGAGCGCAGCTGGAGAAAATAATGAACAAGAATAACAAGATGCCTTGCAAAACCCGTTTCAGCGCGACCCTCGGTGCGCTGGCACTGGGCATTTCCCTGGCCACGGCGGCACACGCCGCAGAGCCGGTAAAAATAGGCCTGCTGCTGCCTTATACCGGCACCTATGCCGCCCTCGGCGAGGCCATTACCAACGGCATGAAAATGGCCATCGAGCAGGGCGGCGGCCAGCTCGGCGGGCGTGCGGTGGAATATGTCAGTGTCGACAGTGAAGCCAATCCCGGTAAAGCCGTGCCGAATATGCAGAAGTTGATTTCTGGCTCGCAGGTCGACGTGGTGGTTGGTCCCGTGCATTCCGGGGTCGGCATGGGCGCAGCCAAGGTTGCCCGCGAGACCGGCGTGCCGCTGATCATCCCCAACGCCGGCTTCAACGCGGCCACCGGGCCGTTGTGCGCGCCGAACATCTTTCGCACCTCCTTTACCTCCTGGCAAACCGCCTACCCGATGGGCCAGATAGCGGCGGACAAGGGTTACAAGAATATCGTCACTGTTGCCTGGCGTTATGGCTTCGGCACCGAGTCGGTCGAGGGCTTCAAGGAAGGCTTTGAAAAAGCCGGCGGCACCGTCAGCAAGGAAATCTATGTGCCCTTTCCGTCAGTGGAGTTCCAGTCCCAGCTGACCGACATCGCGGCGCTCAAGCCGGATGCGGTATTCGTGTTCTTTGCCGGTGGCGGCGCGGCCAAATTCGTCAAGGATTACGCGGCGGCTGGCCTGCAGGGCAAGATCCCGCTGCTCGGCTCGGGCTTTCTTACCGAAGGCACACTGGCTGCGCAAGGCCAGGCTGCCGAAGGGGTGCTGACCACGCTGCACTATGCCGACAGCCTGGATACGCCGCAGAACAGCACGTTCCGCGAGGACTACCGGCAGAAGTTCAGCAAGGAGGCCGACATATACGCGGTGCAGGGCTACGACACCGGTCTGCTGCTAGCCCAATCGCTGGAGAAAGTGGCCGGCAATACCGAGGATCGCGCGGCCTGGACCGCCGCCATGGCCGAAGCCAAGATCGACAGCCCGCGAGGCGAGTGGACCTTCTCCAAGGCGCATAACCCGGTGCAGAACATCTACCTGCGCGAAGTGCGTGAGGGCGCCAATGTGGTGGTCAGTACCGCCGCCACCGGCCTGGCCGACCCGGCGCGAGGCTGCAAGCTCTAGCCCGCACCGTTGTCCCCACGCTCTGGCCGCCAGCGGGTGGCCGGTGCGGTTGGTTCGTTGCATCGAGTTTGCTAGCCGAGCTCTGGATACCGCGTTGTTGCACTTGGTCATAGCCGACTATGACCCGTCGCAGCGCCTCGTCTGGAACCTTCCGCGCGCACCGCTTGAGTCGATTGACCAGCCTTGCCGGCCAGCCGTGGCCAGAGGGTGGGCCTGCATCATTCCTGACTTTGGTATGCCCGATGGAACTTTCCACCATTCTTATCCAGACCATGAACGGTCTGCAGTACGGGCTGTTGCTGTTTCTGATTGCCAGCGGCCTGACCTTGATCTTCGGCATCATGCACATCATCAACCTGGCACACGGCGCGCTTTATATGGTCGGTGCGTATCTGGTGTATTGGTTGACGACCTTGGTCGGCAATCTGTTTCTCGCCATCCTCCTGGCGCT
>Ga0307487_1002236_pt1 | contig 12640 bp, 12 predicted proteins | sample CBIW12metaG_FD_203665 | JGI IMG/M metagenome (GOLD analysis project Ga0307487, IMG submission 203665) | Sea-ice brine microbial communities from Beaufort Sea near Barrow, Alaska, United States - CBIW 1.2 | ecosystem: Environmental > Aquatic > Marine > Coastal | place: USA: Alaska | collected... | reverse complement strand
TCAGTTGCTAGGCCGGGATGACGAGCTGGTGATCAGCGTCCTTCGCGAGTCAGCTGACCTGCTCAAGAAGCGAGAGCCCCGTGGCGGCGCCCTCTCTGAAGAGCACGTTGCTTTTCTCATTCAGTCGGGTGCGTTTACCCCCCCGCGAGTTCGCTGACAGCCAGGCCCGCCTCGCACGCGGCGACCTCGCGGAGCTGGAGCGCAAGACGCGCCTGGAGGCAGTAAGCAATTCATTGAGTGCCGCTGAAGTGGCGTTGCTGCTCAGCATTGACGCCTCACGGGTGCGCCACCGTCAGGCCAAGGGCAGCCTGTACGCGTTCGTGGCCGGCGGCTAACGTCGCTATCCGACTTGGCAGTTCACCACTAACTCGACTCAGACTGTGCTCCCAGGCCTCGCCACGCTTGTCAAGGCTTTCCCCGATGACATGCACCCCGCGAGCATTCAGGGCTTCATGTCGACCCCGCAGGAGGACCTGCGCGTTAAGGGCGAACGCCTGACCCCGGTGGAGTGGCTGGTGCACGGCGGCAACCCCCAAGCACTCATTGCGATCCTGGACAGCTTCCTCCAGTCCTGAGCCCCTTAGTCGGCTCTCGTGTGGCCCACGCGCCCGCCATTAGCGAAGGAAAATTAACTAGCGTCGCGCCAAGCCGTCAGAACTGTTGTCGGAGGTCCGGGCTGAATCGCCGGCGCCGATCGGAGATCGACACCGAGACTGCGTCGGCACGCCCGTTTACGTCCAACGTCGGCGGGGCGCTTGTCAGGAACTCACCCAGTCGATCACGTTGGGCTGGTCATCCACGACCCAACTGATGCGAGTGCGCGCGTTGACCCAGCCGGTCAGTTCGAGGGAACGCTCCGGGCCCTGTTCGCGCGGACTCGGTGCAACCCGAGGGTGAGTCCGATCTCCTCCAAGAATAGAACGTCCAGACCGAAGCATCGATAACGAGGCGTCCATACTGGCATGCGTGGTGAGCCGCGGTCACAGGCGGCTGGCGTCCCCAGGCGCTCGGGCCAATTAGACTCATCCACATAGGCCACCTGAGCACAAATGTGCGCCCGAAAGATGACGTCATCATTAGAGACTGCGGCGAACGGGGATTCAGTTGGTGTTCAGTATGGCGACCGTGCGGTCGGATTTCACGAGGCAAGGCTGGTCACGACAGAAGGGCACTCTCGAAGATTTGCGCCGACGGGCCTCTCTCGATGGGCTTCGAAGCGCCGCAGGCGGCACGAGCTCTAGCGAGCGCATCTTGGTTCCCTACGAGACGGCGAAAGCCCCCAGACGCTCTCTGAGCGCCGTGTACGGGCTAGGAAAACAACCACTGCACTCCGATGGGGCGCATTTGCGCACACCTCCCGATGTCGTGGTGCTTCACTCCGCTGCCCCGAGCACGACCTCGACAGTCGTTTGGACTCCTGCGCTCCGCGGCGACAATGCGCTGCCCGCCGCCGCTCGCGATGGAATCTTCACCGTGCGCGGCAATGGTGAGAGTTTCCTCGCCGTCGCGCATAATCAGGACAGGCTCCGCTTTGACCCCGTGGTCATGAGTCCAGGTGACGCCTTCGCGCACGAAACCGTTGCCTACCTCGACGCTGCGCGGCCCCGTTCTGAAGTTCATTTGTGGGACGAGCCCGATCTGTTGCTCTTCATCGACAACCGACGGGCTTTGCACGCGCGCGACCGTGTGCTAGACGCCGAGACTCGCAGTATTTCTAGGATCGTGTACCAGTGGGGCGAGAAGCCATGAACACGCCCTGGGACGCAGATGCTCTCTGGCTCAAATCGCGAATGTTCATCAACCGCTCGATGGACTCCGACCGCGAGTTCGAAGAACAAGCGTTCTGGGCCTCAGCAGCCCTGGAGCTGCTAGGGAAAGCCGCACTCGTGCGGATCTCGCCGATGCTCATCGCGCATCCCAACGACGACGGGCACAGCCTCCTCATTGCTAGCGGCGCGGTCGACTATACCGACAAGTTCAGCAGCGTCCAGGCCAAGGCCATCTGGTCGCGATGCGCGCGCGCGTTTCGCACTTTCAACGAGCGTGAGGCAGGGAAGATCGCTGCCGGGCGCAATGAATATATCCACTCAACGGGGGTTGGATTCGATTCGATACCGCAGGCGCTGTGGTGGCCCCGCTATTGGGCACAGGCCTTCATCCTCATCGAGCACCTGGACCAGACGATAACCGACTTCGTCGGTTCGGCCCGCTCCACGCAGGTTGAGGTCCACCTGGCGGAGAACAAGCAGTACCTCGAGCAACGGCTCGCCACCCTAGTTGAGCGGGCTAATTCGCTCCTAAGCCGTCACCGAGCGGGTGCGCTGAGCTCGCGTCTCGCGGCGGAGTGGGGGCTGTTCTCGCTCGGTTACTCCGAGTACACCGAGTCGCGAAAATGCCCCGCATGCGGGTCGGACGGGCTGGTGGGTGGAGAGGAAGTCATAGAAAGCCACATCGAGTACCAGGCATCCTATGGGAGCGACCCGTTCTACGATCCCCGGACAATCACCCTCGATATCTCACCCGACGAATTCAGGTGCCCTACGTGTCATCTAGTCCTCGATGAGCCGGAACTCCTCGAGGAGGCAGGCCTCGACTCCCTCTTCCAAGCCGAGGGCGACCCGGAAGATTTCTACGACGAGCCGGAATACGAAAACGAATGACCTAGAGCTGTGGGTCCGTAGCTCATGCAGTCAGGCCATAGACTCCCCCGGAACCTCCGCGAAGGCCATCGGAGATTCGGTCTCGGGAACTATCTGTTTCTACAAACCGAAAGACGGGCCTCCATGATCTCCAGGTGGTGCCATCCGCTCGAGATCCATCAGGCCTACGAGCCCAGAAGGGTGAGCTCCACAGCCGGGTCGCGGTGATCGAACGGCAGGGGCAGTCATGCTGGTTTTGGTCGCCGCATGGAGCTCAACAGTCGGGCTGTCGTCTCGCGCCGTTAAGGCGTTCTCTTCCCCGGAGTGCATTCGCAGCGGAACATCAGAGCGGTACGATCCGAAACGTCGCCTTGGGACCCCGGTATAGAACCGTAATGCCGGCATTGATGCACGCCGTGATCCCATCGATCTCATCGCCCTTCCGAACGGCGTGTGCCTTAGTCTTATCCTCGTTTTCCGGGCCGAACAGCGCCCAGGAGTTCGGTCCGGGGTCGGTAGTGAACCGCGACGCGTAGCGCACGCCGTCGAAACCGGAGTCGTCGAACGCCGTAGCCCACTCCTGATAGACGGGATAGTCCTCGCCGGCGCACATCTCGCGGTTCACATGGTGCAGCACCGCGTCTCCGTCAGCGATGTTGGCGTATTTCTTGCCCGCGGGAGGAATGATCGACGAGACCCTGACGGCTGCCGCATCGTCTGCGAAGATCGGTTGACCGTCGGATACGAGCTCGCCAAGCGCCTCACGGATAGCCGTGCGCGCGCTGTCCGCGAAGCAATTCGTGCCTCTTGGCGACTTGAGATTGAATCGTCCGTTAGTGCTTGACGAGAAATACCAAGCGCTGAAGGCCGCTCCGTGAGCTCGAAACTTTGTGTCGGCGGTGCTTGTCTCGTAGGGAAAGGCGCTGAGATCCTGCCCTGGGTGAGGTGGTCTCTGGGCCGGCGCACTACGGGGTGCAGAGGCCACGCTCAACTGGCCAACGCCGACTTGATCCGGCCGGCCGTCGCGACCACCGTATCAGCCAGGTCGGTACGCAGGGCCTCTGCTGGCGTTCTCCCGCCGAGCTTCGACATCGAATGGTTGAGCCAGATCGCTGTTCCCCAGGCGTCGGTAGTGTCGGGGTTTATCGCGTCGACGACTTCTCTTAGCCGCGGAAGCGGCTCACCCTTATCGGTGAACTGAAATGCCGGGTAGATCCAATGCCCGTCCGAGGACTGCACGCCGAGAATGTTTCTACTGCTCACCCGGGAAGCGATGGCCTCTTTGTTGATTCCGAGCCATCTTGCGAGGCCGGCCGTATCGTAGAAAGGGCCAACGGCCGCGTCGAGATCGTTGGTTTCCGGCAGGCTGGCGACCATGCGGTTGGCGACATCCTCGAGAGACTTACCCAACTCGATCGTGGAGGCTAACTTTGCTCCCGATACCTTGTCGAGGATGATTAAAATAAGTTTCTCCTGCGCGGATGTTACCTTCCGAGGCGCGTTCTTTCCCAAGCGAACGAGCTTCACCGACCGTTTCCCGTCGCTGCGGCCGAATCTAGCCTCATTAATTTCGGGCGCGCGAGCGATTTCGTGGGCTTCACGCTGGCGCTTCTGGTCTCGAACTCCGCGCTTTGCGCGGGTCATTCCCAACACGGGGACCGGAAGATGGCCGATTCTTCGGCCGCGTGTTAAGCCCCTCGGCGATACAAGGGAATCGCGGTCACTTTTATTGTCACTCGCCGACTTCTGGACGGAGCCGATCAGCTCATCGCTGTTCTCAAGATCCGCGCGAGCCGCAATCTTCTTTCCGAAGTGAGCCATGAGACCTTCCAGACAAGTGGGTAGTGGCGTCGGTTCAGATTAGCACCGCTCCAGTCAGTTGGGTCAAGGGCCTGGAGAAGCACGACTCCCGAGCGACAGTGAGGATGACGGGAAAATCGTTAGCGACGAGCAACCTCGGCTGACGAACAAATGCTCCTCACCGCGCATAGGCACAGACTCGCGAGAACTGACGGGCACGCACCTCGCCCCCTTCGATGGGACTTCTCGAACGACGGGGGTGCTCTCTTTTTTCTGACCGCAGGAGAGTGCACGCAGCAGGCAGGTCTAGACGCTGGAAGCTGGCAGGAGCCGATGAGCTAAAAGCCGTCCCCCGGGGCTGCGCCCCGTCGGCATGGAAGCGCAATCCATAGCCGGCGCAAGCGCCGTCTCTGTATCCTCTGAAGGTCCGACTGGGCATAAGCGGATGACTGTAATTCCCAACTTGCGGCAGTTCCGCAAAAAGCCGCGCAACTGCCGCAAGTTCCGAATCACACTGGGCAAAGAACCGGATCAGTGACTGAGCTGGTGGCAAGAGGTTACGAAGCTGACGGCGCCTCCGGGGCGGATCCTGGGACTGGATCTGAAACGTGCTCTGATGCCAAGCTCTGATGCCAAGCTCTGTTACTCGGCGCATCCAGCACAGATGTCATGCGCGCGCCTCGAGGGGCAACGACGAGACCAGCTGCTGCTGCAGCTGGTCCCCTGCGACTGATCTTGCAACGGGGCCTGCGGCCAACCAGGCGACTACATTCGTGTCGACTGCGTCTCCAATGGGCTGAGGCTCACCAGGCTTCCAGGGCGCCTCTACGAGGCTATCCCGATTCTCACTCCTGCGTCGATCGAAGCGGATGGTCAGCGACGCCTCTCCGAGACGGCTCTGACACGGCAGTAGTCGCTATGAGGAGGAGCACGGCATAGCCGAGCTCCGCGCTGAGTGATGAGCAAAAGCAGCCGCGTGCCCGCGTCTGCGCCGGGGTGAAAAGAGCATGGTGACAAGGGGTGAAACGCGCTCTGCATCGCTTCGCTCAAAGGCTGGAACCACGGTGCCAAGGCCCCGTGAAAGTGGGTGACAGCCAAACCCCGCCTTTCCAACGAAAAATGATGTCACTGTCACCACCCCCTAGTGCTGTCTCCTACGTCGACGGGGGTGGTGACAGAGGGTGTGGAACCATCCTTTTCCGCTGATACACCAGCAAATATGACCACGATCCTACGCTGAAGCTTCGGATGCGTGAGAGAAAGGGAAAGGGCATAAGGGGGGATGGTGCCAAGCGTCGTTTTTCAATCCGCTGCGCTACTTGAAAATCTAGCTTGTCAGTCGGCATAGCCGACATCCCTTCGGGCGACCCAGTGGCCTTCGCTTCGCTCGGTCTCTGTGTCTTCCTCTCCCTCGTCGCTGCGCTCCTTGGGCCCTTACTGCGTCGCTGCGCTCCTTGCCCTTCACCGCCCCTGTGGGGGCGTTGCCGGGTGCCTTCTAACGACACCGTGCCTCCGCTCCGCTCCCCCTCGGACGCCGCCAGGATCCACCGTCTTCCAGCCGGCGACAGCGGAGCGGTGAAGCTGCTCCTCTGACCAAACGGGAGCTGACTGTGCCCCTCCATCACGCCCCTACGCGGATGACGAGACCCACGCCAAATTCCGGGAGCTCTTCATTGTCGAGGGCGCACCCGTGCGGCCTCCATCCCGTCGGCCAGCCCCACCGCGATCGCCGGCGAGCTGCGCGCATTTCGCGCCAAGACGTGCTGCACCCATGAAAGCGAGCCTAGGAGAATCTGCCTGGAGAAGACCGTCTTCAACGTCCAAAGAGCGCTCCGGATCTTGCTTCCCGGCAATTTCGCGGGCACAGTTCTAACACCTTGTCGGCCTGCCCTATGGCGCTGCGCGTCCTGCAGATCAGAAACAATCGTTTTGATCACTGACTCTTCGACGTCAGTTTGCTGCGCCACAAACGTTGCTCAAGATGTGTTTGTGGCGCAGCCCAAGTCGGACGTTAATCCGACTCGACGGCGGGGTTCTGCTTCGGGTTCCAGGAGCCGAGGGACCATCCGGTGATATCGGCCAGGGCGCCGCGCCACAGAGGCACCTGTGTGTAGACGTTTCCCACACCGATACGAACGTCTTTCATATGGAGGAAGGAACGAGCGCGAGTGGGCAGCTCCGCTTCACCGCGGCGCTTTGCATGCTTGAGCACTTCGTCGTGCGCCTGGTTGAAGAGCTTTTCGATGTAGATCGTCGTCTCCCCCGCACCGGCTTCCTTGTACTGGTCGACCACGCCGGCCATCCACTCTGCGCGGCTGACCGCAAGACCCGAGAGCACAACTCCGCCGGAGGTCACGGTCAAACCGATGACGCCACCAAGGGCCTCATCGTTGATTCCATGCGCAAAGTTGAGAACCGTGTCGAAGAACCAGTCCTTCGCACGGATGTCGTCGGCGGTATAATTGTCCGGGTCGGTATCCGGATCCCAAGGGTTCGCGGATACATAGGCGTCGTCGTTGGTGTCGGTGATCTCGTCGGCCATGCTGGTCTCCTGTCGGGTCTGACCAACACAGTTGTATTGGTCTCCACGTTGAGCCTACGCGCGGGCGGCCAGACGATTTGGCTATGGCGCCCGCATGGATTCGGATCTGCCCTTCCGGACTGGTAACGCTGTCTAGTCTCGATGATGCCTATAGGCTTGCCGGCTAGTGGATTCTGCACCGATACCAGGTGACGCAGGAGGTGCCCTACGAAGGGGACGTGGACACAGTCGCCCTGATCTTCCCGATGGCGGTGTGGGGCCTGTGGTGGTTATATTCGTGGAGCCAGTCTGGGAGGGCGTTGCGCCTTGCTGATTCGGTGGCATAGAAGTCCGAAATCACCACATATGGCACTCAGAACCAGAAACACTCCCTGCCCAATAGTAGGGATAAGTGCGATTATCGGGGGTAAAAAACCACCCCCTTGAAGTGAGATGAGGCTGAGTTGAAAAGGGGTTGAGTACGCTCGTCGTCCACAAAGAGGTTGTGTGAAACACGAGGGGTGTCGGGTGCGGACGCTACGCTCAAGGTGAAATGAGCGCTGACCTCTTTATCTCTTATGCCTGGACTTCCAACGAGCATCGCGAGTGGGTTCGCCTACTCGCGAGCCAGCTTCATCAACTCGGTTACGTCGTGCAGATTGACGAGGCTGTCGACTATGGCGCCAGCTTGAGTGGCTTCATGCGCGAGGTGATCGACGCGAGACACGTCTTGCTCGTGGTCGACGAAAATTATGTTGACCGTGCCGATCACAAGCCAGAGTCGGGCGTGGGCATCGAGACAAAGTGGATAAGCGCGGTCCATGCCGATAAACCGACAACGTGGCTATCCGTCCTGTGGGTGCGCAATCCGAAGCGACGGCTGCCCTCATGGTTGGACGGCCGCGACCCGAAGGGCTTTGACTTTAATGCAAGACCCGTCGAAAACAACTTCCCCGGAGCCACGCAACTCAACGAGATCTGGCGGTGGGTTGAAGGTCTGCCAGCGAGTGCGGTCAACGCCATCCCCCTGGCGGAGATGCGTAGGCGGGCGGCGAGACTCGAGCGCATGGACGTCCTCCGCGATCCAGGCCAGTACGCGAGCCCGTCTCTGAGCGGAAAGGCTACTTTCCGGCACGGCGACCATCGGGATTACAGCATCGGGTACGACGAATATGAGTTCAAGATCCAATTCAGCGGGCGTGGACAGGCCGGTGTCTACGTCTATATCGACGGAGGATTGAAGGCCCTCGGGCTGATTACAAGCGAGATCTTCGATCCGGCAAATGTTGAGAGTTTTCTTCGACCTGCAAGAACCGCGCAGCCGTTGGTTGGGCAGAAGGTGGTACTCCTCAACGCCACGGGGGCACTGTGCGTCATTACGATCGACGAGGTGCAGGCCGAGGTCAACGACGAGGTATATACCCCTGCGCACGTTACTTTCAGCTGGGAAGTTCTAGGGCCGTAGAGACCGTTCCGTGCGCATCCGTGGGCCCGATATGAACACGTTTGCGTTGGGAGACCACGCAAAGTGTCGCCCGCCCACAAGGGCAGCTCGGACCGATAACCTTGGAGTCATGGCGGCCGATGACGATAAGTGGATGCTTTACCTCGGGCACGCCGTCTCTGTCTTTCGCGCCAGTGGCTCGATTCCCCGCGGCGAAAGCCACCCGGGCGGCTGGCTTGCTACCCAGCGCCGTGGCGCCAAGAGTGGCCAGCCGTGGATGACACCTCACCGTCAGATGATGCTGGATGAGTCTTTGCCAGGCTGGCGTGAATCACCGCAACTGCCCCAACGGACCCGGTCCGAGATCACGGTCGCGTTGCAGCTCCACATACAGACGACAGGGAGGCTTCCCCGTCAGAACGGCGACACCGCAGACGAACAGCGCCTCGGGGCGTGGCTGACCGCCCAGCGGGGAGCACATCACAGCGGTGCGCTAGACGCGCAGCTGACTGCCTGGCTGAACGCGAACTGTCCCGGCTGGGAGGGTGATGGTTCCCGGCAGACCGCGTGGGAGCGGACCGCGGGTGAGCTCGGCGCGTACGTGACGCGGACGGGATGCTGGCCGAACCGTCGCAGCGCCGTTGTTGATGAGCGGCGCCTCGCTACCTGGGTGAAAAACAGGCGCACCGACCACCGCAGCGACCGGCTTGGTGCTGACCGCGTCGCGCTCCTCGATCAGCTCGCGCCAGGATGGCAAGACCCCGGAGCACCGTCTCAGGGGCCTCAGTAGACATCACTGGGTGTCGTGCTCGCGTTGCCGACCAGTTACCCGGCGGTAGCTGTGCCGGCGAACGCGGTGTCGAACCTTTTGTGGAGCTGCTGTACGCGTCGCGGCCGAGCTGTCCGGTGTGGCCATTGGCAGTGAGAACGGAGAGCGTCGGTGGTCATCGCTAGGCTCAGCCTCAGCCGATGATGGAGAACCCATGCCCTTGACTGCGTACGACGGTGAGCGCCAGTACCAGGCGCCCTTCATCGCGGACGAAGATTGGGCCGGCCTCAAGCAGCTCAAGCTCACGCTGAGCTGCGGCACTCGCGGCATCCCGCGCCGATCCAAGCTGGGCACGAAGCACTTCTACCATTACGACCTCGCGGCGTGCGATTTCGCGCACAAGCCTGAGTCCCCGGAGCACCTGCGGATCAAGACCACAGTTATGCTCGCTGCCCGTGAAGCCGGGTGGGAAGCGAACGAAGAGGTTCGCGCGCCCGATGGGAGCTGGATTGCGGATGTCATGGCTACCCGTGGGGAGCGCCAGTATGCGTTTGAGGTGCAATGGTCCAAGCAGATCCACTCTGTGTACCGTGCCCGTCAGGAGCGGTACGCGAACGATCAGGTGGAATGCCTCTGGCTCGTGCGTCATATCAAGCACCTCACGGACGGGGTGACAGCTGCGCTCGGCGTGGCCATCGTGGACGACGAGCCAGTCATTCGCGACGGGACATGGACTCCGGGCAGGTCTGGCGCGCCGAACACGCATGAGGTCCCGCTCGCGCCCGTCATTGTCGCCGTCCTGAATAGCCAGCTCCGGTGGGCGCCCGCCCAGCGCGGCACTATCGCCGCGTCGACCCGATGGGGCGTGCAGGCGTGCAACAGTTGCAGCGTTCACTCGATCACATTCCACAGCGTCGGTCGCGCAGAGAAGGCATGCGACCGCTGCGAGGGCACTTGGATGGAAGGTGAACACCTACCCGAGAGCGTGTCGGTCGGAGACCCAGGCCTCGACCTGCCCCAGGCGTCGTTGGCTGTGCCGGACAGCCCGTCGCACCCGGGATACCAGCCCGACCTTGCCTGGGGGTTCTCTTGCCCGGGGTGCGCGGCCCCGTTCGCGTGGCTTGACCAGGCATGGCTTGAGGATGCCGCCGAGATTCGCACCGACGTGAGGGACACGGAAATCCCGGCGCACTGGTGCCACCCCGGCTGGCAAGGCTCCACCATTCAGCACGTTCTCGAAGCGCTCCGTCACCCGCCAGCGCCCCTTGCTGACCGTGTACCCCGTGAACCCCGTGCAGCCGACAGCGCCGAGCGCCGCGACCAGATCGCGGACGCGGACGCCCGACATGCCCAGGGCGGACGGTTCGCACCGGTGATCTCCAAGGCGTCCTGGACCGCCCGTGTGTCTGCCATGCAATCGTGGGTATGGAGGACTGCGTACCGCCAGCGCCTGGCCCTCCGTGAAGTCGCGAAGGAGCTCGCGGCGGACACGAAGGTGGAGGCAGCGCGTGTCCTCCAGGAAGAAGAATCCACTGCTCGTGCACGGGAAGCGCAGCGTGAGTCGAACATGGTGGCCATACGGCAGGAACGCGAGCGCGTCGCCGCACGGATACGGGCCGCGGGAGGGCAGGAAATCCCTGTGCCGGTGGACGCTGAGGGGCGAGCCATGATCACGCACCCGAGTCGGGCTGCGGACCTGAAGCTCTACCAAGAGCGACTGCGGCGGGACAGGTACCTACCGCGTGCGGTGCGGCCCGCGACGCCGGTGACCGTTGCCCCTGACCCGGACGGGATCGACGGAGCGTAAGGCGGCGCTTTACGCTCCCGAAGTGCCCGATGGCGGATAATGGATGAATGCTTCGGGACCTCGCACACCGTGCTCGAGACGCGGCTGAACCAACGCCGGCCCGCGGTCGAGAATCTGCACAGCCAGACCCTGCTGGTCAGTAAGTAAGCACGGTGTCCAACGAGAAGCTGAATCAGGTCGAGCCTGACTATGGGAACCAGTTCGTGCCGCGGCCGTTCAGCCTCACGCCGGAGGAGCTGGGCGACCTCACGGTGACCATGGCGACGACGCCTACTGCTGTGGAAGCGTGGGTGCGATACCCGGCCATCGCCAATCATGTGCGGGGAGTGGCTTTGGCCTGGACGAAGCGCGCTGTCTACGTCGAGTGGGAGGATCGCGGCACTCATCGAGTTTGGGTGTGGGCCTCGGCGGTCGAGCGCGCTGGAGCTAGCCAGGCGGCACCAGAACAGCCTCGGGCGACCGAGATGACGGCGCTCGGCACAGGACCTCTCGTGCAGCTCGTCAACGAGCAATTGGCGCTCATCGGCGCAGAGTTTGCGACCGCCATGGCCAAGCCCACCGGCCCGTTTGGCGCTGTGGTGTTTGGCGCTATTGGTGGTCACCGCGTGCGCCTGGACTTTCACAACGAACCCGCGACCAATGTGTGCGCTGTGCACGTGGTGAGCACGGAGACGGAAGATTTGCCCGAGCGCAGCACCGCTCGGACCTTTGAGGAAGCCATCGAGGCTTATCCGTGGGCCGTGGCGGTTGATGCACTGGAGCTGGACTAGCGGTCCAGCTCACGAAACGGAATAAACCACACGGCGGATTCACGCAGTGTCTGCTTGCCGAGAAGGTTGCGGAGCATGCTTGTCCCGGGATAGACGTACGGATCGACGAACCCGCCGCTGCGGCGACTCAGCGAGCGACCCGCCGCTGCGGTGACTCAGCGACCGATCGCCGCGATCACCTGAGCTGCACGTATCGGTGTGCGTTCGACGAACCGCGCGACGACGTCGGTTTGGAGGTGCGATGGCAACGACGACGCGGCCGCGGTGATCAGTTGCGGCAGCGAATCCGCGACCGCGCTCGCCCAGTCAGTGACCAATACACGGCTGAGGCCGGCTTCTCGGGCAACGGCGCCCCACTCGAACCAGGATTGCTGACCGGCTGGATAGTCTGCCGCGATGCGCATCGAGAGGTTCGTCTTGCGGAATGCCGCGTCCGTTCTGCGGGGATCGTCGTCCGCGCGTCCGGCGTACGGGATGAAGCTGCTCACGTCATAGAGCGGCGTGAGGTCGACGCCGTCAGGGCCGATGAAGACGGAATAGTTCTTGGCGTGGGCGTCGGTGTTCAGAACCATCCAGGAGAACACGAGAGCCTGGACGAATGTCAGCTTCGAGGCAGCTCTGCGTTCGTCAGGTACGTGCACATCGAGGAGACGCAGCACGTCCCGGTAGGTGGGGCCTCCGCGGCTCTCGTACTTCTGGAGTCGGGTGACACCGGCCGCCTGGGCGAGGTCTTCCTGGTGAACGCGGATGATTTTCGCGCTAGCAGCAGAGCTAGGAGCGGCACCCGAGCTAGCACCAGCACCCGAGCTAGCAGGCACAGCCAGTCGGTCGAAGCGTTTCACCACGAGGGAGTGCTCGCTCTCAAAAATGCCAATGTCCACAGTGGCGGT
>Ga0307487_1002233_pt1 | contig 12654 bp, 10 predicted proteins | sample CBIW12metaG_FD_203665 | JGI IMG/M metagenome (GOLD analysis project Ga0307487, IMG submission 203665) | Sea-ice brine microbial communities from Beaufort Sea near Barrow, Alaska, United States - CBIW 1.2 | ecosystem: Environmental > Aquatic > Marine > Coastal | place: USA: Alaska | collected... | reverse complement strand
TGGTGGAGGGTCAATTGATTGTATTTTTTCATGCAAGACTAATATAACAATTGGTCCTAAAACTCTTGGGGCGAGCCCCAAGAGTTTTAAATATTAGTTTTGCACTTATTACTTGAACTTAGAAAATTATTAACTAAATAATTTAATAATTTCAAAAAAGAATTTCTTCGGAAGTATTTGCTGTTAAATGATTGAAGTTTTTTAACTTTTTTGAATTCAAAATCAATTTGTTATGCTAAAACCCAACCGCAGTATCATCCCCGCGCTTATCGGCACCACCTTCCAGTTTTCCGTCAGGCAATTTTAAGATTGCGTCAACTTTTCCAAGGATGCGAGAATCCCCTTCATTTATATTGTAGCCTTTGGCTCTAAGCTTTTTTAGCAATTCTTGGTCAAAGGCATTTGGTTCAAACAAAATCTCATCTGGCAACCACTGATGGTGGAATCTGGGAGCATTAACAGCTTCCTGCATTGTCATATCAAATTCTGCCACATTTAAAATCGTTTGCAAAACAGAGGTGATAATTGTTGAGCCTCCGGGGGTGCCCACCGTCATCCAGAATTCCCCATTCTTTTCAACTATAGTCGGGGTCATGGAACTCAACATACGTTTTTCGGGTTCAATGGCATTTGCTTCCGCACCTATAAGCCCGAACATATTTGGAACTCCAGGTTTAGCACTGAAGTCATCCATTTCATTGTTAAGAAAAAATCCTAATTCTTCCACATAGAGTTTAGAACCATAAGCACCGTTTAAGGTTGAGGTTACTGCGATGGCATTTCCAAATTGATCGACAATAGAATAATGTGTGGTTTCATCACTTTCATAACCTGGAATTTTTCCGTGTTCCAGTTCAGAAGAAGAAGTGGCAATCTCAAAGTTGAAATTATCCATCCTGTTTTTTAAATATTCGTTGCTTACAAGCACATCCAGAGGAACATTGACAAAATCTGGATCACCAAGGTAATAACTTCTGTCCGCATAAGCACGGCGTTCCGCTTCGGTAATTACTTGTATGGTTTTAATATGGTTATGGCCATATTCTTTTATTGGAAAGTCTCCGACCATATTCATAATCTGAGCTAAAGCAACGCCGCCACTGGATGGTGGTGCCATAGAAATAATCTTAAGTCCTTTATAGTTGAAGGTGATGGGCTTTCTCCAAACGGTTTTATACTTCTTAAGGTCTTCCAGGGTTATAATTCCACCATTTTCCTGAATGAATTCTGCCAGAATTTGACCGGTTTCACCGCCGTAATATTCCCCTCTTCCATTAGCCACAAGTTTTTCAAGGGTTTTGGCCAAAGCAGGATTTTTTATAGTGTCCCCCGCTTTAATTGGTTTTGCATAAAGGATCTGAGTTTTGTTTACAAGATCAAATGCGTCTTTATGAGAATTAAAACTTTCTGCCTGCCCCGCAGTTACGGCATAACCTTTTTTTGCCAATTCAATAACCGGGGCAAGGATTTGACTTATTGGAAGGGAACCCAATTTTTTATGAACCGCAAATATTCCGGCTACCGTTCCCGGAACTCCTATTGCCAAAGAGCCCACCTGGCTTTTCTCAGGGATTGCATTGCCATTTTCATCCAGATACATATCTTTTGATGCGGCCAAAGGTGCTTTTTCCCTAAAATCTAAACTTCCGATCTCACCATCGGCTTTTCTAAAAACCATAAATCCGCCACCTCCCAGACTTCCTGCAAAAGGATAGCTTACTGCCAGCGCCATTTCTGTTGCAACCATAGCGTCAAAGGCATTTCCGCCTTGTTTCATAATTTCCGAAGCAATTTGTGATGCTTCCGCCCTGGCGGAAACTACCATGGCCTTTTCTGTAATTAATCCATACTCTTTTGCAACAGGAGTAACTGTAACCGGAAGCTTGGTTTTGCAGGAAAATATGAGAAGGGAAAATAGGAGGATATATATATATTTCATTTTAGTAGTTATAGTTTATGGATTTTTTTAGCAGTAAAATGTTCCAGATCTTTAAAAAATGACTTAAACTCTTCATCGAATTCGGAATAGTAAAGTTCAAGTTCCTTTACCGCAAGTTTCATATTTGATTTATTTTTGGTCCGATAATCCATCTGATGGAGAATCCTGCCAATACCATCCACAGTAGCGTAACTCAGGAGCCAATTATCCTTTATCATATATGGAAGGAAATGTTGTACTCTCACCGGTAAAATTTCATAATTATTATTCAGTAAATCATAAAAATCCGCGACATATTTTTCCAAAGGAATTTTGGAATAATCGTCCCAGTTTGCCGCCAAAAAGTGATCGTATAGAATATCCACTATCACAGCGCTGTAATGGCTGTAATTTGGAAATAATCTATGTACGCTTTTTTTAACAATTGGATGTGAATCGGTATAAGTGTCTATGGCCCGATGCAGAATAATGCCTTTTTGAATTCTGCTGGGAAAGACGTTGTACTTTTTTCCTTTCACAGAATCGGCTATAAAATTACCAATTTTCAACTGCTGGTCTTCTCCGGAAAGATATATATGTGCCAGATAATTCATGCGGACAAGTTACTAATTTTAGTCTTTATTATTTAATTTGCGTTAAGTTTTGGTTCAACGCCACGCAGGCTTGTATATTTGCCTTTAGTAAAGTGAAGAGTGAAGAGTGAAGACGAGTGGAAAGGGAGACGAGGGTGGAGTGGAAAAAGTGGAAGTTAGAAGTTTGAAAGTTAGAAGTTGAACATAATAAAGAAAAATATTAGTGCATTAGTGGCTAAAAAAAACGGGATCGATAAAACGGTCAATGCTATATAGGCATGGACACTCTACAATCCTTAAACAACAAACCTTAAACTTTTAACCCAAATTATAAAATATTCATTAAAAATTATAAAATAAAAAGATGAGTTTAATAAAATCAATTTCAGGAATACGGGGTACAATTGGCGGGAAACCGGGAGATAATTTAACCCCTTTAGATGCGGTGAAGTTTGCAGCGGCCTACGGGACCTGGCTTAAAAACGAACATGAAAACAATAAATTAAAAGTAGTCATTGGTCGGGATGCCCGCATTTCGGGAGCTATGGTTCAGGAATTGGTGATGAATACCCTTGTAGGGCTGGGGATCGATGTGATTGATCTAGGACTTTCAACAACACCCACTGTGGAAGTTGCCGTTGCAATGGAAAAAGCTGATGGCGGGATTATCCTTACCGCGAGCCATAATCCTAAGCAATGGAATGCGCTTAAATTGCTTAACGATAAAGGAGAATTTTTGAATGGGGAAGAAGGGGCGAAAATCCTTGAATATGCTGAAAATGAATCCTTTAATTTTGCTGAAGTGGATGATTTGGGGAAAATAATTCACATTGATGATTATATAGACAGACATATAGAGGAAGTTTTAAAGCTGAAGTTAGTAGATGTAAATGCAATCAAAAATGCTGGTTTTAAGGTCGTTGTGGATGCTGTGAATTCTACCGGGGGAATTGCAATTCCGGCGCTCTTGAAAAAATTTGGAGTAGAGGTTGTAGAATTATACTGTGAGCCAAATGGCCAATTTCCACATAATCCGGAACCATTGAAGGAGCATTTGGCTGATATCTGCAAATTGGTGGTTGAAGAAAAGGCAGATCTGGGAATTGTAGTGGATCCGGATGTGGACAGGCTGGCTTTTATAGACGAAAAAGGGCAGATGTTTGGAGAAGAATATACCCTTGTGGCTTGTGCCGATTTTGTGCTGAGCAAAACTCCCGGCGATACCGTGAGCAATTTGTCATCTTCCAGGGCTTTGCGGGACCTTACTCAAAGACACGGACAAAAGTACCGGGCAAGCGCGGTGGGCGAAGTGAATGTGGTGCAACTTATGAAGGATTCGAACGCTATTATTGGCGGAGAGGGAAACGGCGGTATAATTTATCCCGAAGCTCATTACGGGCGGGATAGCCTTGTGGGGGTAGCCTTATTTTTGACATATTTGGCAGAAAAGAAAACTTCGGTTTCTGCATTAAAAGAAAGTTATCCGGTTTATTTCATGAGCAAAAACAAAATTGAACTTACACCAGATCTGGATGTAGATGCTATTTTAGAAACCGTGAAGGAAAATCATAAAGAAGAGCAAATAACTACAATTGATGGGGTTAAAATAGATTTTTCGGAAAATTGGGTTCACCTTAGAAAATCCAATACAGAACCTATTATTAGAATTTATACCGAGGCGAAAAGCCAGGAAGAAGCAGATGAACTCGCTCAAAAAATGATATTGGAGATCAAAGAAATTGTAGCTTAATCCTGTTTAAAAATCACGGCATCTTTTGGGATGGGAGCATTTCGGTGTTTCCATCTTTTATGTGTCCAAAGGTAAAATTCGGGGGCCTTTCTTATTTGTTTTTCCAATTCGGTCAAAAAGCTCCCGGTAATTTTAAAAGCAGGTTCCTCTTTTGGGTTATCGGAAATCGTGATAAAAGTAGCCTGATAAGATCCTCGTTTTAGCTTCTCTACTTGTAAATAAACCACCGCTATATCCAGTTTTGCGGCCAGCTTTTCTGCCCCCATAAAAACAGGAACAGTACTGCCCATAAATTCTGTCCAGAACTTGGCATGGCTCAGTTTTGGGGATTGATCGGATACCATAAAATATATTCCGGGTATTCCTTCCCGTTGATAGCGTATAATTTTACCGATAGTCTCACTACTGGAAATAAGTTCAGCATTAAACCTCGCCCGAATATCTTTTGCTAATTTATCAAAATACTTGTTTTTGATTTTCTTATAAATTCCATATCCTTTATAATCAATACCATATAATTGTATAGAGTTGGCCCATTCATAACTTGCATAATGTCCGCACATCACAATTATACTTTTATCCATTTTGCGAATACGTTCAATTTCTTCGAGGTTGGTAAAGGTAAAACGTTGTTTTAGCTGGTTATTGGAAATGGATATGCTTTTGATCATTTCCAAAAACATATCGCACATATGCCGGTAAAATTTTTGTGTAATTGTTTTTATTTCTTCCGAAGACTTTTCGGGGAAAACAAGTTTCAGGTTGTCTGTTACGATTTTTTTTCTGTACCCAATAATGTGATAAACCAAGACAAAAACCAGGTCTGACATTTTGTAGAAAAGCCAAAAGGGCAAACGGGAAATCAGCCATAAAAAAGGGTATACAAACCAAAAAACTAATAACTCCATCAACAAAAAATTTCAGCAAATATATGGTATATTTGGCACTAAAAGGAAGTATCTATGGGGGATTTAAGCTTGGTTACCATCATTGTTATCGCATTAAATGTGATCGTTTCAATTAAGGGTTTTAATGATGTTGGGTTTTTTGAAAAATATAAATTTAATGTAGCAGATATCAAAGGCGGGGCGAAATACCAAATTTTAACGTCCGGTTTTCTCCATGTAAACACTTCCCATTTATTTGTGAATATGCTCACCCTGTATTTTTTCTCAAATGTGGTCTTATCCTATTTAGGTCCCCTGGGCTTTATATTGGTTTACCTGGCCAGTTTAATTGTTGGGAATTTATTGAGCTACTTTTTTCATAAAAATGAGAACGCATATACCGCAGTTGGTGCTAGTGGAGCGGTCATGGGAATTTTGTATTCTGCTATTTTGTTAAGGCCCGATATGATGCTTGGACTGTTCTTTGTAATTCCCGTTCCAGCCTATATTTTTGGGATTGGATATTTGTTTTATACCATGTACGGGATGAAACGTCAATTGGGAAATATTGGCCATGACGCTCATTTTGGTGGGGCCGTGGGAGGATATGTGCTCACACTTATGTTGGCTCCCTGGGTTTTTCAGGAGCATCTATTAATGGTAATATTGCTGGCTGTGCCTATCTTGATTTTATTTATCCTTCAAAAAATGGGAAAAATATAAGCTTGGTATCTTAATTGTTATATTTGGTATAAATCAATTAAAACAAACAATAATTATGAAAAAAATTCTGATATTATTTACTGTATTGAGCACCTTTGCCATACAGGCACAACAGGTTTTAACCCCACGACCTATGGTAATGGTAAACGGGGAAGGAATTGTAAAAGTTATTCCGGACCAGGTCCTTATCAAATCGCGAATTGAACACGAAGGAGATAATGCCCAAGAGGTTAAAAAGCAAAATGATGAGGTGGTAGATAAGGTCATAAAATACTTGAAAGCACAGGGAATTCCTGAAAAAAATATCCAGACCGATTATCTTAATCTTAACAAGAATTATAACTATAACGATAAGACCTATTCTTATGTAGCAAATCAGGCGATTTCTATTAAACTTGAAGACCTTAAAAATTACGAAAAAATTATCAGCGGATTAATGGGAGCTGGACTGAACAGGATTGATGGAATTCAGTTTAAATCTTCAGAAATTGAAAAACACAAAACCGAGGCCAGGAAAAAAGCGGTTTTGGATGCCAAAAAGAAAGCTACAGAATATGCAACCCCATTAAATCAAAGTATTGGGACCGCTTTTAGCATCAGTGAAATTGAAACCGGGAACTTTCCCCCGGTTTACAGGATGAATGAGATGATGAAAGCCAGTTCAGACGTTGGTGAACAGGAAACCATGGCTCCGGGTGAAATGGAAGTTAGCGCAAAAGTAACCGTAGGATTTCATCTGAATCAGGAATAATCAATTAAAACAAAAAAAGCCACGGAAAACATCTAGTTTCCGTGGCTTTTTTGTTTAATAATAAAAAGAATTATTTTTCCAATAGTTCTTTTACTTTAGCTTCAAGAGCATCACCCCTTAAATTTGTAGCGACTATAACACCTTTTTCATCTATAATAAATGCAGCAGGAATGGATCTTATACCATAAAGTAGCGCTATTGGATCTTGCCAGAATTGCAGGTTGCTCACATGAGGCCAGGTTAATTTATCATCTTCAATGGCTTTAGCCCATTTGTCTTTTTGTCCTTCTTTATCCAACGAAACCCCAATAATATTAAAACCTTGTTCGTGGTATTTGTTATAGATCCTGACTAAATTAGGATTTTCAACTCTACAAGGCTTGCACCAGGCAGCCCAAAAATCTATCAGGGTGATTTTTCCCATACTATCTTTGAGGGATATTACTTCCCCCTGTGGATTAGGCGCTGAAAACTCAGGAGCTTTGCTTCCTACTTCTACCGTACTGCGTTTGTCCAGATTTTCTTTAAGAGTTTTGGCTAGAGGTGTTTGTTTTAAACCATCAGTTAAAGTTTCATAAAGCTCATTTACTTCGCTTGTAGTGGCTCCCATATTTATCATATCGGTTAAAATCAAAACAGATACAAAGGTGTCCGGATTTTCCTTGACTATTTTTTTCTTAAAGGTCATATCGCCACTGCGAAGGTCAGCTTCTTCTTTTTGTAATTTTGCTATTGATGAAGAATCCTTGTTTGTGGTAATCTCTTTTCGCAATTCGGCCCTAATTTTCATAACGCGCTGGTTCAAATTTTTCAAATGGTCCAGGTATGAATAGAAAACCTTATTTTCCTTACCTCCGGAAACCTGAGATGTAGGTAAACTATCCTTAAAGATTTCAAAATCGACCTGTTCATTCTCAGAAATAAAGATCACATTCCCATTCAATCCTTCAATATTTAAAAAACTTAAATTGGATTGGGTTATTGCAGGAAGGGACATGTTGAATTTTTCGTCTTTAATAACCGCCGAATCTATTTTTACGGGCTGGTTATTGTTATCCAATTCTGATAAATAGACCATTTTGCCATTTTCAACATTTTTAATATTACCGGAAATGGAATAACCTTCAGGGTCTTTTTGACATCCAAGAATACTAAGAATAATAATTGCAGTTAGGAACTGTTTCATAGGTATTTGTTTATTTTTTGTTATTGGAAATTCGCATAAGTTCATAGATGTTCGCATCGTATTTACAATATGCTTATTTCATAAATATATTATTTTCGTGCAAAAATACGCAACTGGTATTTGAAACACGTGCTTAGTTTATAAAAAAACGTAATTTTACATCCGTGGGTAGAAATGGCATTTATGAAACGTAATTTCACCCAATTATTATAAAGTATGAAGAATCAATTGCAGGATTTTCCCTTAGATATCAAGATAAGTTTTCATAAAATTATTGAGAAATACAACGCACAAGTTGTAAATGAACAAAGCAGTATCGCTAAAGTATATATGGAAAATGTATTGGAATATGTAGCCTCATTTCCGAAACTTATTGAAGGTATAGAAGACCCCGAAGACCTGTATAAATATAAAGACGCTATACATATTTTGCTGCAGGATCTGTTTCCGGACATTTTGAGTCAAAATGAAATTAAGGCAGCTTCCATACCCTTTCACAACCTTGTCTTTAACTCATCCAAACGTTTCAAGGCAATTCTGGCTAATGCCGGGGATGATTTTGAACTTTCCATGCGCAATATGGATGAAGACATGTATTATATTTATGGCTGTATTCTGGTGCTAAACCATCATTATGGTTACCATATAGATTTTTCCCGTCCGCTTTATTATGATATCCCAAATGAGAATGGGATTTTAAAACATTACAGGGTTTCCCTGAATGCCGATTTTGTTGATATCAAGCCAGGTGAAGGCGCCAAAGAAATATATGAGGAGGATGTAGATTTGCTTATTCAGAATATTGAAGATGTAGAGATATGGAAACAGATGTTTCCTCCAAGAAGTTGGGTGTTTAAAGGTTTTACAATCATAAATCTCACCGATGTTACTGCAGATGATGCTATTTCAGAATTAAAAACTACCCTTTTACATAAGGAAACTTCAACTCTGGAAGAACTTCAGAAGTTTCAGGAAATTTTTCAATCTATCTTTAAAATCTCCGATTTGAGGGTGGGAATTACCTTCTTTAACAAACAGGAGATGGTTTTTGAACGAATGGATAATCGGGACGCCTATAGTTTTATCCTGAACAAGGAATCTATGAACGATAGTAGGGCTGCAATTTGCGAAGCTTCTTTTAATAAATTAACAATAGAACAGGAATATTTTTCCATTACCAATATTGATGAATATGAAAAGAAGAGTAACTATAATTTGCTTTCACAAAATTTAAAGAACAGCCACGTAAAAAGTTGTATCCTGGCACCAATTTCAAAGGACAATGAATTATTGGCAGTATTGGAACTTGTTTCGCCCAGGAAAAATGAATTAAACAGCATAAATGCCATAAAACTGGATGATATCCTACCATATATAGTTACTGCGGTAAAGCGTAATAAAACTGAATCGGAAAACAGGATAAAAGCGGTGATCCAAAGTGAATGTACTTCCATTCACCCCAGCGTTTTATGGATATTTGAAAAGGAAGCCAAAAGATTTATCAAAGAGATAGATGGCGATGGATTGGCTTCATTTAAGGATATTGCCTTTAAGGATGTTTACCCGTTATATGGACAAATTGATATTGTAGGTTCTTCTGATGAGCGAAATTCGGCGATCCTGTATGATTTGATTCAACACCTGGAATTGATCGAAAAAATTATAGAGGAAGCTTTTCAACAGGAAGAATTGCCGATTTACGATCAAATTCGAATTGAGATCAGGGACTTCAAAGAAGAGGTGAATAGAGGTCTTACTACGGATAGTGAACAAAAGATGTTAAATTTATTAGAACGGGAGATAGATCCGTTGATGGATGATCTTAGTAAAAAGTCGGAAGAATTAATGACCCTGGTAGAAAAATATCAGGCTAAATTAAATCCCGATACCGGGATGATTTACAATCACAGGAAACAGTATGATGATACTGTTCAAATTATAAACAGGACTATGGCCCGGGTTCTTGATAAAAAACAGAGAGATGCCCAAAAGATTTACCCACATTATTTTGAACGCTATAAAACCGATGGGGTCGATCATAATATTTATATAGGGGAAGACCTGACTTATAACAGGCCGTTTAACATGGATTATTTGTACAATTTGAGGTTATGGCAACTTGTAACTATGTGTGAAATGGAAAACAGGTTTTATCAACTTCAAAAAACCACCCCCATAAAATTGGATGCTTCTTCACTTATCCTGGTATTTAACGCCACACTTTCCATCAGGTACCGTATGGATGAGAAAAAATTTGATGTGGATGGTACCTATAATGCCCGATATGAAATTATCAAAAAACGAATTGACAAGGCTTTTATAAAAGATACTGAGGAGCGCATTACCCAGAAAGGGAAATTGGCCATTATATATTCACACAACAGTGATGAAGAGGAGTATCTTAAATATGTAAAATACCTCCAAATCAGGAACTATCTGGGTGACCAGGTAGAATTGCTGGAGCTGGAAGATGTTCAGGGAGTAATAGGTTTGCGTGCTTTAAGGGTAAATATAATTTACAAAAAGAATGAACCTGCTTCGGAAAATACAATAACAAGTAAAGATCTGGTAGCTTATTTAAGCAAGTAAAAAGCGATCACGAAACTGATTACCGAGGTAATGATCCCAACCATAAAAACAGTATAGGTCAACCTTAACAACTGGTACTTTCTATGCAGGACTTTTCCCAGTAAATGAAGATCCAGCATTAGGGATTCGTAAACATAATCCTTGTCCCTGATAATTTCATTGATTCCCCATTTAAACTGATCAAAGGGCATTTTATGGAAATTTCCGAAGAACAATAAATTCACCTTTCTTTCTTCAACCTGTTTTTTTGTAAACTCCCCGGAAGTAATATTTGGCCTTGTAGCCATAATTGACAGGATTATCGAGGCCACACTGAAAATCACTAAAATAAGGGTAGGAATCAACAAGTGCCTGTTGGAAACAGAATCCAGTTTAGGAATAATATTGGCCAATGCAAGGGAAATAATGATCGCATTTACAGAGAGCAGGATGTTTGCCTTTGTATCGGCGATATCGCTTAATTTTATGTGGTTTCTAAGGGTAACCCTAAACAGGGATTGAATACTTCTTTCAGGATTGTCATTTTTGAATTTAGCTTTTAATTTAGCTTTATTCTCCTCCTTCTTAAATTTTCGCGCCTGGTTATTTTTCTTTTCAATTAAAAGTGAAAGGTTTTTATCTTTTTCAGGCTTCCAGTTCAATACTGCATAATCGGTGAAATATTTGTGTTTTTCGGTAAACAGTTTAATATTTTCATCAAGCCATTCGGTTGGGGTGAAGTTTTTTATGTTTTGTAACTGAAGTTCCTGCCTCAATAATTCGGAAATATATTGAAAATATTCCCTGGCTAAATGAGAACTGTCAGCATCCCGGATAATTTCTTCCAATTTTGATTTGGGGGTAGAGTCAATTTTGGTTGCCAAGATACATGCAGTGATAAGATTTATGGTTTCAGGATCAACATCGTTTTCTTCTAAAAACCCTTTTGCAATTTTTGCGCTTTCCTCCTCGTGACCTTTAAATTTCAAGGTATATCCGGTGTCATGCAGCCAGACAGCCAATAACAAGGCCTCTTCCTCTTTAACAATTATTTCGGAATTCTCAATTAATTCTTTAGTACTTTTGACCACTCGCAGAGTGTGATTGTAATTGTGGTATATAAAAGTTTCGGGTAATTTTTCTTTAAACAAGTCAAATACAAACTTTTCTGCCTTTTTAATTAATTCGGTCATTTAAAAATAGTGATTAGAGAGAAGTGCCAAATTACAAAAAAATATGCCTTTTAAATTTTTATGAAAAAAAATAACATAATTCTAACTTTGTTAGCTGCAATAGCCTTTTACGGGTGTTCAACTTATAACCCTAAATATCGTGAAGGAGAACCCTCTCAAAATTTTGGATATCCCAAAGATCTTAAAATAGAGAAATCTTTTTATTTGCTGGGCGATGGAGGTTATTCACCTCCCGGTGGAACTTCCGAAGGGCTTATAGCTTTAAAAGATTATATGGATTCTGTCAAGGCTAAAGACAACTACACAATTTTTCTGGGGGACAATGTTTATCCCGCGGGAATGCCACCTAAAGATAGCCCGGAAAGGGAAGAGTCAGAATACCGGTGGGATGCCCAATTGGACGCCATAGAGAAATATGAAGGCAATGTGATCGTGATTCCGGGAAATCACGATTGGTACAACGAAGGTGTTAAGGGATTGGAAAGGGAAGAGGAGTATCTTGAAGATAAATTGGGGGACAAACTTATCTGGGCCCCAAAAACTGGCTGTGGATTGAAAAGTATTGAAATAAGTGACGATATCCAGCTCATCGTAATAGATTCACAATGGTATCTGGAAGATTGGGACAAGCATCCATCCATTAATAACAATTGTTCCCAAATTAAGACCAGGGAAGCTTTGTTGCTGGAAGTGGGGTCTGAAATTGATAAAAATCAAAACAAAACCATTCTTCTTGCACTGCACCATCCTTTGTTTACCAACGGAGTTCACGGGGGTCAATACAATTTAGAAAGACATCTTTATCCTTCACAAAAAAAGATCCCTATTCCTGTTTTAGGTTCCCTGGCAATGTTAATACGTACCAGCGGAGGTGTATCTATTCAGGATCGCCAAAATGAGCGTTATAAGTCGATGGCAAAAAGACTGGAGACTTTGGGTCAAAAATCGGATAGATTGATTTTTATTTCAGGACATGAGCATACTTTACAATATATAGAGCACGACAAAATAAAACAAATCGTTGCCGGTTCGGGATCTAAAGGGAATTATGTAAACCTGGGCAATGATGGTCTTTTTGCGTATCC
>Ga0307487_1002232_pt1 | contig 12660 bp, 10 predicted proteins | sample CBIW12metaG_FD_203665 | JGI IMG/M metagenome (GOLD analysis project Ga0307487, IMG submission 203665) | Sea-ice brine microbial communities from Beaufort Sea near Barrow, Alaska, United States - CBIW 1.2 | ecosystem: Environmental > Aquatic > Marine > Coastal | place: USA: Alaska | collected... | reverse complement strand
CCGCCTCGAGTACTTCTAAAACCTGTATAAGCCCTGTTCACAAGGCTTTACAGGTTTTTTTATGCCCATTTGACAAATAAAATTAAAAATACCGTTAATTCCTATGGAAGGTTCATTGGAATCCTCCTTTAATTCTAACTTCCATTTCTACCTTATTCCTACCTCATCAGAATTGCATTTACCGAAACAGAGTTTTCCCTGTCTTTTTTAAGGTTATAATTATTGAATGCCTCTAAGATTTCTTTCACTTCTGAATTTTCTGAAGATCAGACTAATGAGTTTGCAACATTTAAAAATTCGTTATTAAACATTAGTTAAAATAAAGACAATAAGGGATTTTCCCCATTTCATTTTCTTGTGGGTGATATTACCTTTAGCAAGTCAAAAAAAATATAAAGTCTTAAAAAATTCCTCGAATTAATTCCAAAATTTGAATTACAATTTTTCATAACTAAATATTTTTTAACTAAAAAACTTTAGAGTTTATAAACACGCTTAAAATAAATTTAGTAACCCAATAAAAAACCTAAGATGGACTTAAAAAACAAAGTAGTAATTATAACAGGAGCTTCCAGCGGAATAGGAAAAGCAACGGCAATGAAATTGGCCAGAGAAGGCGCCTCGGTGGTATTGTGCGCCAGAACTGAAGATGAACTAAAGAAATTAAAAAATAAAATAGAAAACGATGGCGGAAAGGCATTGGTTGTAAAAACGGATGTAACGAAACCCGCTGATTTTGAAAATGCCGTTTCTCAAACCCTTGAAAAATACGGGACCATCGATGTCCTGATCAATAACGCAGGACTCATGCCCCTCTCCTACATCGAAAAACTTAAGACCGATGAGTGGGAAAAGATGATAGACGTCAACATTAAAGGCGTACTCAACGGGGTGGCCGCCGCTTTGCCCACCATGCGTAAGAATAAAAGCGGTCACATTATCAATATTTCGTCCTCGGCAGCCCACAATTATTTCCCCGGTGGGGCCGTGTATTGTGCCACTAAGATAGCCGTAAAAATGTTTTCTGAAGGATTAAGAAAAGAATTGGCACCGCACTATGGAATAAACGTAACATCCATAGAGCCGGGTGCAGTGGATACAAGCCTGTTTGAAACCATCACCGACGAGGACATTAAGGAGAAACTGAAAGATATGAAAGGGATGACCACCCTGGAAGCTGAAGATATCGCCAATGCCATTTTCTACGCCTTAAGCCAGCCCGACAGGGTAAACATCAACGATGTGTACATTATGCCAACAGAACAAGGATAATTATTATTAACACCGAAAAAACCTAAAATAAAATGAGTGAAGCAGGAACGAAAAAAGCAATAGAGACCATCAACCCCACAACAGGCAAGACACTCAATCGCTACGAATACATGAACAACGAAGAGGTAAAGGCAGCCGTTTCAAAATGCCAAAAAGCCTTTGAGAAGTGGAGGGAAGTCACTCCCGAAGATCGGGCTGAAGTCATTAAAGCCATCGGTAAAGCCTTAACGAAATCCAAAAAAGAGTTGGCGCAATTGATGACCGATGAGATGGGAAAAACTTTAGAGCAAAGTAGGCAAGAAGTGGATTTATGCGCTGCCATTTGTCAATATACCGCTGAAATCGGACCGAAGGAGTTAAAAACCGAGGAGCGGGATATGGTCAATGGAGAAAAAGGCCGTGTTTCTTATGCCCCCATTGGGATAGTATATGGCATCCAGCCTTGGAATTATCCATGTTATCAAGTGGTGCGTTACTCGATAGCCAGCCTGATGGCAGGTAATGGGGTTTTATTAAAGCACGCCTCAAACGTGACCGGTTCGGGCAAACTGCTGGAGCGTATTTACAGCGAAGCCGACATCCCGGATGGTTTGTTTACCACTTTGGTGATTAGTCACGATCAGTCTGATGAGGTGATAAAAAATAAATTGGTAAGGGGAGTAACGCTCACGGGGAGTCCTGATGCGGGAAGAAACATCGGACAGAAAGCCACCGCTGAGTTGAAAAAAACGGTCCTGGAATTAGGTGCCAATGATGCCTATTTGGTTTTTGAAGATGCCGATATTGACATAGCAGTAGAAGAATGTGTTAAAGGTCGTATTTACAACAATGGCGAAACCTGTATTGCGGCGAAGCGCTTCATCGTAACCGAAAAAGTGTACGAAGAATTTCGGGAGAAATTCGTGAAGGTGATGAGTGAAGTAAAAATGGGTGACCCCAATGACGAAAGCACTCAATTGGGTCCCATAGCACGCAAAGATCTCCGCGATGATCTTCACGAACAAGTAGTGAAAAGCGTGGAGAACGGAGCCAAAATAGCTTGCGGAGGGAAAATTCCGGATGGGGAAGGATTTTTCTATCCTGCCACTGTATTGGAAAATGTTCAGCCAGGTCAGCCTGCTTACGAGGATGAACTTTTTGGCCCGGTAGCTTCATTGATCAAGGCCAAGGATAACGAAGATGCCATGCGCATCGCCAACGACAGCCGCTTTGGACTGGGTGGAGGAATCTTCTCCAAAGATGAAGACGCTGCCTTCGAAATGGCAGAGAAGCACTTTGATACCGGAATGGTGTTTATTAATTCCTTCGGCCTGGCCGATCCCGCCATTCCATTCGGTGGGGTGAAAAATTCTGGCTATGGACGGGAACACGGTGGATTCGGTTTGAAAGAATTCGTGAATATTAAAGGTGTTATGAAACGGTAATATATTTTTATCCTTTTTTGTAATAGCCTTTAACGATAGGCTGCCTAATTAAAATAGAGTATTCTATCAGGTAAGGACTACAATAACCTATTTTAGGGCAGACCCTAAAATGGATAAAAAACCCCGGAATTGGTCTACATCAGATGAGTAAACGAAAACACAAGCTTGAAATGATACAAAAAAGCTTCTTCCATATTTCTTCGCCCACCGCATTCAAGAGGCTTTTATAAAGATCGTTCAAAAAAAAACTTTCCCGTTGCGGGAAAGTTTTCAGTATTGTTTAAATTGGATTTCTTATTCCTGATTATTGCGTACATCGGTTATGTTCATAGCTTTTACCTTCCATTCACTTTCATTCTCTGTTCGTTCCCAAATAAAGGTATACGAGCCCTCGTAGCGGGTGGTGTCATTGGTATTGCTGTGGTTGTAAGTACCGGTATCATAGGCCATATAATCTGTAACACCTTTTTTAAGAGAACGCAACTGCAAATCTTTTATAGTCGATCCTGCTGCCTGATAAAACCCGGAGATACTATCGGCTGTCACTTCATTACCATTTAATACCAGTACGGCATCTAAGGCCGTAAGTGCCTGAATTTGTTGGGGATCCTGAGTATTCCAGGCCTTATTCCAGTTTGTCATGGCTTCTTCCGGATCCTGAAACTCCTGTTGGGTTGTTTCCATTTGCTCGGAATCATCTACCTCGCGCTTTTCCCCGCAAACTCCTAGTAAAAATACAAGAAACATCAACGGAATTAATTTTAGTGTTTTCATTTGTGAGTTTGATTAGTTTACCTTTAATGCAATATAAATGAGGCATTTAATTTTTGTTTCCATCACATTTAGATAAAATGAAGGATTTCGCCTACGAAGTACAAATTATAATTACTAACTGTTGCCACGACCAATTAAGGTTGACCTGATTTGATTTGCTCTTATTCAAATGTATATTTTCATACAACAGGGAACACCCAGATGAGATTTATATTTTCATTTGCATATTTCAGAATAACCAAACCACCTGAAATTTCTTAAAAATGGAAGATTTCAAAAAATTTACAACCCCTGTAAAAAAGATTCGTCGAAAACCTCAGTTGCTGAAACTGTTTGTAAAACCTTATCCAATTGTGAAGTAAATTTATCAGATAATTGTGCACGCTATGAATGGCTTGACAGACCGGATGTATAATATGATTTGATAAAACACTTTCTGAAGTAATTATCTCAACTGAAATCGCATATAGTTGAGTTGTGGCAGGGCAAAAAATTCGGTGCTTGCAAGAATAAACGTTTAGTTGTATTTTTGAATCGCTTGATAATTGGAATTCTTGAAAATCTGCCGGGGGAAATTCAAAATAGTACGATCTCAGCAGCTCCTTAGCAATCCTCAAACACTTGTATTTTTATTTCAGATCTCATAAAATGAATTTCAAATTCGGAACTTACTTCCTTTTGGCAATCGTCCTATGTTTCAATACGGGATTTTCTCAGGAAAAGCCTGTGGAGAAGGATACTGCCCAGGTTTACAAAAAAATTGAGGCCTATTCAAAGAAAAGAAAGTTCACCAACATGCTTCACAAGCTGATCTTTGAACCCTCAAGAATTAAAAATTCCAACCCCGTCAGAAAACTGAAACCTGTAGTTTACAAAAACTTCGAAGGCAAGATCATACGAAATATCAACATCACAACCCTGGATCCCTTTGGATTTTCCATTTCAGATACTTCAAAAACAGCGAGAAACAAGGTTGAAAGATTGGGAAATCAAATCCATATCAAGACACGTGAGCTGGCGATAAAAAACCTGTTGCTGTTTAGAAGAAACCTTGCATTCGACTCTCTTAAAGTAAGAGAATCTGAACGTTTGATCAGGCAACAAAAATATGTCAGGGAAGTTCGCTTAACCACTGAAGCTGTTGCCCAAAGCAGCGATTCCGTCGATATTTATATAAGAGTTTTGGATTCCTGGAGCTTGATCCCTAAAGGATCCATTTCATCCTCAAGAACTTCCCTTGGATTTCACGAGAGAAACTTTTTGGGTACAGGCCACGAATTTAACAACCGGGTAACCAAGCGATTGGACGATGGGGAAATGGCATATAGCATGAGGTATGAGATCCCAAATGTTAAAAACACCTATATTAGAACAACCGCAGCATACCAAATCGATCTCGAGGATCACTATGGAAAAAGCCTGAATATTGAACGCATATTTTATTCGCCGCTAACCCGTTGGGCCGGAGGGGTTTATTTAGACGAACAATTTAGAATTGATTCCCTTCCAAACCCACAAATGCAGTACAATGAACAAAATTTTAAATACAGTTCTCAGGATGTGTGGGGCGGTATTGCCTTCCCTATTTTTAAGGGAGGCCGTACCGAAAGGGAAAGGACCAGCAACCTGATATTTTCAGCCAGATCCTTAAATATTCAGTACAAAGAAAGTCCGATAGAAGAATTTGATGAGATCAATTTTTTCTCCGGGGAAACTTTTTACTTAGGCGGAATTGGAATTACTTCCCGGCAGTATGTACAAGACCGGTTTTTGTATCGTTATGGCATTATTGAAGATGTGCCGGTGGGCAAAATTTACGGGATCACGGGAGGTTATCAAAGAAAGAATCAACAGGGAAGACTGTATCTTGGTGCCAGGGCTTCATTCGGGAATTATTTTAAATGGGGCTATTTGAGTACCAATTTTGAATACGGAACTTTTTTCAGGGGGTCAAAGACCGAACAGACTGCTTTTTCCTTCCAGGCGAATTATTTCACAAATTTGATGGAAATAGGGAAATGGAAAATGAGACAATTTATAAAACCTCAAATTATTATTGGAAATAACAGGCTGGAATCTCTTGGGGACAAGCTCACAATAAATGAACACAGCAGTTTCCAGGGAATTTACGGCGCAGGTATTCAGGGAGGAAACAGTGCCGGAATCGGGGGTTTCAACAGTGCAGTTCATGGCACAGAAAAACTGGTTCTTTCGTTGCAAACCCAGTTCTATTCACCCAGGAATATAATTGGCTTCAGACTAAACCCATTTTTAAACATAACCGCTGCCATGCTTGGAAATGAAGATGCCCGACTCACAAAAAGCAAAATGTATTCTTCCATTGGCGTTGGAGTGCTCATTAATAACGACTACTTGGTTTTTAATTCCTTTCAGTTATCTTTTTCTTTTTATCCCAGTATTCCAGGCCATGGAACCAATATTTTTAAGACCAATTCCTTTGAAACAACCGATTTTGGCTTCCAGGATTTTGATTTCGGAAAACCAAGACCTGTCATCTTCAAATAAGAAACTACAGAAATGCCTTTTATTCAATAGGAACTTTTATATACGCCGAAAATAAATGCTCCCTTCAACCAAAGTTAATTTAGAGCCCTTTTTATTTTAACAAATTATTAAGTATGATATTAATCATTGCAAATCAGTAATTTAATATTTTTATTGCATTCTAATTAATTTATTAAGATATGGGAATTGCGAAGCAATATTTAAAAACAAAACCGGTATGTAAAGTCACATTTACCGTTCCGGCACAAGATGCAAAAAAGGTTACTGTAGTGGGTGATTTCAACAATTGGAACCCAAAGGAAAACGAATTGAAAAGGCTGAAAAACGGCTCGTTTAAAGGAACCTTCGATATTCCAAAGGAGAATTCCTATGAGTTTAGATACCTTATTGACGGGAATTATTCAAATGAATCGGAGGCCGATGGTTTCCAGTGGAACGAATATGCCGGGACAGAAAATGCGGTTTTGGAACTGTAACTGCTTTTCTGCCGGGATTCATCCCATGACTTTTCCGCAAACTGAAAATCCACCGCTTTTTGAGGTGGATTTTTTTGTTTACTGAAAAACCAGGTGGATTTTATGCCACTAAGGCTCTAAGGCACAAAGTTTCACTAAGAAAAACTTTGTGATTCTTTGTGTGTTAGTGACTTTGTGGCCATTTAAACATCCGTAATACCTCATCACTTGCCACTAAGGCTCTAAGAATCAAAGTTTCACAAAAAAAATCTTTGTAATTCTTTGTATGTGAAATGATGATTGAAATAAATTCAATGGATAATTGTTGAATTTGAAATTAGAAAGTGACTATTTGACCGAAGTGTCCAATGGAAGACCAAGACTTTGCGCCCTTTGCGGTTAAGTTAAGCACCTTTCTGCAATTTCTTAATACAGAATACACAATTAAACCCTTCGTGATCCTTTGTGTTTTGGTGTCTTTGTGGCCATTTGTGTATATTTGAAAGCATAATCTAAAATACATGAAAGTCATTCTTTACTTGTTTTTTTTTCTAACACTCCAAAAACCTATGATCTTATTCGATTTTAATGCCCAAAGCGAACTCTCCAATTGGATTGTTGTGGATGATTTGGTGATGGGCGGCCGCTCCACCGGATCTTTTAGCCTGACCCCGGAAAGCCACGGACTTTTTAAAGGCCGCGTTTCCCTGGAAAACAGCGGCGGATTTTCATCGGTGCGGCACCGGTTTGCTCCAAAACAGGTGGGAGAATTCACCAAAGTAAAGTTGCGGGTCAAGGGAGATGGAAAAGCTTACCAGTTCAGGATTAAAAGCAGCGCAGGGTATTCCCATTCCTATGTAGCAACTTTTGAAACTACCTCAGCCTGGAGCACGGTGGAAATCCCTTTTGCAAGCATGTATCCCTCCTTTAGAGGCCAAAAACTGAATCTTCCAAATTATCCCGGCCAGGTGCTGGAGGAGATCGCCTTTTTGATCGCCAATAAAACCGAAGAAAACTTTGCTTTGGAGATTGACCGGATCGAACTGGAATAGAATGCATTGTTTTTCCGCTTAGCGTTAAATTTTGAACTTTTTAACCTTGAACGTTGAAACCTTTTTAACTTTGAACTTTGAACTTTTTAACTTTGAACACCCTAAAAGTTACCTGCGCCATCATTGAGAATAACGGAAAGATCCTGTGTGCGCAGCGTAGCGAAACGATGAAACTTCCCCTGAAATGGGAATTCCCCGGCGGCAAAATTGAAGAAAATGAAAGCCTTGAAGCCTGCCTGAAAAGGGAGATCCGGGAAGAGTTGGGCATTGAAATAAACATTCTGGAACAACTTCCATCCTTCAAACACCGCTATTCCTCAAATTTCAGCATTGAACTTTTTCCCTTTCGCTGTAACTGTTTAACTCAAGAAATTCATTTGGCAGAGCATAAACAAATAAAATGGCTTAGTTTAGAGGAATTAAAAGATTTGGATTGGGCAGAGGCTGATGTGGTTGTGGTTAATTTTATTAAAAACAGAACTTTCTTTTAAGTTGATTATCAATAAACAGGAACCCTAAGACCACTTTCTCACTGAATCAACTTCTTAGCTTTAAGATCATCAAAAATTAAATGGTCAACCACAGAACTTTCCAATTTCCTGCCCCAGGAAAAAAAATCAAGTTTTTCTATTTCTGAATCGGGAAGTAGTTCACCTTCATAATCTGAAGTATAGCAAGTCATTCTAACCATTACTCCCTCCGGATGCCCATGTGCCTGTGCTTCAAAAATTCCGTATTTTTTGATGGTGTGCGAAAGCAATTTTACTGAAAGTTCCTCTTTCACCTCTCTTATAAGGGCCTCCTCGTCTGTTTCATTTCCTTCCCGCTTTCCCCCGGGAATGTACCAAGTATCTTTACCCCGACTTAAGCTCATTAGGATTTTTTGATCTACAATATGAATGAAGGCTAGTTTGTCTATGAATTTGTTCATTGGGTAAATTTATCAATTTCATTTTTCTGATCTCCCAGATATTCAATAACTTTTAAAAAAGACTTTTCAAACCCCTTTTAAATTTGATATTCCCAAAACCTACTCCCGTCCTTTAAACATTGAATTTTTTCCCTTTTGCTGTAACTTATTAAGTCTTGAGTTTCATTTGACAGAGCATAAACAAATAAAATGGCTTAGTTTAGAGGAATTATTGGATTGGGCAGAGGCAGATGTGCCGATTGTTTATCACTATATACAAAATTATAAATGAGTTTTGAAACGGGGCTTTACGAACAACTTATAACAAAATTAGTTTCTAATAAACTTGAGAATATTGATTCTCAAAAGTTTCACATCAGTGAAACAATTCTCGATAAACAGGAAGCTTCTCAATACTTAAGTCTTTATTTAGCGGAGACTATTAAGTATGCTTTAAATGAAATTAAAGAAAAGGATCGTCCTTTAAAGCAAATAGAATTATCTAATAAGATTATTAATCTACTTGTAAAGGAGCTTGAAAATGTAGAACTTTTAAATAATTTAATTGAAAGTGAAGGAAGGATTCTACAAGCTGTTTTCTCCAAATTAGATTTTCCGTTTTCAAATTTAGAAGCTCGTTTAAAGGAAATTACGCCATATACACGTTTAAGTCAAAGTGAATTATTTACGGGAAATAATGTGGGAATTTCTTTAGAAAGCGAACTTCGAAAAGAAATCCTCTCATCAGATGAAATTTCCTGGTTAGTTTCTTTTATAAAATATTCCGGTATTAGAATTTTTAAAAAGGAACTTGAAGAGTTCACAAAAAGTGGTAGAAAATTAAAAATTATTACTACTTCCTATATGGGAGCTACGGATGTAAAAGCCATAGAATACCTCTCTTCGCTTCCCAATACAGAAATAAAGGTTTCCTATAATTCTGAACACGAAAGATTACACGCGAAAGCTTATTTATTTCTACGGAATTCCGGCTTTCACACGGGATATATCGGATCCTCTAACCTCTCCCGATCGGCACTTACTAACGGACTAGAATGGAATCTAAAAGTAACCACAAAGGAAATTGGCCATATTATTGACAAATTCCAAAAGACCTTCGAAACCTATTGGGAAGATCCGGAATTTGAACCTTATCTTCATGGAAAGGATCGCACAAAATTAAGCCAGGCTTTAAAAAGACAGAGCAATTTTGGCTTAGGAAAAATAAGTACTTTTTTTGATTTGAAACCATATCCCTATCAGGAAGAGATTTTATCAAAATTACAAGCCGAAAGAGAAATCCATAACCGAAATAAAAATTTATTAGTTGCCGCTACTGGTACAGGAAAAACTGTTATCTCAGCATTTGATTTTAAAAGGTTTAAAAATGGAAAATCTAATCTGAATTTTTTATTTGTAGCCCATCGCAAAGAAATCTTAATCCAAGCTCAGGAAACTTTTCAACATGTTCTGAAAGATGCAAATTTTGGAGAATTATGGGTTGATGGAAATGAACCGGAAAGATATAACCAGCTTTTCGCTTCAGTTCAAACCTTAAATAGCAGATTAAAAAATCTTGACTTAGCAGAGAATTTTTTTGACTATATCATAGTTGATGAGGTTCATCATATCAAGGCAAACAGTTATCGCCCAATACTCAAAAGATTTGAACCGCAAATTCTACTTGGTTTAACAGCAACTCCTGAAAGAATGGATGGTGGCGATATAGCTGAAGATTTTCATAATAAAATTGCAGCGGAGATTAGACTTCCTGAAGCCTTAAATAGAAAACTACTTAGTCCTTTTCAATATTTTGCACTTTCTGATACTATTGACTTGTCCAATGTGCAATGGCGAGGAAAATATGAAATTAAAGAACTTACCAAACTATACACCGAGAATGATCGCCGTGTTTCAGATATTATAAGGAACTGCGAAGACTATTTAACTGATATAAATGATGTTCAAGCTCTGGGCTTTTGTGTAAGCCAGGGACACGCCATGTATATGGCTGAAAAATTTACACTTGCAGGTTTGAAAGCCAATTATTTAGTTAGTAGCAACAGCTCCTCCAGGGATATCGTTAGAAATCAACTTCTTAAAAAAGAAATCAATTATCTCTTCGTCGTTGACATATTCAATGAGGGTGTTGATATCCCAGATATTGATACTGTTCTTTTTCTAAGGCCAACAGAAAGTCTGACTATATTTTTACAGCAATTAGGCAGAGGGCTCCGTCTTGCTGAAAACAAGGATTGTTTAACAGTACTTGATTTTGTTGGTAATGCTCATCCAGATTACGATTTTGAGCATAAATTCAGGGCGCTTGTTGGCAAAACTCACACCTCAATAATCAAAGAGATCGAGGATGAATTTCCTCATTTACCACTAGGATGTTCAATAGTCTTAGAGAAAAAGGCAAAAGATGTAATCCTTCGGAATATTCGGCAAGCCACAGAATTTAGAAGACCTCAACTTCTTCAGAAAATTAAAAGTTTTAAACACCACTCTACACTCCCGCTCACTTTGCACAATTTTTTAGAATTTCACCATCTGGATATTCGACAATTATACAAGAAAGGAAGCTGGAAAAGGTTATGTGCAGATGCAGGAGCTATTCCTGATTTCAAAGAACCACAGGAAAAGGAATTGACTGCTTGTATGCAAAAGAAACTTATTCAAAGCAACTCCATTTATTATCTGAAATTTATTCAAAACGTAATTTCTGAAAATATAAACCTTGAATTATTGAATAAGGAGGAAGAGATTATGCTTCTAATGTTCCATTACGACGTATGGAAAAAAACAGGAACAGATTTAGGTTTTTCAGATGTTAGAGAGAGTATTTATTCTCTTCGGAAAAACAAAATTATGCTCCAAGAAATGCATGAGTATATTGAACATCAAATTGAAAAAATAGAGTTTGTCGAAAAAAATATTGATTTAGGTTTCCCTTTCCCTTTGAAACTACACAGCAGATACAACCGGGAAGAAATTCTTGCAGCGATAGGAATGAGTACTTTCAGTGAAAAATCATCAAATCGTGAAGGTTCTGCTATGCAAAAAACTTTAAATGTTGAAGCTTTATTTGTTACACTTAAAAAAACCGAAAAAGAATATTCTCCTACTACGATGTATGAAGATTATGCGGTTAATAATTCCCATTTTCACTGGCAGTCTCAAAACAGCATCTCACCCCATTCGCCAAAAGGTGACTCTTACATTCGACATAAAGAAATTGGAAAAAAAATTATACTTTTCGTAAGGGAGCAAAACGTTGACGAATATGGATTTACTATGTCCTATATTTTTCTAGGAGAGACAGAATTTGTGAAAACTAAAGGAGCAAGACCAATGAGTGTAGAATGGAAATTGGATGAACCAATGCCTTCCTACATATTAAAAGAGAGTAGAAAATTGGCAGTGGGATAATTTCTAATTGAAAATTTCCTGGTATCTTTTCCCTAAAATCAGAAATGAAAACAGATTCAATTAATCTCAGGTTCGAGTACCTTCATCGGGATGGAGGAAATTATAAAATATTTGGTTCTATAATTATAAAAAATATTAATAAAATTTCTCCTTCAAATGCAACGGTATTATTGGAAAAAGAGCTCATTGATGGCGAATATTTTTATCCTAAAATGGCTAAAATTCCTTTATTTGAAGAACATAAAGAAGATAGTGAATTTTTTACCGATTGGTATGAATTCGACAAATTCTCACTCACGGATGAAACTCCATCTGATTCTCTTTCGTTAAAAGAATTTATAAAGAGTTTTGAAGATTGAAAAAAACTTAACTCACCTCCTCCAAACTCCTTTCCCGCCTCAAAAACCTTGGCGCGATCTCATCTTCTCCAATTATTTTATTGGATCTAAGGAGCATTTGGGTTTTTCCGGTAAGTGGATTTTTAAACAGGGAGAATCCGCCACGACAATTTTTATAGCGAAATAAAAAAGCTTTTATCCCGGCAAGAAAGCCGTGGGCAGCGGTTTGATCGTAAATATGATGGGAACAGGTTTTTTTGAAAAGGCAGGGTCCACGTTTATAAACGGGCACCAAATTCCAATACATTCTTATTATTGCCAAAAGAAGCTGTTTCATTTTTGTGATAAATGTGAAAAAACAAACCCCGGGTCTTATCCTTATTTGATCCCTACAAAAAAGCAGTTGTTCCCCGGAGTTTGCAATACCCAAAAGTAAAGAGGCCCGGGAGACTTTCGTTACGGTTTCCCGTAAACAGG
>Ga0307487_1002229_pt1 | contig 12671 bp, 13 predicted proteins | sample CBIW12metaG_FD_203665 | JGI IMG/M metagenome (GOLD analysis project Ga0307487, IMG submission 203665) | Sea-ice brine microbial communities from Beaufort Sea near Barrow, Alaska, United States - CBIW 1.2 | ecosystem: Environmental > Aquatic > Marine > Coastal | place: USA: Alaska | collected... | reverse complement strand
TGCGGCGGCCTGGCGTACTTCGGGGTGCTCGTCATCGCTGGCAGCAATGGTCTTGAGTTCAACGACTTGGTCGAGCATGCCGTGCGAGTCACGCCCGGTGACGGCCTTCGCCGCCTGAATACGGGAACGCCCGCCACCGACTGGAACCTCCGGGAGCGGCCGGGTCGATTCGACCCGGCCGCTGTCTTCCGTGGGCGATTCAACGCGTTTGCCGCCGGGGCCGAACTGATTCGCCTTCTCCCGGCGCTCGGCTTCTTCGGTGTAGAGGCCTTTGAGTTCTTCGTAGAGCTCGGCCTGTTCGATCGGGGTGAGCATCTTGTGCAACGTGTTCTCGTCCTGGATCGCAAGCACAGTGGAGAGCTTGTCGGAGACGCCGGGGACGACCCAGACGGGCACGGCACGGTGGCCGAGGTTGCGCAGCACCGCGAGGCGGCGGTTGCCGGAGATGAGAGCGTTGCCGGTGGTGATCACAATCGGTGCGAGCAGTCCGAACCGTTGGATGGATTCGGTGAGATCGTCCAGGTCGCCGAGGTCACGCCGGTAGGAGTGTCCTTCTTTGATCTGGTCGATCGCATGCTCCAACACCAAATGGCCCCGACTCACAACCCCTCACCTCCTCGGCTTTCCTGCAGCTCAGGTACGGAGGCCATCCGGCGCGAGACCTCGACCAGGGTCTCGTCGCGTAGCAGGTCGGTGACGTCGTCACCGAGGAGGGCGCGGGCGAAGAGCCCGTACTGTCCTTTCTGGCGTTTGCGGTCTTTGGTGCCGACGATCAGGCGCACGAGCTCCCGCCACGTCTGGACCCCGTAGCCCAGGCGGACCGCGATGTTCAGATCTGCCGAGACGACGTCGACGGCGGAGTCGTGGGAGGAGAGCCCGGTGATGCGGTGGGCGATGTAGTCCACGGCCTGCTCGACCGGACGGGCCGGCCACCCGGTCACGACCAGGAACACGCAGGCGGTGCGGATCACCCGATCCACACCCGTATCCTCTCCAACGCTGAGGTGAATTGGGTGCGCGTGGGGGTGGACGTCGTAGAAGAACTCCTCGTAATGTCCGGCCCGCATCGGCTCCTCGGCGGGCCGCTTTGAGGGGCGGCGGGCTTTGTCTTGCGAGGTCAGGTTCCGGTCCGCGTGGACCTCGGCGGCGATACCGAGAGCGACGGCGCGGGTGATGACGGCCCAGGGGTCGTCTGCTTTCACGGTGCCGGGTTGCCGCATCGCGAGGAATGCTTCGTAGGCGGCGTCGCCGGGGTCGCGGTGCCAGGCTTTCGCGATCGGGGTGTACTTGTTCGTGGCGTAGATCATGAGCTCGGCGGCGACCGCGCTTGACGCCCACGCGTTGTGCGTATTCAAATCGACGAGCAGTTCACGGAGCCCCTCACCGGTTGCGAAATGCGGGACCGGACAGCCAGCGGCGGATAGGTGGTGGTTCATAGCGACTCCCTCAAAAGATTCGTAGGTAACGGGTAGGTGTGACACCCACCCCGCGAAACTCGTTCGAAGGATCCCGAACACCGCTTACCAGGGCGCAAGCTGATACCTGCGTGGCAGAGCGGTAGCAGCGGACGAGCCCCGTTGGGACGGTCCGTGATGGTGTCGCCGTAGCGAAAGTCAGTTGGCTACGGCGAAAACCTGGTTCGGGGATGGTTGGGTGTCGTGCGGCACCGAAGCGGTGCCGGGACGAGCAGCGATCATCGGCTCACCCCTGCCCTCCCGACCACACGTGCCTGCGCACGGGTCGGGCTGTCGTCAGGGTCCAGTTGTGCCTGCCTGCGCGCGAGTGCGTCATGCAGTTGGCTACGCCCGTCACGGACGCCGTCGATGACGGCGTCACGCAGGCGAGTGTTCAGTTCCACACCACGGTCCAGGACGAGGCTGCCGGCGCGGGCGGCGGCATCGGTGGGCCGCACCCACTGCACACCAGGCCGCCGCGACACCGGATCCGTGTTGTTGTTTCGGTTCAGCGTCGGGTTGCTGTGGGTAGCGAACTCGCTTGCACGCCGCTCCTCAGCCGTGACGGCGGAGTCCGGCATCGGTTCGGTCTCGAACCGGTGAAGTTCCGGAGCTCGGTCGGCGAATGTATTGGTGGGGTCAGTCATGGAGGTCTCCGTCCTGTTGCAGGTCAGGTGTGTTCAGCCACCTGCCGACGGTCGTCGGATGCACCCCCAGCGTGGCTGCGATCTGCCGCTTCGACACTCCGTCCACGTCCATCGCGAGTGCCCGCGCACGCGCCTCCTCACGCTCGAGGCCGACCGGGATGTCGGCGGCCGTTCGCAGTGACGGTGATGACGATTTGTGTGCTGGACCTGCAGCGGACATATTGGAGGCTGCGGCTGGCAGATCGTCGCGTCCGGACCGACCTTCCGCCGCCTGAGCAGCAGGTGCCGCTGACAGTGCAGCGTCCGGTCGAGCAGCGACTACCGGGGTGCTGTTGCGGGTCAGCTCCACGGTCAGATGCGTCATCGCCAGCAACACCAACGGCGGCACCGATGCCACCAAGGCGGCGATGAGTGCCGGGACGCGGGTATCAGCGGCAACGAGCGCGTGGGTGATGTTCGCCGCGACAGAGACCCCGGCACCGGCGGCGAGGAGCAGCCACGCAAAACGCCGTGCCGACGGTGCGAAGTTCCGCAAAGCGACGACACTGATGGTGGCCTCCAGGATCACACCGTCCACGATCAGCGGCCAGATCCACGCCTGCTCCACCGGGATCCCCGAGAGCACCGCGAGATCCCGGAGTGTGGTGAAGGACAGCCAGAACGCGCCGAGCGCCAGGAGAATCGTCCCGGTTACGGCGAGGACGATCACAAACCGTGACACCCCAGAACCGGCAGAATGTCCTGCAGTTTCTGCGCCCGGCACACCACCACCCCGTGTGGGAGCGTCAGATGCCAAGGCGTGTGAGGTCATCGTCCGACCGGAGCCTTCACGCTCAACGTAGGTGCCGCGCTTTCGCCGGGGTCGTAGGTGACCTGGCTGCTGCGGTGCGCGGACCGGATCGTCGACGCAATCTCCCTTAATTCTAGCCCCGCACGTGCGGCCGCAGGTTCGAGCACAGTGCTGGTGTCTCGTTCGGTGACGCCGGCCTCAGCGAGACGGCACGTCGCCCAGAACAGGCCCGCGTTCCGGTTCCCTTCCGGCAGGCCTGACACCCACTCCGCAATCCGCTCCACCGATGCGTCCTGTACCAGTGACGAGTCGAACGCCGCCCGGGCTATGTAATCGGGTTTCGGGGTGAGGAGGTTGCGGATCGCATCCGCATCCATGGGGCGGGGCTTCTTGCCGAGAGCGATCACCTCATAACCGCGGTCACCACGATCGGTAGTGATGGTGGAGGGCGGGGCGATGATGTATCCGCCGGTGCCCCGAAAATCCACATGCGCCCGCCCCGCGACCACGACGACGCCTGGGCAGAATCCGTCGGGTAGTAGAGGTGCAGACCGCCCGAGGGTGAACGAACAGCTTGCCCCCAACCACCGACCATTCCTTCCCGCTGCAGGGTGCGCAGGATCGGGAACCCAGTGCCAGCGGCGTGCACATCGATATCGAGGACATCGACGACGCTGCCGGTGGGGATGCCGATATTCGCGGTCGGGAACCGGCCCCACCAAAGCGTTACTTGGTCCGGGTCGGTGCTGGCGTCGTGGAAGCCATGTTCCGTGAGCGGGCGTTTTCCGCCCGGCACACAGGGGAACACCGCCACACCGGCGGTCGCATATGCGACCGCCGCGCCGGACAGGGTGGCGGGGAGACGCACGGGCAGCGGCCAGGTGGGGCGGTCGTTGATATTCATGTGCACCTCCCTTGTGACACCGGTCCCAGATCTCGTGAATGCGGTGTCACCAAACCAGGTACGGCAGCGCCACTGCTACCCCCACGGCACGGTGTCACCAGGCGGTCAGCCAACCCGCCTGCACGCGTCCCTCAGACCTCAACGCCTACCCGACCCCGCACGTGCCTGGCCAGCGTTTCGGGCGAAGATGCGCGGATTTGTATAGAACATGCGTCAAATCGTCAAACACACCGACCCCCACCTCCACGAACAACCGGCACGGTTCTGCTACAAATATCGGCCCGGGCCATGTTCCGGGGACGGCGGTTCAGGGTCGTTCGGGCCGGGGCCGAGGTGCTGTTCCCGGTCGGTGAGGAACTCGCCCAACAGAACCCCACGCTCCAACCTCGTCAACGGCGGCTCGGACGCCCCGTCACCGAAATCTGCGGGCGCTGCACCGGGGCGACCGGTGCGGAGAATCGCAGCGTTCACCTGCTGCAGCACCGTCGCCGGATCGTGCTGTTCGATGTCTTGCTCGAGAATACGGGCAACCTCGTTCAGCGTGGCACTGTCATGCTCGACCGGCGGGAACGCCGCCGAAGCTGTGGTGGTGTCTCCGACCGGGGCGCGGCCGACCACAACACGAAACTCACCGTGCCCATCGACCCCGGTCGCGTCGTACACACCGGGTGGAACCCAATCGTGCGCATCCGACGCAGGGCCTTCATAGATTGCGGGACTCATGGGGTCGTCGGGGTCCGGGATGGTGACGTCGGGGTCGGCAGCGAACAGCATCGCACCAAGCTCCTCCCGCTGTCGCCGATCCAACAACGGTGCCCCCGCACCGGATGCTTCACGCTCCACCAGTACACGCAGCGTCTGAACTGCGAGAAGATCCGCTGGCAGCCATTCCCGATGGAATCGTTCAGGCAGGAACATCGACCGCGGTCCGCCCTCGGCAAGGAGTCCTTGCAAGGCGCGTTCGCGACGCCGCGCGAGGTCGGTGAACTCGGTACGCCACTGACCGTGATCCCACGCATACCGGGCACCTTCATACTCGCCCTCAAACGATGGGGAGATGGTGACCAGATAGTCATCCTTCACCGGCTCTACCGGCAGCTTTTCCCGCTCGAGCAGGTCGACCAGCCCGTCCCGGACCCGCTCGGCCTTGTGGAGTCTTTCGAGCGTCTCGGGGAGACGAGAAGCCTGCACCGCGAGGGACAGGCACTCGTCGCGCCACACCTCGTGAGCATCCTCAAAGCCCTCGATATCAGGGGAACCGTCGGAGAGACGGAAGCTGTCCATGCGCGGTTCAGGTGGGAACATCTCGGCCACAATCTCCGGCACCCCAGACTCCTCGAACGATTCCCACCCCGGGGACGGCACAACAATTGCCCGGGGTTCGGAAGAGATGGATGGTGTGGCGGGGATCCAGGAACGGATGCTGGACGCGTCGTCCCCGAAGTCTTCGCCGTAGACGCGGTCACCGTCGGTGCGGAGTTTGTTCGGTGGACCAGCGAGGTCCTCGGTCAACGTCTCATTGACGATGTAGTCCGCTTCCTTCTGGCTGCGTGCCAGGACATCGAACTCGATCACCACCCGGTGATGTCTCAACGGCTCTGGCGTGTAGCCGAGCGGCGGTGGGGTATTGCTATCGGACATTGTAGTTTTGCTCCTTCATAGTCAAAGATGTGTGCGGCGGATGGCGTAGCCGGCGAAAGACGCCGCGCTGAAGATGGCGGGGATGAGGTTCCCTTACTGGGATAAGGCGTTGAGGGCCGGGTGTATACCGGTCGCGGCAAGGATGCGCGGATTTGTATAGAACCTGCGCGAGAACGTCAAGAACCCTCGCACGGGGACCGGTGGTGGCCGGTGAGCTCGAGAGCTCCCGGTGCGGGTCATGTCTCCCGCGCAGGGTCGGCACGCTCAGACGTGTGACTACCCGTGTGGGCAGGACCCACATCTCCGGTGAGGTCGTGTTCGCGTTCACGAAGCGCCTGCTCCAGGTACCGGTTCACCACGGTGCGATTTGTGCCATCCGCGCCACCAACTGTGGGGATCTGATGGAACGAGAACGCCGGATACGGTGTTGCCTCTCGCAGCTCCTCCAACCAGTCGTCGACGTCTCGCGGCCACTCCCATTCCATCGGTGACGGGTGTGATTCCAGGAACTCTGTTGCGCCTTCGAATGCTGGGGAATCGTCCATCATCTCGTGGATCGTCGTGGCCATCACCCGCGCCAAGGTGACCGGATTCCGGTCCGCAATCACCGTCGGATCTTCCTCGACGTCATCAGACCAGACGATCACCCCAAGAAACAACTGCGTTGGCGGCCTCGGAGGCTCGGTTGGCTGTGATCGTGCGGGCTCTGGTTGAGGTTCACCGGTATCGGCGTCCATGGGGTTGGTCCTTCCTTCTTCGTTAGCGAGCCGCCGAGCGGTTCGCTCGACGTCGCATACCTCTCAGGTAGGGAACCCTCAGAGCGACCGCCACAGCCCGCCGGTTGTTGATAGTCGCTTCCTTCCCGCGCACGTACAACTCCGTGTGAACGGTCGTTCATCCGCTCGGTCACTACAGGAGATGGTCGACGGTACTTATGCGCGATCTTGTTCCGCTGCGACGGAATTGCTGCGGTGAGATGCCGTGGATCTGGCGGAACGCGCGCGAGGCGTGGCTGGGGCTTGTCCAGCCTGCTGCCCGGGCAGCGGCCTCTACTGTTTCAGCGTCGCCAAGCAGTACTTCGGTCATTCGGCGTACGCGTTCGCGCCGTAGGTATTCCGCTGGACCGACACCGAACTCGCGGAGAAACTGTCGCGTCAATTGAGAAGGTGAGAGGGAGACGCACTTTGCAAGTTCTCTGACAGTCCATTCATGACCTAAGTCGTTGCTGAGAATGTCGGTTGCTCGCAGAACAGCGAGATGCCTCGAGGGGCCATAACTGGGCTCCTGTGGGGCGCATCGGGCGAGGAAATCAAGTACTTCGGTGATGCGAGCAAGCAGGCCAAATGGAGAGCTGGGGTTTAGTTCCTCTACGAGGACCCGCCCGAGGATATTGTCGAGCGTTAATTGATCCTGCGCGGAGAGTTGAAGGACTATGGGGGCGGGGCTTGAACTCGGACTGCCGATCCTCCCGATGAGCTTGTCCGGGGTGGGAATCCAACGGGATTGCTCGTGTAGGTAGCCGGTGTCGATATACATCGTTGTTGTTTCCACGTTGGAGCCAGTGGAACCGGCATACCAATGACCGTGGCTGAGGGCTGCGACTTGTCCGGCGCTGAGGGTGATCTCACCGCCGGCGAAAGTGAGCTGTGCCGTACCGGCAGTAACGAGCATGATCTTGCTACATTCATGCGCAATCTGATCTGTAGTGGAGTTGTTCGTGGCTCGGCGGACGCGCGCTGGAGAATGTGCTCCTAATGTCTCCTCTCTCGAGACGTGCCGCATTGCCATGGTGTCGCTCAGTCACTGTTCTGGGTGATTCCGAGGGAGTAGGCGAGGATGACGACCTGGACGCGGTCGCGAACCTGGAGTTTGGCGAAGATTCGGTTGATATGTGTTTTGACAGTGCCTGGTGACAGGTGCAGGGCCGCACTGATTTCAGGGTTTGATAGTCCTGTAGCGATGGCGATGAAGACGTCGTATTCCCTCGGTGTCAACAGTTCAAGTTCGGCTGGGGCACTCGGTCCTGCTTTTTGCCGCGATGTCACGGTGTGCTTGACGTAGTGCTCGATCAGTTGCCTAGTGATCCGCGGTTCCACGACGGCTTCGCCGGCGGCCACGGTGCGGATGGCCTGCGTAAGTAGCTCGGGTGTCGTGCTCTTGAGCAGGAAGGCGCTGGCACCAGCGTCGAGCCCGCCGAAGGCATACTCGTCTAGGTCAAATGTGGTGAAGACGATCACGCGAGTGTCGGGATAGGCCGCGGTGATGATCTTGGTGGCCTCGATGCCTCCCATGCCAGGCATCCGCACGTCCATGAGAACAACGTCCGGGGTGAGCTGGGCAGTAAGAGAGATAGCTTCTTCGCCCGTGCTGCCTTCACCGACGACCGTGATGTCATCTGCGGTGTCGAGGACGAGGGCGTTGCCCATACGCACCAGCGGTTGGTCATCGACGACAAGGACTCGGATCACGTTCTGCAGGAGTTCAGTCATGGATTGCCTCCGTTTCGCGTTCGAAACGCAGCAGTGCGGAAGTCTGCCATCCGCCACCGGGACGTGGCCCGGCAGTGCTGCTTCCTTGGTATGTGGCTGCGCGTTCGGCGATGCTGACGAGTCCGTGGCCGCTCCCGATCGAGGGGCTGGCCTGCAGCGTCCCGTTGTCGGCAATGGTGACTTCGACCTGATCATCGGTAATGACCAAGGCCACCTGGATGTTGGTGGCACCGACGGCGTATCGGAGGCAGTTCGTGAGCGACTCTTGAACGATTCGGTACACGGTCATGGCCAGTGCCGTGTCGTCGGGGAGGGTTTCGCCTCGTTTGGTGAGGGTGACGGGGAGGCCTGCACTGCGGAAGATGTCGATGAGTTCTTCCAACGCTGGCAGGTTGTGCCCTGATTGGTGGAGGGCTTCGGCGAGGTCGGCATCGTTATCGCGGAGCAGGTGCAGGATGCGGCGCATATCCACGAGGGCTGTGCGTCCGACGGTCGAAAGGTTCGCCAGTGCTGTTGCTGCACGTTCAGGATGCTTCTGCCAGGCCGTTGAAGCACCGTTGGCCAGAGCGATCATGACCGAAATCGAGTGGGCGACGACATCGTGCATTTCGGCAGTGATGCGAGTTCGTTCGGTGGCCTTGGCGTTCTCGAGGCGCTGATTGAGGAGTTCCGCGAGGGCAACGCGCCGTTCGCGTTGGTTCCGGACCGCGATGCCCACGGCAAACGCGATGAGGGCGACGGGGTCGAGCACGGCGGGGGAGAATGATGACCCTGCGACGAATGCTTGGCTGAGAGCCGCAGCTACTGGGATGGTCACGCCGATCCCGTACCCGAGTGCCGTCCTGGCGAAGCTGCGGCGGGAGGCGACCGTGTAGAGCGCGAAGGCGAACGGCACACTCTGGTACCCAAAATCGGGATGAATAAGGGTGCTGATGCTGGCGACGGTCACCACGGTGACGAGAGTGGCCATCGGGTAGCGGCGTCGCCACAGCAATGCGAGCGCGGTGATCCCGAGCGTGAGGTAGGCAGTCCAGTTGGCAGGGTCGCCTGCGAAGAGGAGGGCGATGCGTTGCAGACCGGTGCAGAGCAGAACGATGAGCCAGTCGATGAGCCGAGGGTGTCTGGCCAGCCAGGCGAATGGTGGCCACAGTGTGGGAGCGAGTTCGGCAGCCTCCACTCGTGGTTCTCTGTGGTTGTCGGTCATTGTCCTGTCCTGTCAGTGTGTTGTCTTCTAGTGTTCCTTGCGCGGCAGTGTCTTGAGGGTGAGCGTGGTGGCGTAGGGAGAGGTGGCGCGACGAGACGTGATCATGGAGCAGGGCGCGCCACCCGCTCTTCTATGCATCTCGCCTTTTGAATAGCACCGCGGCGAGTGCCAAGAGCCCAAGGGCCCAGATGGCCAAGATCAGGTACCCGATCCACGGGCCGAGGCTGTCTGTGGTGCTTTGACCGAGAAGGAGAGATCCAGCCTCGATCGGGAAGAAGCGTTTGATCTCTCCACCGTACTCGGAGAAGATCTGCGGGATGATCGGCAAAATGACGAGCAATGCGATCGTGGAGAGGACGCTGGCGACGACGTTGCGGATGATCGCACCGAGCGCAATACCGATGATGCTTAGGGTGGCCAGGTAGAGGCCAGATCCGAGGATGAGCCTGAGCGCGTCAGAGACATCGAGCTCGTAGCTGTAACCGCCTCCAGCAAGAATCGCAGGGGCAATCGCGAGGCCGATTCCCGCGCTCGCCACTCCGATAAGGAAGGACACACCCGCGATTACGAGAGCCTTCGCGGCCAGAGCCGGAATGCGTTTGGGGACGGACAGGAGCGTCATCTTGATCTGGCCGGAGCGGTACTCGTTGGTAATGAGCAGGGCGGCAAGAATCGCCAAGAGCAGTCCGATATAGCCTGTTTTGTCGATGATCATTTCGGGGTAGGGGGCGTAGTCGGCTTGGACCGAGGAACGGTCTCTGAACACGTACGCCCACGGCATCAGGAGCGCGTTAGCCACGATGAGGGCAAAAGTAAAACCGGCCAGAACGAGGTTGGAGCGAAGGCCGTGGAACTTGATCCATTCGGATCGGGTTGCGCCGGCGAGATCGACGCGATGGCTGTGTGTCAGCGAAGTCATGGGAATGCTCCTTGATGGGGTGTACGGATCAGCGGGTCGTGGAGGCGTATTCGACCGCGTCACGGGTGATTTCGTTGTAGGCGTCTTCGAGGGTGTGCTTCACGGGGGTGAGTTCGACCAACAGGATGCCCGCGTCGCGGGCAGTTTCAGCGATGTGTTCCGCGGTGAGGCCTTCGATCTCGAGCACATCCCGCTCTGTCGAGGTGACCGTGACTCCGCCGGCGGCGACACGGTTAGAGAATTCTGCCGCTTGTGAGGTGCGAATTCTCACCCGTTGTTCTTTGCCCTCGGTCAATGCGCTGATCGGTGAGTCAGCGAGGATCTGTCCGCGTCCGATGATGATGACATGGTCGGCGATCAAAGCCAGCTCGCTGAGAAGGTGCGAGGAGAGGAACACGGTCCTGCCCTCGTCGGCCAGTGTGCGAAGGAGGGTGCGAACCCAGGTGACACCCTCGGGGTCGAGACCGTTCACGGGTTCGTCGAGGATCAGGGTGGCAGGGTCTCCGAGCAGAGCGGCGGCGATACCGAGGCGCTGACCCATGCCGAGGGAGAACCCGCCGACCTTTCGCCTTGCTACCGAGGTCAGCCCGGTGGCATCCAACACTTCTTCAACTCGGCTTCGTGGAATGTGATGGGTCGCGGCGATCGAGCTCAGATAGTTCCACGCGGTGCGCGACTTGTGCGCGGCCTTCGCATCAAGAAGGGCGCCGACGCGCTGGAGCGGTGCCGTCTGTGCCGCATAGCGCTGACCATCGATGAGTGCTTCGCCGGCTGTGGGTCGGTCTAGCCCCACGATTGATCGCATCGTGGTAGATTTCCCGGCCCCGTTCGGGCCGAGAAACCCGGTGACTTTTCCCGGCTCGACCCGGAAGGTCGCGTCCTTCACTGCGAAGTGATCGCCGTATTGCTTGCTGAGCCCGAGGACCTCGATCGACATGGCTTCCTGCTCCTTTTTGATCGTCATTGTTTCTTGTGTGCGTGTCCTTCCAAGCTACGAACCGGGTGCCGTGGCCCGCCGCTACCCAGGGGTTGATCTTCTGGCCCGCGACACCTCAACCCGTGGGGTGACCTCTTCACGTGCGTGGGAGCGCTGTCAGAGCGATTGATCGGGGTCCGCGAGTACACCGCGCAGCACGGGATGCGTCGCGGCAACTCCCAGGCGCACGATCCACACGCCCCCGATTACGCACAGGATGACGCTTACGATGAATAAGGGTGCGGTGAAGAGCGAGATTGCGACCACCGGAATCACCAGTATCGACGCGAGAACCGATGATCCGATTGCCGCGATCTTCAACGGCATCATCACGGCTCGGCGCCTCGATGCCTCCATCACGCTCATGGGCATTCCGAGTCGGTCCAAGCCGACGTACAAGTCACGGCGTTCCATGATGGCCGCGGACTGGGTGATCCCGACGGAGCAGGCGACCAGCAAGAACGATATCGCGACGGCCGTCAGGACGACGGTCCGAATGTCTCCAAAGAAGAGGAGCTGCTGGCTACTCAGCGCGGTCGGCCCGTTCTGAACCGTGTTGAGAAAGCCCAGTATGGAACCGGCAGGGACGACCACGAAACTAGCCAACGCCACTCCGGAAACTTGTCGCCACGCTGCTTTCGGTGACTCCAACAACCCACGAGCCGCGATCAGCTCCGCGGCGTTTTGTGCCGTCGCGGCCTGGCGGCGGGCGAAGAACCCGACCACGAACGGGCCAGCAACATTCTGCACCGCCATGATCGCGACCAGTACGCCCAAGAGTGCGACAGTGATACCGATTGCGCCCCAGCTGACGGACGTGAACTGCAGGACGACGATGCCGAGGGCAACGACGGCGGCGCTGATTGCTAATCGCAGCCAATGCAGCTTCGGAGCATTCGTTCGTGCTCGCACACCCAACGGCGAAATCATGACGTCCCGTAGGCCCGATGCCACACTGATGACGGCTACCAGAACAAGCGAAACTCCGAGGCACACGAGCCACCACGGTGGCAACCAGATCGTGCCCAGCGGGCTCTGGCTACCGGCCACTGGTACGAAGGCAAGCAACGGGGTCAGCAGGAGATAGCCGATGACGCTGCACAGAAGTCCGACAGTGGCGAGAAGCGATGTTTCCACAATCGCGATCGCACGCACCCACCCCGCGGACGCGCCGAGCAGCCGCAGCGTCGCCAGACGGTCGTCCCGGCGGCGAACCGAAAGGCGAGCAGCCGCCGACCCCAACGTCGCGACTGGCACAAGCAACACCGCCAGTAAGGCCACAGCCAAGATTCGGTACTCCCCGAAATCACTCGCAGGGACATTCCAGAAAAGACGGGCCAAGGCAGCAACGGTGAAGACGATCGATCCGATGATGAAGAATGCCGCGATAGGCAGGACAGAAACCGACAAGTCTGCTTTCGACGGTCGAATCACTAACCAGATGGCCCTGAACTTCATCGCTGGAGGCCTTCGCCGTCGTCAACGACGCGACCGTCGCGCAGACGAACAATCCTTGAGCATTGCGCGGCGACGTCCTCATCATGCGTCACGACAACCAAGGAACGACCTTGGCCAACGGTCGCTGCCAGCAGGGCATCAAGTACGTCTCGGGCAGTGCGAGAGTCCAAGGCTCCGGTCGGTTCGTCT
>Ga0307487_1002226_pt1 | contig 12688 bp, 15 predicted proteins | sample CBIW12metaG_FD_203665 | JGI IMG/M metagenome (GOLD analysis project Ga0307487, IMG submission 203665) | Sea-ice brine microbial communities from Beaufort Sea near Barrow, Alaska, United States - CBIW 1.2 | ecosystem: Environmental > Aquatic > Marine > Coastal | place: USA: Alaska | collected... | reverse complement strand
GCTTTATGAGAAACTGCTCCCCCAACAAGGAGCCTCAGCCATGCCCGACCACAGCCCATCACCCAATCACCACCCCGCCACCCGCATCATTCACAACCGGCGCCATCGGGACCAGCAAGGCAGCCCTTACTCGCCGATTTACAACACCACCACCTATCGTTTCGACACCACCGCCGAACAGCTGGCCGTGGTAAAAGGTGAAAACGACGGCAACCTGTACACCCGCTGGGGCACCAACCCCACCATTAAAGAGTTGGAACAGGGCCTGGCGCAGCTGGAATCAGCACAGGCCGGGCTGGCGTTTGCCTCCGGCATGGCGGCCATCTCCGCCACCCTATTTGCCCATGGCCGCAACGGCATAGTCTGCGTGGGCGATCTGTACGGCGGCACCCAGGAACTGCTGGTGAATCATTTCGAGCCCCTGGGCATTCCCTTTACCTTCCTTCTGAACCAACAGCTGGATGAAATGGAACAGCATCTGACCAAGCCCGGCATGCTGGTGTACTGCGAAACCCCGGCCAACCCAACCATGGCCATACTAGACATCGCCGACCTGGCCCGCCGTGCTCACGCCAAGGGCGCCTTATTGGCCGTCGACAACACCTTCGCCAGCCCCATCAACCAGCGCCCGCTGGAACTGGGCGCCGACCTGGTCATGCACAGCGCCACAAAATACCTGGCTGGCCACAGCGACTTAACCGCCGGCGCCTTTATGTCCAGCGCAGAACTCGCCAAACCCGTCGCTGCGTGGCGTAAAAGCCTGGGCCAGATACTGGCACCGGAAATGGCCGCACTGCTGTCGCGCAGCCTGCGCACCCTGCATGTCCGAGTCCGCCAGCACAACGAAAACGCCATGGCCGTCGCCATCGCCATGGAAAAACACCCGAAAGTCAGCCGCGTACTCTACCCCGGCCTGCCAGATTTCCCCGGCCACCAACTCGCCAAACAACAAATGCACGGCTTCGGCGGCATGCTCAGCATTGACGTGGTCGGCGGCGGAAAAGCCGCAGAATGCGTCGAAGACCACCTACAAGTCTTCCTGCTAGCCACCAGCCTGGGCGGCGTAGAAAGCCTCGTCAGCCAGCCAATCGCCACCAGCCACTACCGCCTGACACCCGAAGACCGGGCACAAAGGGGAATCAGTGATGGTTTGTTACGATTGTCGGTGGGGCTTGAGGATGCGGGGGATTTGATTGCGGACCTAGAGCAGGCGCTGGACAGCTTGGCGGAGTGACTGTGTTACCAGGGACGGATTTCAAATCCGTCCCTTTTTTTCGAACACCGGGGACAGATTTCAAATTTGTCCACTCAGTCGCTAAAAATACGCAAATAAGGAGTAAATCAATGGAATGGCACGTTATTGAGGGCGGCGCCAGTTGCCAGACACATTAATACTTCATTCGAAAAATTTCAGCTTGCTCTCCAATTTTGCGCATGACGTTGCTAACGGTGGCTTGCTCATGGGCATCAGGGCTCAGAAGTGTGATGAGCAGGTAACACTCCCTGTGGATGGCACCTTGACAATAAACCAGGTGCCGATCACTCGTGCGATTAAATTGCATTAGCCGAACCGGCCAGGCGCCGAATTCTGATAAATGAACGTGACGCACATCTTCCTGCAGAATTAGCGATGGAGTATGCGGGTGATCATAGGCGACATCCCGCCCAAAGTAATCCGGGCAAAGACCACTTTCCTTGTACTTTCGAAAGTCGTTGATGAGATCGTCTAAATCCTGTTCTTTGAACAGTTTTTGGATCGTGACTGACTTGAAAATACGTATCACTCAGAGAAGCCCTCCATGTCCTCTCGGGTCGTTTCCAGCATTAAGTCAGCTCCCTTTTTACAGAGGTCAGCAAGCTCAGAGCCTCGCGGACGAAAACGTCCCACAAACGTACGCGATTCTTCCTGATCCCCAATCAACTGAACCATCTTCTCAAACAGCTCTGCACCAATCATGTAGCCTGCTGGCTTGTTGTGGTTCAAAACCGCAATAGGCTCGTTTTGGAAATACTGCGCCGGATTATTGCGTAGTGCAGAAATACTGACCGACTTTTCCGCTAAGATAGCATTTGTTGCCATAACCCGCTCCAACAATAATTCGCACAAAAATTTGTGCTATTTTTTGCACTATATCTTATTAATAGCTCTGCTAGCAAGCGAGCTTGGGCGGCGTAGAAAGCCTCGTCAGCCAGCCAATGCCACCATCACCGCTCAGCGCCTGACACCCGAAGACCGGGCACAAAGGGGCATCAGTGATGGCTTACTGCGATTGTCAGTGGGGCTTGAGGATGCGGGGAATTTGATTGCAGATTTGGAGCAGGCGTTGGATAGTTTAGGGAACTAGCTGCAGCACTCCCGGGGACGGATTTGAAATCCGTCCCCTCGTCCCCTGGATTTTATAGACCGGCACTGCTTTACAGAACTCTCATAAACTTGATTCGCTGCTCAACCAGTTTCTTATACTTGCCTTTTACGTCCTCGGGCATGAATGAACTCTGAATAAACTCGGGGGCATGTTGATCTACGTTTTTAATCAAGCGATTCAATCGCCCTGCCAAAGCCTTTGAGCGAAGGCCCGCTCTGGCGCCCATCTCGATGAAATCTGAGCCAGAGTAATAGCCGTTGGCCATTTCCTCGTGGTATTTGGGCTGCTCGCCGTCTTTAAGCATAGCCAGTGCTATCGGACTATCGATTGCAGAGCTATAGAGCGAGGATGCGAGAACGTCATAGCACGGCGCCAGCCTAAACGCGGGTTCATGAAGAAAGCTGATATTCTTCAAATGATGATCGTCGTTCCCCACCAGATAACTGAATGCCAGGCGATCGAACAGGGAGGCAGCCACCGCATCGCCTCCATGCTTCTTCGCCAGATTGAGAACTTCTTCATAGCTTGCGGCCGTATATTTCTGTCCTGAATCGGCATTCGAAATGCCCAGCGCCTGCATGGCGTCTTCCTGGTGGTATTTCGTGCCGTCTTCGAAGTTCCTGTCGTAGCGCCGGATAACGAACACTAAATGGCCATCATTAAGCTTGAGAAGGCCGCAAGGTGGCACCTCAAACCCTACCCGATCCATGAGCTTCAATGTTGCATGTTCATTTTCGGCAACGTTTGGGTACTCTTCTGGCGATGGCTTCATGATGAATTGGCCACCGCTGTCGACCAACTGCAGCTTTCCGCCTTTAACGGCTAACTGACATTTCATTTGCACGCCGCTGATCGAGAACCCATGGGTTTTCCTGGGCATATCGGTAACCAGATCTTTTCGGCTCTCAGCAAGCGTGACATCAATTTTGTCAGTACCAAACAGATCTTTCAGGCACTTGCTGTGATAGCCAGATGAAAGTTTCTGTGTGATTTCTTTAAGACATATCAAACAATTCAAGGGTTACCGCTCCCGGCAGGTCTTCTCCGTTGTGAACCAGCAACGAAAACTCATCGTTTGGGTCAATTCTTTGTTCTTTAGCTTGTATCCGCTTAAGCCATCCTTCACTGACCAGTCCGCTAAAATAAGGCAACAGGCCTTCATACTCATAAGGCTCTTCCCGCAAAGGCAAGCTCAGGCTTAACGGAGGCATACGCATTTGAAGGTAGGCCTTGTCGTACTGGAAACGCACAGTTGTGCCCTGAAGCTCAAGAATGCCGGCAACCCGCCCCTTCATTCGCACACGCGCTTTCATGGAAGATCAACCCATAACTTTACATTGAGAACACCACACACTGTCTGGAGAGTATGGATTCTTGGGTTACCCGAACCACGTTCGATGGATCGATAAGTAGTTGGCGATAGTCCGCACAGCTCAGCCACCTCTGCCGGTGACATATTGAGTGATTCGCGACGTGCAACAAGCAGTGTCGACAGCTCTTCAATAGGTCGAAAATCAGGAGCCTCTGAAGCCTGAATTTTATCGGCCAGCCCCTGCAGACTGCTAATTTGATCATTCAGCGCTTCTAAAATGCTGTGCTTAATCTCCACAACTCACCTTTAAGGTCACTGTTTTGGCTTTAATATAACGATAAGAACTGATAAATCAATATAATGACTTTAAGAGGGGAATAAAACACATTACTGACTAAAAATTGATAATTTATTTTTTTAGAGCAGTTTATTGGCGGGAGGAAAGGGGACAGATTTCAAATCTGTCCCCTTTCGCACTACTAAACTAAGCAGCTCTTTTCTTGTTGCGGCGGGTTTGGTCACCAAGGCCCGCCAGGAGCCCCTTTATGCTGATGTCCTCATCCAGTGCGTCCCAATGAATACCATGCACACTCAACTCGAAATCTTGACGGCTCACTGGGTCCGCGTGAAGTAATCTGGGAAACCATGCCAGTGGTGCACCTATAGTTCGCGCATCCGACAGCATTACCCAAACGTTATCTTCATCAAACCAGACTTTTTCAGGCGAAATAGTCATGCCATGCGTCCTCCAAAAGCTGTTTATTCTGCTCAACTACTCCTAACAATACCCGAATAGTGCGAGCATCGAAACCATCATTTCTGGCCATCGTCACCTCATCAGAAAGCCAGAACTTGGCCTCTTTACCCGCGATTCGGACATGGATGTGAACCGGCTCTAAGGGGTTACCCTCGTTCGAGTAGAAAAAGAATTTGAAGCCTTGATAACGAAATACAACTGGCAATGGGCATTACTCCTCATCCTGAACGAGCTTATTAAGTCTATCCGCGTTTTCACGCGCTCCCGCTACGTCGCTATAACAATCCGAGATCTCACCTCGGTCTCAAACACCTTCTTCAACGCCGCCTTAGCACCATCATCACCGTGCACCAGCCGAATTTCCCTGGGCGCTTCGGGAATACCCAACACAAAATTCAGCAAGTCACTTTGCCCCGCGTGGGCGGAATAGCCACCTATTTGGTGAATGCGGGCACAAATGGGGTAACGTTTTTCATCAAGTTCCACCCAGCCAGCCTGATCCGGTGTTCCCACGCCGGCGTTGCTGCCGTATTTTAAAATATCCCGACCTGGTGTGCCCGCGGCTTGATAGCCCACAAACAACACATCATTACGGGCGTCGCCGAGTATCGCTTTCAGGTAATTCACCACCCTGCCACCAGCACACATCCCAGAGCCGGCCAACACCACTGCCGGGCGCTTGAAACTGGCCAGGTACTCCACGGCCTCAAGATGGCTCGCATGGCTGTTAATCAGCGTAAGCTGGTCGAAACCCAACGGATGCCGTCCCTGGCTCAGCACTTCCTGGGCTTCCGCGTCCCACATGGGTTTTAACTGGCGATAGATACGAGTGAACTCTGCCGCCAAGGGTGAATCCACCACAATCGCCAGATCCTGCCACTTCACACCTGGCGCCACCGATTCACCACCAAATTCATGAATCAGGCTTTCAATTTCGTACAGCAAATCCTGAGTTCGGCCAATACTGAACGCCGGCACAATCACGGTACCGCCATCTGCCAGGGCGCTCTGCAACACCTCCTTCAAGCGTAAACGTCGTGTAGTGCGGTCTTCGTGATCTTTATCGCCGTAGGTGCTTTCGATCACCAGCCGATCAGCACGTTCCGGCGACACCGGTGCCGTCAGCAGCGGCGCGTGGGCAGCACCTAAATCACCACTGAAGACTATGCGCTCATTAACCAGCTCGCCCTGTTCCCCGACACGCTCGCCTCCGCCTTCTCCACCGTGCGCTCCCTCTTGCCCTACTGCGGTAACATCACATTCCACATAGGCCGAGCCCAGAATGTGACCTGCCGGCTGAAAACGAACATCCAAAGAACCACCGGTTTCGTCATCCGCCACAAACACCGAATGCCATTGCCCATAAGGCACCGGCACTAAGCGCTGGCGAATCAGTCCCAGCACCCTCTCAATCAGCGCCCTATCCCGGGTGAAACCAATTTTCAGAGCGTCTTCCAGAATCTCCGGCAACATAATGGCTGAAGGCTCAGAGCAAATAATCGGCCCGCTGAACCCCGCCGCCAGCAAATAAGGTATGCGGCCAACGTGGTCAATGTGCACGTGGGTAACCACCAGCGCACGAATGTGATCAAGGGGGAAATCGATAGCGAGGGCGACAATACTCGCCGAAGCAGGGACAGATTGATGAGCCAAAGCGGGGACAGATTTAGAAATCTGTCCCCGTGCGAGCCTGCCAGCGGCGTCTGCGCCCTGAAACAGGCCGCAATCAATCAGAATACCGGCGGAAGGATGCGATCGGTCAGGGGGAGTAATGCTCAGTTCGTGGCAAGAGCCAGTAACGCCAGAAACAGCGCCATGGTGGGAAATATTGATCATAACAACCTCCTTGTTGCCGGTTTCAGAAGCCGGCCAGGGACAGACTTGAAGTCTGTCCCTGCTTTGGTGCTGACTTCGGGACAGATTTCAAATCTGTCCCGGCTTTATCGGCAGCCAACGGCCGCGGATTCAAATTCCACACCAAATCCCCAACGCCCCCATTAGGCGCAACGCAAAAGAGGCCCAAAGCGCAAAAGAAAGCGCGACAAAATCCACAAACAGGGAGATTGCGCGCTTTTTGAAGCGAGAAAGTTGCAGAAACGAATTAAACATTGTCACTCACGGCTTGCTCCATGACGGCCGCTAATACCCGGCAGGTCTTCTCTACACTATCTCCTGCCCCCTTGCCTCGAACCGTTAATAGAATCCGGTTCTCCTTTACGCAACAAAGAGGCTATAAGCCCTTACGTTAATGCCGACTAAGCAATGACTCCAACGTATCCGAGGTCAATATAGCTTCCAGCCAGACCTCCAGTTCTGGAACACCGGCAGATTGAATTTGCGCTTCGGCCCAGCGGGGAAGCTCACCGAATTTCAGGTTGATCAGCTTTTTCAAAGCGGCGGCCTCACCTTGTTGCATGCCTTGTTGCATGCCTTGTTGCATGCCTTCCGCTCGTAACCGCTCACTCAAGGTGGCCATGGTGTTGCTCTCCTGCGGATATTGCGCTTTATATTGTTCCATTTCATTATCATCCAAGGCTGAGTAGATGTCGATGAAGTCAATATACTTCAATTGCTTCTCGGGGTCTGGCTCCAGCGTGCTCAGACCTCGTACGGCGCGGGCGTAGACTTCCAGCTTCTGCTCCTCTTTCCATTTCATCAGGTTCAGACACAGCCGGGCGATCAAATTGCTGCTTTCCCAGTAGTCCTCGGCATTCAATTCCTGCAAGGCACAGCGAATGTAGTGGAATCTCAGGTACTCATGGCAGTCACCGCCCAAATTCAGTTGAACAGGTTCGCTGCCGCGAGTGTTCAGGAAAATCACCACTGGCACCACCCGACTGGTCTTACAGAGTTCCGACAAATCCAGGCAATAATGGGCCAGGCGGTGTATCGAAAAGCGGTCGGGGTCGGTTTCCTCCTCAAGCACGAACAATAGCGCTTCGCGCTCACCGCCCGGCCATTCCACCATCAGCGGTACATCCAGCTCGCGAAAGCGCTCACCAAGCCGCTCTTTTAACTGCTCTTGGCGCAATGGAACAACCCGTGCTCTCGGGCCAATGTGCCTGGCCTCTTCGGGGCTGAAAAGCTCAATGGCTTGCCGTGGATAATCGATGATAAGGTTCTTGAAATTCTGGTCGTGGCTAACTCGCTTGGGTCCATCCATACCTTTCGTCCATTTACTGTATTTAAACAGTAATTTAGTGAACGAACTGAGCGGGGTCAAGCCGAAAGAGCGAGCACTTAGTCCCTCGATCACCCGTGCCCTTGCTGGACACCGTCATAAGGATGTACCTGAGTAAGCGCTCATTCCATAGCGTAGTTGACTTATTTCACGTCACGAAGAGGTCGTAGCAGGCCCGGTGAGACCTTGTACTGTTTCATGCCGTCGTCTTCGGCCAGGGGCCAACACGAAATTCAACAAGTCACTTTGCCCCGCGTGGGCGGAATAGCCACCTATTTGGTGAATGCGGGCACAAATGGGGTAACGTTTTTCATCAAGTTCCACCCAGCCAGCCTGATCCGGTGTTCCCACGCCGGCGTTGCTGCCGTATTTTAAAATATCCCGACCTGGTGTGCACGTGGGTAACCACCAGCGCACGAATGTGATCAAGGGGGAAATCGATAGCGAGAGCGGCAATACTCGCCGAAGCAGCGACGGATTGATGAGCCAAAGGGGGGACAGATTTAGAAATCTGTCCCCGTGCGAGCCTGCCAGCGGCGTCTGCGCCCTGAAACAGGCCGCAATCAATCAGAATACCAGCGGAAGGATGCGATCGGTCAGGGGGAGTAATGCTCAGTTCGTGGCAAGAGCCAGTAACGCCAGAAACAGCGCCATGGTGGGAAATATTGATCATAACAACGTCCTTGTTGCTGTCGGTTATTGCAGTTGCAGCCCTATGGTCTTGGGTTCTCTAGCGGTTTTTTATAACTTTACTTACGAATTCCGACCACTCGCTTTTCAGGCCAGCTATATCAACCGTCTGTATCGCAAAATACCAAGTGCCCGGCGACAGCCCCTCTACGGTGTAAGACATCCGCTGACCGTCCTCAACCTGTACGCTTGTGTTCACGCTCTCTAAATCCGCAGACAAGCCATAGCGAACTTCATAACGGCCTATCTCACCCATCGCCAAAGAGCCGCCATCCTCCCGGTTTAAAGGCGCCTGCCAGCTCAGGGTTGCGGTGCCGTACAATTCTTCGGGAGAACTCCCTGCAGTAGTCGAACCTTCAGCGAAACTCTCTCCTTTACCGTCACCTTCACCACCACATGCGGTCAGCAGCAGACACAACAAAACGGCAGCCGTTAAGCGCACAAAATGATGAATCATGGGAACCATAGCCTCTCCGAGAATGGGTAATTGGGCTATGGTAACGATCGAAAACACTCAATTCTGTTAACAACTTCGGTTTTTTAACACAAAGTTAAGTGCGGCCGTACTTATCCTCAAACCGCACAATGTCGTCTTCCCCAAGATAGCTACCAGACTGCACCTCAATCAACTCCAGCGGAATAACACCGGGGTTTTCCAGTGTGTGAACCTGCCCTACAGGAATGTAGGTAGATTGGTTTTCTGTCACCAAATACGTTTTGTCGCCATTGGTTACCCGCGCGGTTCCGCTCACCACAATCCAATGCTCTGCACGGTGGTGGTGCATTTGCACAGACAGTTTCGCGCCCGGCTTTACGGTAATCCGCTTTACTTGATAGCGAACGCCGTTGTCGATTGAATCGTACATCCCCCAAGGCCGGTATACTTCGCGATGGTTCATGTGTTCGTGGCGGCCATCGTGACGAATTTTCTCAACAATCTTTTTCACATCCTGCACCCGGTCTTTGTGGGCAACCAACACAGCGTCTTTGGTTTCTACCACCACCAGGTCATCAACGCCTAAGGTAGCTACCAGGCGATGTTCAGCGTGCAAGTAGGAATTGCGAGTCGCGTGGGCGATGACGTCGCCTTTGCTGACATTACCTTCACTGTCTTTATCGCTGACGTCCCACAGCGACGACCAGGCGCCAATATCACTCCAGCCCGCATCAAGCGGAACCACGACAGCGGAATCAGTGTGCTCCATTACCGCATAATCAATGGATTCGTCCGGGCAGGCGGCAAAGGCTATGGCGTCTACTCGGGTAAACGGCGCATCGCAGCTGGAACCGGCCAGGGCCAAACGGCAGGCCGCAAGAATATCCGGGCGGTAGAGTTCCAGCTCATCCAGATAACGACGAGCGCCAAACATGAACATGCCGCTGTTCCACAGGTAATTGCCACTGGCCAAGTACTCCTGTGCAACCGCCGCATTTGGCTTTTCAACAAAGCGCTTCACGCCGTAACTACCGCCAACCTGCTCACCACCGCGTTCGATATAGCCGAAGCCGGTTTCCGGATGAGTGGGCACAATGCCAAAAGTCACAAGTTTGCCCTTTCGGGCCTGGCCCAGCGCATGGTGAATGCTCTGGTGAAATGCATCCAGGTCACGAATCAGGTGGTCGGCAGCAAGAATTAACAGTATCGGATCTTCGCTCTTGTCTTCCGCCGCATTCAGCGCCTGCAGCGCCGCAAGCGCGATGGCCGGGGCTGTGTTCCGGCCCACAGGCTCTAACAAAATACCGGCGTTTTCCATGCCAATCTGGCGCAGTTGCTCCGCCGCCAGAAACCGGTGTTCTTCATTGCACACCAAGTTAGGTGCGGCCGCGTTCAGCCCGTTCAGGCGCGCAATCGTTGCCTGCAGCAATGAAAGGCTGGCATCTGCCAAGGCTAGAAATTGCTTGGGATTCAGCTGGCGCGACAGCGGCCAAAGCCGTGAGCCTGTGCCCCCGGCCATCACAACGGGTTGAAAACTGACTGTCATTGAATAAATCCTTTTGGTTCAATTCGGTTAGCGACACAAGAAAAATGTCGACAATGCATTAGCGGAAGGTACCGTCGCCTTTACCCTGCCCCAGCAGCGTTCGAAACAAATAACGAAAGTAGCCGCCAAGGGTTAAATTGTGCAGCATCTTGGCGTCGGTTTGCGCCAGTAATTCCGGCGTCGACATATCAATACCGGTGGTTTGCGCCAAACCTGTCACTCCGGGCCTGGCGACGTAAACCCCGAGGCGCGCCCTGGCATCAATCAGTTCATGCTGGTTAAACAGGCATGGCCGCGGGCCTACCAAGCTCATTTCACCTTTTAACACATTCCACAGCTGTGGCAATTCATCCAGTTTGGTTCGGCGTAAAAACCGGCCATAAGACGTCACCGCGCTACCGCCAACCAGATGGCTGGCAACCGATTCCGTATTCACCGGCATAGTGCGAAATTTCACCAGAATAAAAGGCTGCTGCTGCCGGCCTACCCGCTGCTGAAAAAACAGCGGTTTGCCCGTGTCGAACAGGCCAACCAGGTACAACACAAGCAAAAACGGCAAACCCGCAAGCAACCCCAGTAAAGACAACAAAAAATCCAGCGCACGTATCAGCATTTCAAAGCTCCGCCACGCCAAAACAAAGCACCAGAGCCTCGCCTGCGGTTAAAGGCGGCACCCAGTTCAGGCGCTCACGGGTAGCGCTGTCATCCACTTGCAAACACTCTAGAAATCGCTTGGCGCGCAGGCGCTGGCCAACCATGCAGGCGCCCAGATATAGCAGTTTCTGCGGCACAGGAAACAGGCGCAAAGACTGGCCCAAAGCACGCGCCAGCGCACGCAACAGCTCCGTTGTTGAAAAATCTTGACCGTCCTTTACTAAGAACACCTGTCCACTGGCGTCAGGGTGGTCAACACAACAACCAATCAAACTGAGCAAATTGGGCAAAGCCACCATCGAACGCCGATTATTAACACGGCCAAACGGCAGTGGCACACCGGTTTTAACCAACTTGAGCAAGGCTAAAAAATTGCCTTTAACACCTGCGCCATACACCAAGGGCGGGCGAATAATAACCAGTTCCAGGCCGGTTTCCGCCGCCAGCGCCTGCAAACCCAGCTCTGCCTCGTACTTTGTTTCAGCGTAGGCACCTTGCGGGCCGGGCTTGGTGCAAGCCGTAAAAGGCTGGCCAGGGCCTGTACTTTCACCATTCACTTTAATGGTGCTGATAAAAATAAACCGTCGCACACCGGCGGCCACTGCCTGGCGCGCCAAATGCAACGTGGCCAGCACATTCACCTCGCGGTAAAGGGCCGTTGGGTCCGTGGCGGTTTCTTGCATCACGTGGGCACGCGCCGCACAGTGCACTACCGTTGTTTGTCCGGCCAGCGCCTGGGCCCAGTTTGTGTTGGCAGACAACGCCCCTACAGCCATGTTTCTGACTGAAGGGGATGCATTGGCCGCCGGCTGCCTTGTCGCTGCCGTTACCACAACACCTTGCTGCGCCAAAACACTCACCAAAGCGCTACCAATAAAGCCGGTGGCTCCGGTTACCAACACCCTAGCGTGCTCAGTCATTACGTAACCGCCTGTACACATCCACAGTTCGGTTTACACACTGTTCCCAGGAAAAGCCGGCGGCATGGGCCAGCCCATCCGTTGTTGCCTGAACTCGCCAAGGTTCGTCCTCCAAGGCAACTCTCAGGTTTTCACCCAGCGCGGCCGTGTCTTCGGGCTGGCACATAAGGGCCGCGTTGCCTGCCACTTCGGGCAAAGATGCGCTACTAGAACACACCACAGGCACACCGCAGCTCATGGCTTCTAGCACAGGCAACCCAAAACCTTCGTACAAAGAAGGAAACGCAAACACCCGCGCTGCGGCGTACAACGCCGGCAAATCGTCTGCGGGTACAAACCCCAAGTAGCGCAGCCAACCCTGACTTTCTGCGCGGCGCATCCGCTCATGAATGGCATCGCTTTGCCACCCCGCATAACCGCTTATAACCAATGGCCAGCGCTGGCGGATGGTCAGCGGCAACGTACCGTAAGCGTCTATCAGACGCATCAGATTTTTGCGGGGTTCTATCGTGCCTACATACAAGGTATAGCCCTGATACGCCAGGTTGTAGCGGGCAAGATTCGGCGCAACCTCTACCGCCGAACGGGGCCGAAAATCCGGTGCCGCCGCCAACGGCACCGTATGAATGCGTGACAAAGGCCAACCCGAAAACTCAGCCAGTTCCTGGCGTATAAACTCAGAGTCAGTGATCAGGCGGTCAGCCGTTTTTAAAGTATGCTCGAAGCCTTTGCGGAGATAATTCACCATTGTTGGGTCAAAGTATTCAGGCGATCTGAACACTGACAAATCATGAAACGTGGCTACTTTTCGACCTGCAAAAGGTGG
>Ga0307487_1002221_pt1 | contig 12699 bp, 9 predicted proteins | sample CBIW12metaG_FD_203665 | JGI IMG/M metagenome (GOLD analysis project Ga0307487, IMG submission 203665) | Sea-ice brine microbial communities from Beaufort Sea near Barrow, Alaska, United States - CBIW 1.2 | ecosystem: Environmental > Aquatic > Marine > Coastal | place: USA: Alaska | collected... | reverse complement strand
GAACCACTCAGTGTTCCCACGAGGGGGATGAGCGAGCCCACGAACGCGATGAATGCCAGCAGCGCTGAGTACTTCACTGGCAGTCCAAACGCCGGGAAGATCAGCGTGAGCACTAGGAATGACAGCACGCCGTTAACAAGAGCTAGCGAAGCTTGACCGATGACGTACCGGCCAACCGCGGTGCTGACCTGTTCAGCAAGATCGATGAATGTGGCGCGCTTGGATGCGGGCGCTAGCCGGTAGATGCCCGCCTTGATGCTGTTGATTGATGACACAAAGTAGATCGTCAGAATGAGCACGATTATGGCGCCGGTGATGCCGGCAGCGATTCCGATACCCACCGCAAAAACGCCTCCCCCGATGGTGGTGAAATCGAGTTTGGCTAACCACGCGATGAAACCGTCGAGCAGATTCTGAACTTCGAGCCAGGGAAACGCTGTTTCAACGTTCTCTTTGATCGTGCCGTCAAAGAACCCTGCCACGAGTCTCGGGATGGCGCGAGAAGCAGTGCGCACTTGCTCTGCGATCACCGGCACTATCGCAAAGACGAGTCCCGCAAAGACGCCAAGGACGCCGACCAGCACGGTGAGAATTGCCGTCCACCGGGGGAACTTCTTCGTCTCAAGCCACGTCACAAGCGGGTCGAGCCCGAGTGCAAGGAATAGCGCGGCACCCACATAGGTGAGGATCGTAGCCAGGGAGATGATCGTTTGGCCGATTCCGACCGCGACAAGTACACCTAGGCCGCCCAAAAGTCCGAGGCGGAAAGGATTGAGAATCTTCATTGCGAGGCTCCGTCCGGCCTGAAGCGACGAGGTGTCAGGCTGGACGCAATTCTAAGTGCCTGCAGTCGATTTACTGGCCAACGTCCTCGGCTTGGTTGAGAACTCCGCGGAGGTTCTCGAAGTAGCCTGCGACGGTCTCGCGCTCCGCCTTGATTTTGGATAGGCGCTCCTCGGCGTCGCTGACCAGCTCGTTCGAACGTTTCTCGGCATCGTCGACCAGCGACTTGGCGCGCTGTTCAGTATCCGCAATTTCGTTCGCGGCGCGCTCGGACGCTTCCGCCAGGATCGACTTCGCTTCCGCCTGCGAGTTGTTGCTGAGCTCTTCGGCTTCGTGGCGCTTGGCGTTTGCTTCTCGCACCGCCTCTCCCAGTTGCGCTTGAGCCTCCTCAAGGTAGTTCTGTGTCTGAGTTGAGGCCTCTTTGTGCTGTGCCAAGAACTCCTTCTCGGCGTCATCACGTCGCGCTGCAATTTCTTGCTCTAGTGCGATGCGGGCTGCTTCAGCTTCGCGTTCGATTGTGGTGCGAGTCTCTTCACGCTGGTGCTGGATGGATGCCCGAGTTGACTCGACTTCATTGGCGAGCTCCGCGCGCTGGCGCGCGATGTCTCGCTCAAGGTCTGCAGTTTGTTTGTGCACATCGTGGGCGAGGGACGCGCGAGTTTCTGTGTCTTCGGTCTCGAGTGCGCTGCGCTTGTTGTCAATCTCAGCATCGAGGTCTGCGTGGCGACGCGCCATCTCTTCTTCGAGCCCAGCGGTTGCCGACGCGATCTCTGCTTCGAGCTCGTTTCGGCGCGTTGTCATCTCGGTTTCGAAGTCTGCTCGTGCAGTCGCGGTCTCCTGGTGGAACTCGCTGCGCGCGCTCGTGATCTCATCTTCAAGACCCGCACGTGTCGTCTCAACATCTGCCTCAAGGGCTCCTCTCGTTGAACTGACTTCCTTGGCGAGTGCGTTTGTGGTTGAGGTGACCTCGCGGTCCAGCGCCTTCTTTTGCGCTGCCAGATCGGCGGCAAGTTCGTTTCGGGTTAACTTGACGTGTGCGTCGAGCTCGGCACGAGTTGTAATTACCTCGTCTTCGAGCGCTGCCTTGGCGGTCGCAACATCGTGTTCCACGTTCGAACGAGTCGTCGTGACCTCTTGTTCGAGGGCCGCCTGCGCAACTTTGACTTCTTGTTCGAGCGCGGTCTTCGTGGTCGTCACTTCTTGTTCGAGCGCTGCTTTCGTGCTCGTTACCTCGTGTTCGAGAGCCGACTGCGTGGTGCTCACATCGTCGTCGAGTGCTGCACGCGTGCTGCTGACGTCGCTGTCGAGTTGCGCCCGGGTTTCGCGTTCGTCGCGCTCCCACTGTTCGCGAGCTTCCGTGAGCTCGTTCTCAAGTGCTCCGCGGGTGCTGAGCACGTCTTTTTCCAGTTCGCTGCGAACACGAGCCGCTTCAGACTCAACTGCACTGCGGGTGGCTACAGTCTCTGCTTCGAGTGCGGCATAAGCGGCATCCAGCTCTGCCTGTTGCTTGGCCTGCGCTGCCGCGGTTTCGTTGGCGAGCGTGGTGTGAGCCGCCTTCGTTTTGTTGGTGAGCGTGGTGTGAGCTGCTTTAGTTTCGTTGGCGAGAGTTTCGCGAGCTGTTGTTGTCTCGGCTTCCAACTCGCCGCGAGCGGTGTCGATTTCGCGCGCGAGGTCGGTGCGGGACTGTTCGACATCGCGTTCAAGGTCGTCACGTTGCTTCGTGTTTTCGGCCTCGAAGGTGGCGCGGCCAAGTTCGGCATCTCGGGCTAGCGCTTCTGCAGCCTCGCGAGCTTCAGCTACTTCGGTAGCGGTGCTGGCGCGAAGTTCGGTCATAGCGCGCTCAGTTTCGGCACGCAGGGCGGCAGCTTCGCGCTTAGCTGAGGTGCGAGCATCCGCAGCTTCAGTAGCAACCGCTCCTCGAATGGTGGCGGCTTCGCGGGCAGCATCTGCAGTGCGCTGCGCTGCTTCGTCGCGAGCGCGGGCAATGAGAGCGTCTGCATCGGCGCGCGATGCTTGAGCGAGGGAGTCGGCGTCACGATTCGCATCCCCGAGAATTCGCTCTGACTCGCCAGTTGACTCGTTACGCAGGTTCGTAGTTTCTGTCTGAACGGCTCTGCGCATCTTTTCCGCGTCGATATCAGCTTGGCTGATCAACTGCGTTGAGTGCTCCTCGGCAACGCGGAGCATGCTCTCGAGTTTGGAGCCGAGTCCGCTATACGTGGGGCTTCCCGTCTCGTCGAGTTCCGCTTGCAGATCTTCATTGACGGCAAGCAGCCGCTTAACCTCTTTGGTCGAAGCGGTTCGGTCGGCTTTGGCGGCAACAAGCTCGCGACGAAGTTCGCCAATGAGCTTGTCGACATCATCCTTCTTATAGCCGCGCATTTCGGTGCCGAAATCAGTATCGTTGGCGGCCAAGACGTCTCCTCGAAGTCAGCGGAAAGGACCTTTCGAGTTTAGTGGTGCTGAGCTGCATACTGTGATTCGGGCCTCGATGCGTTAAGTGCACTCAACGTTCTCCCAGCCAGTTCCCAGATGAGGAACTAGGTGCCCACACGCCCATCGGCTAGTCTTGAACGTCTTTGTTGTTGCCTACCCGCCTAGATCGGGCCCTCAACCTGCAGACCGAACTGAGGTTCCGCCACGGTGGCGAAGGGTTTCGTGGCGTAAGTCACCGAGGCAGCACGAAAGGAGAGATAGTGAGATTCGTTCTCGCCATAGTTAGTTTTATGCTCGCGGCCGTAATGATTGGCTACGGCATTGCGCAGCAAACCATTCTTGCGACGCCTGATGAGGTCAGTGTGTCGGCTGAAACCGACGGCACCGCACCCCTCACGGTGGTTGATGGGGCTGCGTTCAACGCATTTTCCGGCAACCAGACGATCAGTGTCGCGGGCCCAGGACGTATCGTTGCCGCCTATGGCCGCACGTCAGACGTACTGGCCTGGGTCGGCGATGCCAGCTACAACATGGTTACCGTCGATCGCGAGTCGGGTGAACTGGTGACTGAGGCGATTCGTGGCAGTGAACAAGAAGTGCCCGATCCCTACGACTCTGATCTGTGGCTTGAGAACTACACGGCCGACCTGGAGCTCGCACTAACCGTCAAGATACCTAGTAACGTCTCGTTTATTCTGGCTGCCGACGGCGTAGAACCAGCCCCAAACACGGTTTCGCTATCGTGGCCGCTAGACAACAGCACCCCGTGGGCCGCACCTCTGATCACGGGGGGTGCCGCGGTGCTTCTCCTTGGCCTCATCTTCCTGATGTGGGCCGTGCACCACATGCGCCGCGCAGGTGGACCTCGTCGCAAACCACAGAAAATGCCCAAGGTGCCCAAAAAGCCCCGCTACAAGCCGTCAAAACGGTCAGCACGTGGCAGTGAAGGCAGCACACTCACGACGACGAAGCGCATTGCCGTTCCTGCAGCGCTGCTGAGCGCACTGATTTTGAGCGGATGCACGATCACGTCGTCTCCCAGCGCATCTGAAGACGCGAGCGCCCCAACGCCGACCTCTACCGCGCCAGGCAGCGAAACTCCGCCACCTGGGGCTTCGGTGCGCCAGGTGGAGAAGATTGTTGCTCGAGTGAGTGCGGTCTCGCTTGAGGCGGACGAGTCCCGCGACGCTGACCTCATCACGACACGATTTACCGATGCGGCGCTTGAGTACCGCCTCGCCAACTATAAAATGCGCACGGCAGATAGTTCCATTGCCGCTCCGATTGCGATTCCCGATGGTCCTGTGCAGTTGACGCTGCCGCAGCAGACCGACTCGTGGCCGCGCACCGTGTTCACGATCATCCTCGATGAGACCGACACCACCGTTGCGCCCATCGCGCTCTTCCTTGCGCAAGCGTCGCCTCGTGAGAACTACAAAGTCAGCTACTCGATGAACCTAGAACCCTCAGTGGTGTTCCCGGATGTAGTTGCCGCGAGTGTTGGTACGTCGCGCTTGGCACCAGACAGCGGTTTGCTTCGTTCATCACCAACCGAAGTGGCGCTCGACTATGCCGAAATTCTCGAACAGGATGTTGACAGTGACTCCTACCTCGACTTCGAAGTTGACGGCGACAGTCTGCGAGTGAACGTCGGCCTCGCCGTCAAGAATAAAGAGAAGGCGGAGCTTTCAAGCACAGCAACCCTCACCTACGGCCACGCACTTGGCTCGGCCGAGCCCATCGCGATGGCGACCATCGATGCGGGAGCGATTGTTGCGGTGCACCTCTATGAGACAAAGGTCGCGAAACCGAAGGAAGAAGGCTCTGCGGTGACCTTTAGCGGTCAGACGAAGGCGCTTTCCGGGATCTCTATCACGGAAACTGGCATCAAATCTACCTACGGGGATCAGCTACTCTTTTATGTTCCGGCAGCAGGTAGCGCCGAAAAAATCGTCCTGCTCGGATACACCCAAGGACTTGTTGAAGCATCGGAGTTGAATTGACAAATACCCCACTGAACGCCGCTAGTTTGCGCGGTGCCGTCGACCTTTCATCATTGGTTCGTCAGCACAATGCGCCCGCCACTGTTTCGACTGCGGGAGAAGCACCGCAGTCGGGTGGCTTTGCGACCAACGCCAATGATGCGTCGTTCACTCAAGTACTTGAACTCTCGAACACCGTTCCCGTGATCGTCGAGTTCTTCGGTCAAGGCATTGAGCCGACCCTTGAGCCAACAATTTCTGCCTATGCGGGCAAATTCGCTCTCGTGACGGTCGACGCTACGAACAACCCCCAGCTTGTTCAGGCCTTTCAAGTGCAGCAGGTTCCGACCGTTGCTGCCGTGATCGGCGGGCGGCCCGTACAACTCTTCGCCGGGGTCATGTCTGAGAAAGAACTTAACGAGGTGCTCGAGCAGGTCTTGCAGCTTGCAGCGCAAAACAACGTAACCGGAACTTTGCCGGCTGATGAGGCATCCGAAGATGATGCGAAGGAGCCTGCTGACGAGCCGTTGCCGCCGCTGCATCAAGAGGCATATGACGCTATCGCTGCAGGCGATTTTGCTACCGCGATCTCAAAGTACGAATCCGCCATCGCACAGAATCCCCGCGACCAGCAGGCAGTTGCTGGGCTAGCCCAAGTGTCGCTGCTTGCTCGACTTGAGAATGAGACAGCTGAATCCGTTCGCAGTGCGGCCGCGCAAGATCCGACTGATGTCACAGTGCAACTTGCCGTCGCTGATCTTGACGTTTCTGGGGGACACCTGGGTGATGCATTCGCTCGCTTGCTTGAGCTCTTTCCTTCTGCGGATGTTGACGGCAAGAATGCGATTCGCACCCGGATGCTCGACTACTTTGAAATTGCGGGGGCCGAGGATCCGCGGGTAGCGGACGCCCGTCGTCGCTTGACGCTGCTTCTCTACTAGCGCGTTCAGCAGCGGGGCGAACTCAGCTCACGGGTTCACGCCAGTGCGAGCGACAGCGGCGATCGTTGCCCCCGTTGCCCGCACAAGATCGGTGGGGGCGAGTTCGATATCGAATCCGCGCTTTCCGCCGCTGACAAACACCGTGTCAAACAGCTCGACAGTTTCGTCGATGATGGTGCGGTGAGTGGTTTTCTGGCCGACTGGGCTGATGCCGCCCACAACATAGCCGGTGCGGCGTTGAGCCACGAGCGGGTCAGCCATAACTGCTTTCTTGCCGTGAACCGCCGTGGCGAGCGCTTTGAGGTCGAGCTTTCCCGAGACGGGAACAACGGCAACGACCAGTTCACTATCCACCATCGCCATCAGCGTCTTGAATACTCGTTCGGCGTTGATTCCTAGTTCGGTTGCCGCCTCGAGACCAAACTCAGTGGCAGCGGGGTTGTGGTCGTAAGGGTGCGCGGTGAACGCGATTCCGAGAGCGTCAAGCGCAACTGTGGCTGGGGTGCCGAGTGTCATTAGCGCACACCGGTAGCTGTCAGCGGGACGATCAGGTCACAGCGAGGGTGCATGCAATCTAGAGTAATGACACACACGGGCGTCCACGGGGCGTCCACGCGAGAGTAGCGGAGTATCGGTGACTATCTATCTGGATCATGCGGCCACAACGCCTATGCGTCCTGGCGTGGTTGAAGCATTCGCTGCTGCCCTCCCACTCGTAGGCAACCCTTCGTCCATCCATTCCCAGGGGCAGTCGGCAAAACGCATGCTTGAAGAAGCACGCGAGACTGTTGCCGCAAGTCTTGGGGCTGATTCCGTTGAGGTTACCTTTACCTCCGGGGGAACTGAGGCGATCAACCTCGCGATTAAGGGCCTGTTTTGGGCCCGAAACTCTGGTGCGGTTGTCCGTCGGCGAATTTTGGTAGCGCGAGCCGAACATCACGCCACAATTGATGCAGTGGAGTGGATGCGCGAGCACGACGGCGCAGTGGTGGATTGGATTCCTGTCGATGCTTTCGGCCGCGTAGACGTCGACTACGTTCGCGAAGCGCTCGCGGATGACGTCGCTCTCGTGACGATGCTGTGGGCTAACAATGAGGTTGGAACGCTTCAGCCAGTCTCTGCGGTTTCGGCGCTCGCTGCAGCCCAGGGGATTCCTGTGCATGTCGATGCCGTGTCAGCGTTCGGCTATGTACCGCTCGATTTTCATGCTGCGGGGGTCGCGGCGCTGAGTGTATCTGCTCACAAGATCGGCGGGCCGGTTGGGGTGGGTGCGCTGGTAATTGCGCGTTCGGCGTCGGTGACGCCGCTGATTCACGGTGGTAGTCAGCAGCGGGCGCGTTCGGGAACTATGGATGTTCCTGGTGCGGTTGCGTTTGCCTCAGCTGCTCGTGCGGCGACGGAGGGTGTGGCTGAGAGCGCTCAACATCTAGTCGAGCTGCGAGGCTTGCTGATCGCGGGGGTGCACTCGGCGGTGCCAGAGGCGATTCTTCGCGGCGATCCCGACGACCGGCTGCCGGGTAATGTGCACTTCACGTTCCCCGGCTGTGAGGGTGATTCGTTGTTGTTCTTGCTTGATGTTGCCGGATTCAGTGTGTCGACGGGTTCGGCGTGCCAAGCGGGGGTTCCTGAGGCCAGTCATGTGTTGCTTGCGATGGGTCTCGATGAGCCCACGGCGCGCGGTGCACTACGAATTTCGCTGGGGGAGCCGACGACTGCTGACGAGATCGCACAGTTTGTCGAGGCACTGCCACGGGCCGTCGAGCAGGCAACTGCGGCAGGGTATTCCAGTCGGGACACCCGGCTGGGGCATTATCCCGGCGCATAGCGCAGCCACGGCGCGACCAAGGGCGCGAGCGACCACGTGGTGGGAGTGCCTGGGCGCGAGTTGCCCGCGGCAGAGGTTGACAGCGTTTACCTGCACCTGTAAGTTTTTCATTACATATGGAGGTAGCCTGTGAACTCGGACGAGCTCGGTGCCTGGTTGGCGGCAGTTGCTAACCCGCAGCGCATGCGAATTCTTGCGGAGCTCTCTGGCGGACAAAAGCATGTCAGCGATCTCGCCAGGCGAGTCGGCATGTCGCGCGCTCTTCTCTATATGCACCTAGCGAAGCTTGAGGAATCTGGTTTTGTCGCAGGGCATCACGAACTGAGCAACGATGGCAAAGCACTCAAGTTTTTCGAAGTCGTACCCTTTCGCGTGACGGTAACACCGGCGTTGCTCGCCAGAGCAGTGACTCAGTCAGCGCAAGAACTCGAAGCAGAAGTACAACACACCGGCAACAACACTCACGAAGGAAAATAATGGAACTCTTCTTTAGCCTCTGGTTCTGGATTGGCGTTATCGCGGTCACCGGAATCATCGCCGGCGTCATCACCAACGCCGTCAATAAGAAGGCCGAGACGGCCAAGCACGTCGCGGACGCTCAGGCAGGCGGCGACTATCGCGCGCTCGCCGAGCAAACTCTTGAGGCCAACCGGGCACTTCTTGAGCGCCTCGGTGCCGTTGAGCAGCGACTAGCGGCCGTCGAGAAGACCCTCACTGACATCCCGCAGTAAGAACTTGCCCAGTAATACCTCTCGTACACTGGCTCTATGAAGGTTTTAGCGGCGATGAGTGGCGGAGTGGACTCCGCGGTAGCTGCCGCGCGGGCAGTTGAGGCAGGGCATGAGGTTGTTGGGGTGCATTTGGCGCTCAGTAGGCAGCCAGGCACCCTGCGCACGGGCGCTCGCGGTTGTTGCACCATTGAAGATTCGATGGATGCGCAGCGGGCGGCCAACATCATTGGCATCCCCTACTACGTGTGGGACTTTTCTGAGAGATTCACGCTCGATGTTGTGGATGATTTCATCGCCGAGTATTCGGCTGGGCGCACCCCCAACCCCTGTATGCGCTGCAATGAGCGCATCAAGTTTGCGGCCCTTCTCGAGAAAGCTGTTGCCCTGGGCTTCGACGCGGTTGCTACCGGCCATTATGCCAACATTGTTGACGATGAGCATGGCAATCGTGAACTGCACCGCGCAGCAGCGTGGGCGAAAGATCAGTCATACGTCTTGGGCGTGCTCACTACCGAGCAGCTTGCCCACAGCATGTTCCCGCTGGGCGCGACTCCGTCGAAAGATGACGTCCGCGCTGAAGCAGCCGAGCGTGGCTTCTCTGTAGCAAACAAGCCAGATTCCCACGACATCTGCTTCATCCCCGATGGCAACACGCGCGGATGGCTCGCCGATAAAGTCGGCGCCGAGCAGGGTGAGATTCTTGACCGCTCAGGTGACGTCCTCGGCAAGCACGAGGGTGCCCTCGCCTTCACGATTGGTCAGCGCAAGGGCCTCAATGTCGGGTATCCGACGGATGACGGCAAGCCCCGATTTGTGTTGGAGATTCGCCCCAAGACCAACCAGGTTGTTGTTGGGCCACGCGAAGCGCTCGCGTTGGCAGAAATCGCGGGAACCACGTTCTCCTGGGCAGGCCTCGATCCTCTCGCATCCGGATTCATCACTGAACCGGGCGAAAGTTTTGAGTGCCATGTTCAAGTACGCGCTCACTCTGACCCAATGCCCGCCGATGCGCGACTAGACGCTGCAGCCACAGACGCTGATGGCATCGAGACGGGCCCCGAGCTTGTGGTCACTCCCCACGAACCACTCAATGGCGTGTCACCCGGCCAGACCGCCGTGCTCTATGTTGGCACGAGGGTTCTCGGGCAGTGCACGATCGCGCGCACCGTTTCCGCGGTTCCCGCACAGGTGTAAGCCTCTGCAACTGCTCCTGATTTCCACTGCTCCTGATTTCCACTGTGCGCAGCTTTCGTCGTATGCGCTGTTTACACTTGACTCGTGGCCAACAACACCGATAAGTCCGGTTCAACAAGCGAGTCTGACGACCACGTCGCCGAGACTACCGATCCCACTCTGGCGGCAGCGCGCGACGAAGTCGATGCGCTAATAACACGCATCCTTGAGCTTCGCGATGCCTACTATGTTCGCGATGAAGTTCTCGTAGACGATGCCGAATACGACGGGCTGATTAACCAGCTCGAGCAACTAGAGCGCGAGCATCCGGAACTGCAGAGTCACGACAGTCCTACCCTGCGCGTTGGCGGCCGGGCGGCGGCACTCTTTGACCCTGTGGAACATGTTGAGCGCATGCTCAGTCTCGATAACGTGTTTTCGCTAGAGGAGTTTGCTGGCTGGGCCGCGAAGGTTCAGCGAGACTCTGCACGGCACATTGATTTCTTGTGTGAGCTCAAGATCGATGGTCTCGCGATTAACCTTCGCTACATCGATGGTGTGCTCGTGAGCGCGGCTACCCGCGGCGATGGTCGGGTGGGAGAAGACGTAACGGAAAATGTTGTGCGCGTTGAGGGTATCCCGCAGCGATTGCAGGGCGCCGGTCATCCACCGATCGTCGAAGTTCGAGGTGAGGTCTTCATTCCTCTGGAACTATTCCGCGAACTCAACGCTGAACAGACACGCATCGGTGAGAAAGTTTTCGCGAACCCTCGCAACGCTGCTGCAGGATCACTTCGCCAAAAATCTGAAGGCAAGTCAGAAGAAAAGCTTGCGCACATGCGTCGCCGATTGTCATCGCTGCGGATGCTCGTGCACGGTATTGGGGCGTGGAATGGCACCCGCGCCGACCAGGCGCCCATTCACAGCCAGAGCGAAATCTATAGCGAGCTGACCAAGTGGGGTCTGCCAACAAGCACCCACTTTAGAGTCGTTGACTCCGGTGAGAAAGCCGCAGACTTTATTCGCTATTACAGCCAGCACCGCGACAGTGTTGAGCATGAGATTGACGGCATCGTCGTTAAAGTTGACGAGCTGGCGCTGCACGAAGAACTTGGCGCCACGTCGCGCGCCCCTCGCTGGGCGATTGCGTACAAGTACCCGCCCGAGCAGGTCAATACCAAGCTCCTCGACATCGTGGTCGGCATTGGACGCACAGGTCGGGCCACTCCTTACGCAGTCATGGAACCGGCACACGTCGCCGGATCTGTCGTGCGCCAAGCCACCCTGCACAATCAGGATGTCGTCAAGCGCAAAGGCGTGCTGATCGGAGACACCGTTGTGTTGCGAAAAGCAGGCGATGTGATCCCCGAGATCCTCGGACCGGTCGAAGAACTGCGTGACGGTAGCGAATACGCGTTCGAGATGCCGAAGAACTGTCCAGAGTGCGGAACGCCCCTACGCCCCATGAAAGAGGGCGACATTGATTTGCGGTGCCCGAATGCGCGAACGTGCCCAGCACAGGTCCGCGGACGCATTGAGCACGCGGGAAGCAGGGGAGGCCTCGATATCGAAGTGCTCGGCGAGGTCGTCGCACGCGCGCTGACGCAGCCATGGTACCCAGAAGTACCTCCGCTCATCAACGAAGCAGCACTGTTCGATCTCACCGTCGAGGACATTTTTCCGATTGTTGTCGCTGTCCGTGACTCGGAGACCGGCGAAGTCGTTACCAATGACGATGGTAGTGAACGGTTGATTACCCCTTTCCGGCGCGTGCGTAAGGTCAGCGGTGCCAGTGCGGACCCCGCGTTCGACGCCAACGCTGAAGAGTTCGCTGGCGACGACGACGCTGTTCCGTCGACTAACGCGATGAAGCTCATCGCCAACCTGCAGGAAGCGAAGAGTAAGCCACTCTGGCGCCTTGTGGTGAGCCTCAGCATCCGCCACGTTGGCCCGGTCGCAGCACGTGCCCTCGCCGACTACTTCGGTTCACTTGGCGCCATTCGTTCCGCGACTCGCGAGCAACTCGCTGCCGTCGACGGCGTTGGCGAAATCATTGCAGACTCGGTCGCCGACTGGTTCGAAATTGACTGGCACCAGGAGATCGTTGCTCGCTGGGCAGCATCTGGCGTTCAATGGTCGACACGCGGTCATCCTGGTCCAGGAGCGGCGCAGTCGAATGAGGGTCCGCTGGCAGGGCTTACGATCGTCGCCACCGGCAGTCTCGACGGCTTTACCCGCGAGGGTGCGCAAGAAGCAATTATCGCCGCGGGGGCGAAAGCAGCATCCAGCGTCAGCAAAAAGACCGATTATGTGGCTGCGGGTCCCGGTGCGGGATCTAAGCTAACGAAAGCGGAAGAATTGGGGATCCGTATTCTTGACGCAGCACAATTTGCTAGGCTACTCAACGAGGGTCCTTCAGCTCTAAACGACTAGTCGATGCGAAGCGAAGCGAACGTTCCACCCCCGAAGGGGGTATTTTTGCCCTAAGATTGCCCCAACGTGTTCGTTTGCGGGGATGGCACACGACCCACGTTCCTGAGGGGATTGCCCGACCTTGCTGATAGAAATCGCAGTTGTTATATCCACCTCGGTTGTCGGCTTACCCGCTACCGAGGTCGCAGCTATGCCCGCTACAACGTTTCACTCAATTGTGACAAGCGATGCACCGCCCAGTTTCGTCGGCCCTGTCCTTGAGCCAGCCGCGGGGGTATTCGGTGTCTCAAGCTCTGGCGCCGCCTCGTTTGGGGCGCAAACGCTATCGACCCTCGCCCGCATTCCTGCCGGCAACATCTCACAATATCTTGCGTCTCGCCCGGCAGCGGTTGAAC
>Ga0307487_1002218_pt1 | contig 12716 bp, 13 predicted proteins | sample CBIW12metaG_FD_203665 | JGI IMG/M metagenome (GOLD analysis project Ga0307487, IMG submission 203665) | Sea-ice brine microbial communities from Beaufort Sea near Barrow, Alaska, United States - CBIW 1.2 | ecosystem: Environmental > Aquatic > Marine > Coastal | place: USA: Alaska | collected... | reverse complement strand
GCAAAAATACTAAAATGAATTAAGCCAATTCCATAAAAGAAGTACCTTTGTGAAAATTTAAAAAGTCCATGGCCAGAATTCTTACCGGCGTACAAAGTACCGGAACCCCGCATTTAGGAAATTTACTAGGCGCGATAATCCCGGCAATTGAAATGGCCAACCGGCCCGAAAACGAATCATTTTTATTTATTGCCAACCTGCACTCGCTCACCCAGATAAAAAATGCGGCAGTCTTGCGTGAAAACACGTATTCCACTGCGGCAACCTGGCTTGCCTTTGGATTGGATATTGAAAAAACCGTTTTTTATCGCCAAAGCGATATTCCACAGGTAACCGAATTGTCCTGGTATTTGAGTTGTTTCTACCCATTTCAGCGCTTGACGTTGGCACATTCATTTAAAGATAAAGCCGATAGGCTGGAAGATGTCAATTCCGGGTTATTTTCCTATCCAATGCTTATGGCTGCCGATATTCTGATATATGATGCCGAAATTGTTCCCGTAGGAAAAGACCAGTTGCAACATGTGGAAATGACCCGCGATGTAGCTTCCCGGTTTCACGCCCAAATGGGAGAAACCTTTGTAATTCCGGAAGCCAAAGTCCAGGAAGAAACAAAATATATTCCCGGGACTGATGGGGATAAAATGAGTAAATCCAAAGGAAATACCATAAATCTCTTTTTGCCGGACAAGCAGCTTCGAAAACAAATCATGGGGATTGAAACGGACAGCACGCCTCTTGAAGAACCAAAAAATCCAGATACCTGCAACGTATTTGCCCTCTATAAATTATTGGCAGAAAAAGATCAGTTAGAACAATTGCGCGCCAACTACCTCGCCGGAAATTATGGATATGGGCACGCAAAACAAGCCCTGTTTGAGTTGATCGTCCAAAAATTTGAAAAGCAACGGGAACTTTACAATTATTATATGAATCATCCCGAGGAAATTGATTCAGCTTTAAAAATAGGGGCTCAAAAAGCTTCAAAATTTGCGAACGAAGTTTTAGAAAGGGTTAGAACAAAACTCGGCTATTAAATAGCCTCGAACAGTTTTCCCGGAAGTGGCCTTATGGCTCCTTTTAATTCCATTTCCAATAAAATCCCCGCAGCTTTGTAGGTGGGCATATTGCATTTCAATGCGATTATGTCCAGCTGTTGTTTTCCTCCTTCATTTAAATAATCGTAAACCAGTTGTTCCTGTGGTTCCAATTCTACAAACAATTGTTTTTGTACAGGACCTGTTGAAAGGTTCAAATCCCAATTCAGGATATAGAGCAAATCTGCCGCGCAGGTAAGCAAGTGGGCTTTTTGCCATTTTATTAAATTATTACAACCCTTGCTCTGGCTATCGGTTGGCCTTCCCGGCACCGCAAAGACTTCACGGTTATAGGAATTTGCAATATCGGCAGTCACCAGGGAGCCGCCTTTTTCAGCACTTTCAATCACTATGGTGGCTTCGCTTAATCCGGCAATGATCCGGTTTCGTTTTAAAAAATTATTCCTGTCAAATTCCTGACTGCTCCAGAAGTCGGTAAAAAACCCACCGTTTTCTTCAATTTCGGAAACGTATCTTTCATGAACTTTGGGATAGATCTGATTTAATCCGTGAGCCAGGCAGCCTATGGTCTGCAGGCCGTGTTTCACGGCTGCCTTTTGGGCCGTAATATCCACCCCATAAGCAAATCCGGAAATGATCACGGGATTGAGTGGTGCCAGTTCTTCAATAAATTTCTCGCAAAAGGCAATTCCCTGCGTGGTCACCCTTCTGGTTCCAACAATACTGATGATTTTTTTATTTTTGAGATCGATATTGCCCCTGGAAAATAGCAGGATTGGGCCGTCCAGACAATGTTTCAGTTTTTCCGGATATTTTTCATCCTGATAATAACTTAATTCGATGTTGTTCTTTTCAATAAAATTCAATTCCGCCTCTGCCGCGAGCAAACGTTTCTTGCTGTTCAGCCCTTTCAATTTTATATTTCCTACCCCGTCAATTTTTAAGAGCGTATCCTTTCTTGCGTTGAATACGGCCTGTGCCGAACCTAATTTCCGGATCAGTTTTTTTGCCGAACTATCCCCCAAATTTGGAACGTTTTGCAAGGCTAAAATGTATAATAAATCAGACTGGTCCATAGGTTTGCAGGTCTTCAAAAGAATCAAAATCGCGGTTCTCAAACAATATAATTATCAACCGATATGACAAAAGCTAACTTTCGACTATTAAATGGATCTTTATTTCCATTAAAAATCAAGATTAAAAATAGTACAATTCCTTCGGTATACATTCATTTTCAACAAATAAGAAAACGGAAGTTCTTCAGAAAATACTGATGAAAAGATTTGTTAATAACAAATCTTTGGCTAAATTTATGCCTGCACTTAAAATCTTACATTTGTTTCAATGACACTAGCCACTCACATATCCGATTTACTGTACCGATACGAATGTGTTATTTTGCCCGGTTTTGGAGCATTTTTAACTCAAAAGGTTTCGGCCCAATTTGATGAAAAGTCACAAGCTTTTTATCCTCCCAAAAAACTTATTTCATTTAATGCGCAACTGAAGAAAAACGACGGTTTATTGGCAAATTATCTTGCCAGTGCCGAAGGGCTTAGTTATCCGGCTTCAGTATATAAAATAGAAGAATTTGTTCATAATTTGAACCTTCAATTGGAGAAGGAAAACAAGGTTCACCTTGAAAATATCGGTGGTTTTTCACTTTCTTCCGAGGATAATTTGCAATTTGAGCCTCTTGTGAACACCAATTACCTGGCAGAAGCTTTTGGATTGGGGAATGTTCCGGCAACTTCCATAAAACGGGAAGTGTTGAAAAAACAAGTGCAGGAACTGGAAGAGAAAGCGCCAATACGCTTCACCTCTGAAAGAAGAAATAGCAAATCTTACTTAAAATATGCCGCAATTGGTTTAATCGCCTTTGGCCTTGCAGGATTTACAGGCCTGAACATCTATAGCAACCAGGTAACCCAGCACAATGTAGCTGAATATCAGGCTGCAGAGTCACAATTGCAACAAAAAATACAAAAAGCCACTTTTGTAATAGACAATCCTTTACCCGAAATTACTTTTACGGTAATCAACCAAATTGGCAATTACCATATTGTCGCCGGAGCATTCCGGGTGGAAGAAAATGCGCATCTAAAAGTGGATGAACTTAAAAATGAAGGATTTAATGCCCGATATATTGGTGAGAATAAATACAAGCTTCACCAGGTAGTTTATGGAAGTTTCCAAACCAAAAAGGAAGCAATGGAAATGTTGAGAAAAGCCAAAAAGTCTAATGAAGGCGCCTGGATGCTCATCCAGGAACTTTAAGAGTTTATTAACTTGTAGAAAGTCCTGTTGCGCTGTACCTTTGGCCAAATGCAAGCAAAAACACCCAAAGATTCCCGTACCATCCTTACCGATCTGGTTCTGCCAAGTGAAACCAACCCTTTAAACAATTTATTTGGAGGCGAATTACTGGCCAGAATGGATCGCGCAGCCAGTATTGCTGCCAGACGACACAGCCGCAGAATTGTGGTGACCGCCTCTGTAAATCATGTCGCGTTCAATAAAGCTATTCCATTGGGAAGCGTGGTAACTGTAGAGGCCGCAGTTTCACGGGCTTTTAAAACCTCCATGGAAATTTTTATTGATGTGTGGGTCGAAGACAGGGAAAGTGGGATGAAAAGTAAAGCCAATGAAGCCATTTACACTTTTGTGGCAGTAGACGAAACCGGGATTCCTGTTGCTGTTCCTGCACTGGAACCGGAAACAAAGCTTGAAAAAGACCGTTTTGTTGCCGCCTTACGCAGAAAACAATTGAGTTTGGTCCTGGCAGGAAAAATGAAACCCAAAGAGGCTACTGAACTTAAGGCCTTGTTTTTAGATTAAAACCCATCCTTTACAAGTTAAGCCTCCCCTTAATATCCGGTAATTTATTGACAAACATACTTTTAATAGTATTAACCTATCCAATTTTTTTACATTTTCAGGATCCAATCTGCAGGATCCATTTTATCGGTGTTTTTATAGATCAAAAAGTGAAGTGTCGTTTTCCCGGTGGTAGGGCTGGTGGCTATTTCTCCTAAATCCTGACCCAAAGAAACTGTATCTCCTTTGGTCACAAAAACCTTTGAAAGGTTGTTGTAAATAGTGATATAATCCCCGTGCCTTACCATAACTGCCTTATTCGCGCCTTTTACGGCTTGCACTTCGCTTACCGTTCCTCCAAAAACAGCTCGTGCTTTTCCGCCTTTATCGGTATCTATTCTCACCCCATTACTGTTAATGGTGGTGGATTTTACAATTGGATGTGGTTGGGTCCCAAATCGCATAGTTACCACCCCCGAGCGCACGGGCCACGGAAGTTTCCCCTTGTTGCTCGCAAAATTTGCGGCAAGGGCTTTCGCCTCAGGAGTTAATTCAAATGTATTTCGGGAAGTGGAGCCGCTTTCTTTGTTGGCCGCAGCGATAGAGGCCCTTATTATTTCATCAATTTGCCTGTCAATGGCATCTATCTCCTGTTGTTTTTTTCTGATTTGAGAAGCAAACTGACCTTCTTTTTGCCGGATGCTTTTGATCAATATTTGTTGGGACTGACTGGTTTTTCCAAGTTGTGCCTTGGTTTCCCTGTTTTCGGCGATCAATTTATCCTTTTCCTTCTTCTGCTTTAGTAAGTTGATGTTGAACACCTGTAATTCCTGCGTACCTTGTTTTATCTCCTCTCCCTGCTTCTTTCTGTAGTTTGCGTATTGCTTCATGTATTGAAGCCGTTTATAGGCCTGCAAAAAGCTTTCTGAGGACAATAAGAACATTATCCTGCTTTGTTGGGATTTGCTCTTATAGGATTTCACGATCATCTGCCCGTAATCTTCCTTGAGTTTTACCAATTCCTTGCGAAGCTGCTGAATTTTATCAGTATTAGAATTGATATCCCGGGTTAGCAAATTAGCTTGCTGATTGATCACTTTGATCAACTTTTCTGTTGCGCGAATTTGTCTGTCAAGGTCTTCAACTTCTGTAAGCACCGATTTTTCCCTCAATTTATTTGAACTCCTTAAGCTGTTGATCTTCTGGATCTCTTCCCTGAGTTCAAGGCGCCGTTCCTCCAAATCTTCCTTTGTGTTTTGGGATTGCACGGTCAGTCCTCCAAACAAAAGGAAGGCTAACAAAACTAATTGAAGTGTAGGGTTTAGAATTTTCATTATTCTATCAAAATTTCATCATATCCTGCCGGGATTTCAAAAGGAAAACTCACCGGATCATCAAAGCTTACCGAACGATATAAAATATCTATTTGCGTGCTTTTAGTGGTTTCATTGGCAATAATTTTTATCTCTTCAGGAAAACGTTGATTTTCTACACTTTGATATTTTGAATAGGTAACGGTAACATTCCTGTTATCTTTTTCCTGTGAAAGTTGTTGTGCTATGGCTTTAAAAGTTTTTGAGTCCATTAAAAATATTTTTTTAATAATACCCAGCTCTAATGAAGGAACCAATTGATACCCGCGGGCAGACTCGGTTAATTTATATCGCTGCTCTCTCAGATCATAAATACTTTGGCCAATGAGCAAGTTTTGAAGTTTTTGATAATCCAGCGGAGTACCCAGCCATTTACTGAGCAGGCTGAAATCACCATCAAAATAGGTTTTGCCTATTTTTTCGTAATAACTTACCCTGTCTTTTGTAATGAGTGCCTTTGCCAATGGAATCCCCAATATTTGCGCGCTCATCCAAATAGCACTGTCCTTTTGCATCCTGAAACTTACCGTAACCGATTGTGAACGGTCCTGGTCCTGGTATTTTAAACGTATCCTACTGTTTATTGTTTTAAACCGGGGTTCATTATTATAATGCATGGCAACAACCCTGGCAGTTGCGAGATCTTCAATTTCCAGGCTTTTCTTTTTACTCCCGCAGGAAGCGAATAGAATGCAAATACTTATAATTGCGAATGCTTTTTTATACATTTAATTGGCTTCTTTTTTTAGTTGATTGGCCATTTCGAGGAATTCCCGGGTTTTTTGGGCATTTCCCAATCCGGCATGAGCAATAGACAACTGCTCATAAAAATCAACTGTCATTATTTTGTTATCTATTACATAATCCAGACCAAATGTAAGAATTTCCTCAGCCTCCCGGAAAGCTTGCTGTTTATTTAAGGCCGCACCCCTTATCAAATACAGTATTGGCTGGACAGGAAATATTTCTAACGCAGTTTTGCTCAATTTTAAAGCTTCCTCATATTTTGAAAGTTCCAATTGCAAAAGCAAGGTGTTTTGAAGCAGTTCAAAATTATCCGCATTAATGGCTATCCCTAATTCAAAATAAGTCAGGGCTTTCTGCTTATCGTTATTCATCAAATAATATTCCCCCAGTTTTTGATAGATCTCGGGGTTGTTCTCCTTTTCTGAAAATAGCTCGACAACCTGCTTTAATTCATCTTCGTATGAAGGATTATTTTTCACAAAGTTCAAAAAATCATTCAAAACCTTGAACTTAGATTCAGGACCTATTTCTTCGGCTTCCAAAACAATCCTCATGGATTTTATGGCTTCGGCAGTATTATTGGCATCCAGATAAAATTTATAAAGCGCCAGATGAACCACTTTTGAAGTTGGAAAAGCCTGCCGCATTTGTTCCGCAATTTCAAATGCTTCCTTTTCCATGCCCTCTTCACTGTAAACCAAGATCAAACTGAGGTAATTGGTTTCAATCTCAGGATTGGCAGCGACGGCTTGCCTGAGGGTTTCAATTTGTGCCGAAGTGTTTTTGGTTGTCGCGTAAACCTGCATGCGCATACTCTTCCTGAATTCATTAATTCCCATTTTGCTGTCCAGCTCGTCCAATAAGGCTAAAAGCTTGTCAAACTGTTGAGATTTAAAATACAAATTTGCAAGATTTTCATAATATTTCGGGTTGAAAGGAATTAAATCCTGAGCGGCTAAAATCGCCCGCACAGTGTCGCCTTTAAAATAATATACCTCCATCAACGTAACTAAAACCCATTCCTTATTGGGCGCTAAGCTGTTGGCTTTTTGCAGATTTGAGATGGCCAACTCATAATTTTTAAGCAATATATAATTTTTACCAAGTTCAAAAAAGACCACGGCATTCTTTGGTTGAAGTTTTTCACAAGCCTTAAGCTCTATAATTGCTTTTTCGTAATTCTCAATTGCCTTTTGTTTGAGAGCTTCAAAAAAATGCTCCTGAAACGCATCGCTTGCCTGGGAATTATCAACTACATTAACATCCCGAACAGGAATTTCTCCTTCCTGTGCATTTACTGCGGAAGAAGCTAAAATTCCAAAAAAAATCAGTTTAAATATGTAGCTGTTTATTTTCACTTTAAGTATTTAATTATTTAAAATGCCGAATGATCCGGCAAGGCTTTGATTACTCTAAAACTGAATAATCCCCAATGCTGATCTGGGTAAATTTCCCGTTGAATTTTGCAAAATTCCCGATCATGGCATTTTCCAGATTGGCGTTTTTTATTTCGGCTTCAGTTTGGATCAGGCTGTTTTTAATAGTTGAATTTTCAATTTTAGTGCCGTTCCCAACTGAAACATTCGGGCCGATCTTTGAATTTATCAGGATTACGTTTTCCCCAATAAAGCAAGGCTCGGTAATTTCAGAATTTGTGATCTTAACTGAATCGGAAATCAGTTTTTCTCCATCTTTATGAAGAAAATTGAGCATTCTCCCGTTGGTTTCAACGGTTACGTCTTTATTGCCGCAATCCATCCATTCATCTACTTTTCCCGGTACAAAAATGAAGCCTTTTTGTTTCATGGAATTAATTCCATCGTTGATTTGATATTCGCCACCACGGGTTATATTTTTATCCAAAACTTCCTGCAATTCGCCTTTTAAAACAGAAACATCTTTAAAATAATAGATCCCGATAACCGCAAGATCAGACACAAATTCTTTTGGTTTCTCCACCAAATCTGTAATTTGCTTTTTTTCATTGAGTTTAACAACACCGTACGCGCTTGGATTTTCAACCTGTTTTACCCAAATTACGGCATCAGCTTCTTTATCCAACGCGAAATCGGCTTTAAAAAGTGTGTCGGCGTAAGCGATCACCGCTGGTCCCTGAAGGGAATCTTTAGCGCACATTATGGCGTGGCCTGTTCCTAAAGGTTGATCCTGGTAATAAATACTGACTTTTGCACCAAGGCTTTCAGCGATCTTTTTTAAATCGGTTTCAACCTGTTGTCCAAAATCCCGACCAATGATAAAGGCTACTTCATCAATTTTTTCGTCCAATACCTTTGCAATATCTTCCACCAGGCGGTGAACTATGGGTTTCCCAGCAATTGGGATTAAAGGTTTTGGGATGGTTAAAGTATGTGGACGAAGACGTGAGCCACGACCTGCCATAGGAACTATTATTTTCATTTAATTAGTATTGAGTAGTTAGAATTGAGATATGAGATGTGAGATGTGAGATATGAGAAAATATCATTCATATTTCTATTCTGCATCTTGTATGTCAAATTCTCTTTTATAGTATTGGTTAATAAATTTATTATTTTGTTCCGGTGCTGCCAAAGCCTCCGGCTCCTCTTGATGTTTCTTCAAGTTCTTCTACTTGTATCCATTGTGCCCGTTCGTGTTTTGAGATCACCATTTGTGCAACGCGTTCTCCGTTTTCAACGGTAAAATTTTCGTTGGAGAGATTGACCAAAATTACGCCAATTTCGCCCCTGTAATCGGCATCTATGGTTCCGGGGGCATTCAATACGGTAATTCCCTTTTTAGCCGCCAAACCGCTGCGTGGACGAACCTGTGCTTCAAATCCCAATGGTAATTCAATGAACAAACCGGTTTTGACGATGCAACGCTCCAAAGGTTTTAACGTAATGGTTTCAGAAATATTGGCTCTCAAGTCCATCCCGGCTGAAGCTTCTGTCTCGTAATGCGGCAGTTTATGAGTTGATTTGTTGATTATTTTAATTTTCATCTTAATAAATTTTATGTGTTTTAAACGTGTTTTTCTTTATAGAATGTAATCCCAAAAAATAGCTGCTAAATAAATCCGTCATCGCCTTCCTCCCCCATAATTCCCTCAATATCTCCAAGGTCAACATTTACATCATCAATTTCAAATTCATTTGGATCAAATCGCCCGCCCATCCACTCGATCATTTCCTTATATTCAGGATGTTTTTTATTCGAAATTATTTCCAATAAATTATAATATCCATATAAACCGCCACAATCTTCCGGCGGGCAATTGAGCTTTCCTTTGATGCAAACCGGATAATATTTATCTTGTTCCAAAGGCATGGTTTTTTCAGCAACAATAGAATGAATCCAGCCATCGCCAAAATCGTATTCATAAGAAAAGCTTTTGACCTCTCCTTTTGAAAGCACTTCATCTAAAGTTATTTCCTTGGCGTTAATAATATCAGGGACTCCAAATTCGGGATCATCAAAATAATCGTCAATTAAACCAATTCGGTAATTCCCGATTTTATATTCGTATAAATGATAATTTCCCCAGCCCATCAAGATCTGAATGGTGTAATGCAATTCATAAAACGAAATTGAACTTTTTACCAAAACCCTTCTCCAGATTGGTGGAGATGAATTTTTCAAAGAAATTTTAAGCTGAACTGCCCTTTCGTCCATAATTGTATATTTTAATGATTAATGATCTTTTTGAAATCCTTTCGCTCATTCATAAATACAAACAATAAGAACAAAACTATAAAAGCTGTTCCAACAAGATAATTTTCCCTGAAAAATATAAAGGAAACAGCTGCAAATCCAATGGAAATAAGCAGGTACAAAAATAGGTTTTTAATGTTATACGGAACCGGATAAAATTTTCTTCCGAAGAAATATGATATCAGCATCATTGTGCCATAAGCGGCGAGGGTGGTATACGCCGAAGCCATGAAACCAATCACGGGAATCAGCCATAAATTGAGGCCAATGGTAATAAATGCTCCAATTATTGAGATATACATTCCCAATTTTGTCCTGTCGGTTAATTTGTACCACACCGAGAGATTGTGATAAATTCCCAAAAATAAATTTGCCAGCAAAATTACAGGAACAATTGAAATGGTCACCCAATAATCGGGATTTGGCACAATGAGCATTTTGAAAAAATCCAAATAAACTACCATCACAATAAAGATGAGGCTGCCTAAGATCACAAAATAATTGAGAATATTGGCATAGGTTTGTTTCGCATTTTCCTTGTTTGCCTGGTTAAAAAAGAAGGGTTCAGCGCCCAATCGAAAAGCCTGAACAAAAATGGTCATAAAAATGGCTAGCTTGTAACAGGCTGCATAGGCGCCCATAATTTCATCGGAAACCATTTCCTTTAACAGGATCTTATCAAGCATTTCGTTGATCACAAAAGCGACCCCTGCGACCATCACAGGCCAGCCGTATTTCCACATTCGCTTAAAGATTTCAGTACTGAAGGCAATGCTCGTCCTAAAAAAGTACGGCAATAGGATCAGGAATGTCGCTCCGCTGGCGATTAAATTGGCGAGAAAAATGTACTGGACTTTGTCGGTTTCAGAATAGTTATTTAAAACGAAATCGGGTATTAACGCAGGATGTTTGGGAATAAGCCACAAAAAGTAAAAATTGACCAAAACCACCAATACAATATTAAAGATCTTTATTGCTGCAAATTTCAGGGGCCTGTTTGAAGCCCTTAAATAGGCGAATGGCACGACCACTAAAGTGTCCAAGGCCAAAATTCCCAAAAGCATATTAAAATAATCAGGATTTAGGTCCACAAGGTCAATAAGGTAATCCCTGAAAAGAAATACGGCGAAAAAGAAAATTACGGTGGTCACTGTCAGGCTGATAAAGGCAGTGGAAAACACCAGATTTTTCTTCTCTGAATGACTGAAATACCTAAAAAAGGCGGTTTCCATTCCATAAGTCAGGATCACATTAAAAAATGCGGCCCAAACATAAAAAGTGGTGTTTACTGAATAGCCAACCGTAGAAAGCGCTGTGACGTGCAAAGGAACTAGAACAAAATTCATGAGCCTGGGCAAAACCGTTGCGAAACCGTAAATGATCGTATCCTGAAAAAAACGTTTTAAGGTGCTCAAATGGGGGTTGGTTTAAAGCATAAATATCTTAATTTATTGGCCAAATAAACCAAAAACTACATTATAATTTCCTGTTTTGTTCTTCTGAACGTTCCTTGATCCCTGAGATCTTGAAATATTTTGTCTTGTTTTTTTGGGTAAAAACTATTACAGCTTCATCATCCTGTAATTTAAAAGGGACTTTGACCGCTTTTTGAGGCATCTTATTGGCGTATTCCTCTTTAGGATCTGAACTCATGATCAGGTCGCTATTCCCTTTATAGAACTGAGCAAAATAAACCCCTGGACGCTTTTCATCCTGTAGAAGTATGGTTTTAAATCCCCGGAAATAAACACTGTCCAAAGCCACCTGTCTCGATTGAATAGTCACAACGGGAATATACAACTTGATTGAATCCTGGGTTGAAGTGAAATAAGCCTGTTGAAATTGAGCTGGAGCGCGTTTCTCCAATTCTTTATTGCCTGCACAATTTGAAAATATTGCGGTGACAAATACAGCGCTGAATAAAAAGTAAATGTATTTCATGACAGGAAATTTAAAGGTTCCATATTATAAAACAAAATGCTTGCCAAATAAAAAACCCTGCGGGATTTGCAGGGCTTATACTTAAAATCTTAAAATTTGGCTTCGCCTAATTTTTCAAGGCTTCCGCGCATCTTTGAGAATTTGGCTTCGCTATCGCTCCGCCTAATTCTTCAAGGCTTCCGCGCCTCTTTGAGAATTTGGCTTCGCTATCGCTCCGCCTAATTCTTCAAGGCTTCCGCGCCTCCAACAATTTCCAAAATTTCGTTGGTAATTGCGGCCTGACGGGCTTTGTTATAAGATAATTTAAGGGAATCCCTCAAATCGGTTGCGTTATCGGTTGCTTTGTGCATTGCAGTCATTCGCGCACCATGTTCAGATGCAAGTGAATCACTCATAGCTTTGAAAAGTTGCATTTTCAAGGATTTCGGGATCAATTCCCTTACGATTTCTTCTTTGTCTGGTTCAAAAATATAATCCAGGTTGCTAGTTCCCTCTGTTTCAAATTGTTTGATAGGCAAAAACTGTTCGGTAATCACATTCTGAGTTGCAGCATTTATGAATTGGTTGTACATGATAATAATTTCATCATGTTTCCCATCGAGGAAACCTTGCATCAAATTTTCAGCAATTTCAGCGACATTTGCATAATCTAACTGATCGTAAATATCATTGTTATTTTCTTTAATAGTCAGATTTTTACGCAAAACATCATTTGCCTTTTTCCCAAGGGTTAAAACCTCTACGTTTTTTTTGCTATCTATTGAAGTTGCGAGTTGCCTAACACCTTTTACAATATTGGTATTAAATGCGCCTGCCAGTCCTCGATTTGAGGAGATGGCAACTATTAATACATTTTTAACCTCTCTCTGCTCAGCGTATTTACTTTCGCTATCCCCTTCAAGATTTGCACTCAGGCCTTTAAGTAATTCTGTTAACTTTTCGGAATAAGGGCGCATAGCGGTAATGGCATCCTGAGCTTTGCTCAACTTGGAAGCCGACACCATTTTCATGGCGCTGGTGATTTGCATGGTTGATGAAACCGATTTAATCCTGCTGCGTAAATCTTTTAAGTTTGCCATGTATTAGT
>Ga0307487_1002217_pt1 | contig 12726 bp, 5 predicted proteins | sample CBIW12metaG_FD_203665 | JGI IMG/M metagenome (GOLD analysis project Ga0307487, IMG submission 203665) | Sea-ice brine microbial communities from Beaufort Sea near Barrow, Alaska, United States - CBIW 1.2 | ecosystem: Environmental > Aquatic > Marine > Coastal | place: USA: Alaska | collected... | reverse complement strand
CGCCGGAGGTGGGATCGAAGACAATTCTACCGATGGTGTAGGTTCTGTCCGTCTTAAAGATGTTACTTTAGATGGAAACAGTACAGGAGCAGCTCCAGGTAACGGTGGTGGCTTTCATATTACCGGCCCCGGTAATTCATGGGTAGAGACTTCTACGGTAAGCAACAATCATGCGGTGAATGAAGGTGGTGGTTTATGGAATGGTGCTGGAACCATGAGAATAAGTACAAGTACGATTTCAGGAAATACAAGTGAGGGCGATGCCGGAGGGGTTTATAATCTGGCCGGTTCCATATTTGTCAACGCTGCTACTATTGCCTATAACGAAGCTGCCGGAATAGGTGGTGGTATAGATAATCCTGTTGGAAGCACGGTAACCGTTAGAAATTCAATAATAGGGCTGAACAAAGCTTCTGAAGGAATGGATGTGGGCAATGCTGGTACATATGCTTCAAGTGACTATAATTTGATAGGTCAGGATGATGCAAATGTATTTCCTGCAAAAGCAAATGATACTGAAGGTACCGCTGCTAGTCCCATAGATCCTATGATCGATGTACTGGCTGATAATGGCGGGCCTACACAGACGCATGCGCTGCAACAGGGATCGCTGGCCTATAATGCGGCAAACCCCAACGATGCCGATTTAGATCAGCGCGGCGAAGCTGTTTTTGGTGGAAGACGTGATATGGGAGCGTTTGAAGCTCAAATGAGCCTGGGCGTAGAAGATATTATTGCTGCATCGTTGAGTAAGAGTATTCTTTATCCCAACCCATCTCGCGGTGGAAGCGTTAGTGTAAACATTCCCAACACGGTGAATGCAGATGTTAGTATTTCCGTTATTGAGGTTGGTTCTGGTAAAACAGTCCACGCTCAAGAGGGAACTTCTGGTATCAATGAGTTGAATGTAAATGCCCTAGCTGCAGGAACATATATTGTACGTCTTGTAACAGGAAGTACGGTAGAATCTTTAAAAATGGTTCTAGGAAGGTAGTTTTCTGAATTATAATTGAATAGCGCCTTTTTATTTTACGATAAAAGGCGCTTTTTTTATGGATTTTTGCCTCAAATATTATCCAGTTAAATACCGTCTTTCATCACAATGTATGGGTATTTCAACACGGTTTAGTTCGTACAGATTTAATGGTAGATTTGTATTTCCGCTAAATTTTTGGTCATCTCAACAGAGCCGCCTTTCTTTGGCGACGAACGGTCATCTCGACAGAGCCGCTTTTTCTGCGGCGACGAGAGATCACGTACTGCTTTGCGCTACATCACTTTATGCAAAAGCCCATTATTTCAAGCCAAAACATTTGAAAATAGCGATAAATTGAAAATTTTCTACCTTATCGCAATCTACAGCTATGATTCCTCGTTGCTCGTGCCTCGCGCTGTCGGAATGACGAATCGGTAAGCTTTAGCGTAGCCGAAAGAGAAAAAAGTATGCGCACGATGGTCAATAGGAATAAATCGGATCGCTTTTAAACTTTAAAAGGTTTAACAAACAAACAAATTGTATAAAACGGTTATATTGACCTTTAAAAGCCATTCCTTTTCAATCTTTTCCAGAGCTACGTTTCCCTATTCCATTTTCCAATCATCTGTTCTAAACGGGGAAGCGGGAAAACCTTCTTTATTATAAATATTTAAACCTTCTGGATTATCTGCCCAGCCGTAACGTACCGCTACCGGATTTTTTACTTCTGAACTGCTCACTATGATTTCATTGTCCTTTATTTGGGCTTTGGCCCAAACAAATTTGCGGTCTTTACCTGCAATAGAAAAATAAGTTGGTTCATTACCTTTAGAAACAATTCCGCTGCCCACATTTTTAAAACTAATTACGATACGATCTCCCTTAATTTCCATGGAATCGTAGATTGGACTTCCCGCAACCACATTTTCGCCGTAGGCTACATTTTTTGCTGCTTGCGCAAGTCGGTCGCCTACATCTTTTTTGTTTAAGGGGTGAATATCATTTCCTTCACCTATATCAATGGTCACCGCCATTCCGGTATGCGGAACCGTAAGTGTTTTTAACTGTGCATCCCGTAACCGCGCCCAGTTACTGTCTTCTGGTTGGTCTTTTGGAGCCATAAAATTGGCCAACTGCACAAATAAAAACGGAAGATCGGGTCGGTTCCACTTATTGCGCCAATCTTCTATTAATGTGGTGAACAGTTCTTGATATTCCCCTGGCGTATCTGCATTTGATTCTCCCTGATACCATATCACACCTTTAAGTGCAACAGGAGTAAACGGAGCGATCATTGCGTTGAACAGACCTTCGGGTTTCCAGCGGATAAAAGTTTGTCCTCTAAGAAAGGGCATCTCTGCGCCTAGATTATAAGACCAGTTTCCCGTGAGATCGATTTCTTCCTCAGCAAGAATCATTTTGTAGGGCTTTTCTGAAATAAACCCTCCACGGCCAGACTCGTTGATCACGCGCACGGTTATGGTATTTTGCCCTTCTTTTAAAACTCCTGCCGGAATCTCATAGCGCCGCGGGGGATATTGATATGTGGTATTGCCCACAAAAGTGTCGTTTACAAAGACAGAATCTGCATCAACAATGCGGCCCATAAGTAATTTTATAGGCTTATTTAGCCAATTTTCGGGTATTTCCACCTGTTTTTTAAACCAAACGGAACCATTTTTTTCGTCCAGCGAAGTTTCTGCCCAAAAGCCGGGAACCTGCATCTGTTCCCAATCCGAAAAATTAAAATCGGCTGCTTTCCAATGCTCGTTCAGACCTTTATCGCTTTCATTTAAAGTCTTGTACCAATTGTCACGGCGGGCCTGATCATCTTGCTCAATGGAATCTATTAAACTCCCGTCCTTAAATTTTTGAGCTTCCGCAGCATAATTGGGGAATTTTTCTAAACCTTCTTCACTTATCCAAGATTCTGCGGGCGAACCACCCAGACTGGAATTAATAAGACCGATGGTGACATCAAGGTTTGTATTTAGGTTTTTAGCAAAAAAATAGGCCACGGCAGAAAAATGTTCAATCGTCTGCGGAGTTACTATTTCCCAAACACCATTCGTAATATCTGTCTTTTCTTCACTGAAATCGTACGTTTTCGGCACCTCAAAATAGCGGATATCGGCATTATTGGCAGTTGCAATTTCTTCTTCATATAAAGGACTCACCCTGGACATGGGCAGCTCCATATTCGACTGGCCTGAACAGAGCCAAACATCACCCAGCATCACATCGTTTACGATAATGGTATTGCTGGCATTGAGCGTTATCGTGTATGGTCCGCCAGCGGGTGTGGCATCCAGTTTCACCTCCCAGTTTCCTTGATCATCGGCTACAGTGTTATAGCTTTTTTTGAAAAAATCAACAGTTATTTTTTCATTCGGACTTGCCCAGCCCCATATATTTACTGTTTGATCACGCTGTAGCACCATGCCATCTGAAACAAGTTTGGGCAGTTTGATCTGGGCATTGCCTATGCTCAGCGCGCCCAATAGGGCAATAAATAGAAATAGGTTGATATTTTTCAAAATAAAGGTTTTATTGGTTTTTGACCATGGCGTCGATAGTTTGTATAGAACCATCATCATTATAATGAAGTTCGGTCATTTTTACACTTCGTAAATAGGTCTTACCTTTAGAAAGGGAACTATCATGAAAGAACAAGTACCATTTGCCATTATATTTTACGATTGAATGGTGATTGGTCCAGCCCAGCACTGGTTTTAAAATAACGCCTTGATAAGTAAATGGCCCGTAAGGATTGTCGCCAGTAGCATAAGCAATATTGTGCGTGTCGCCGGTGGAGTAGGAGAAGTAATATTTCCCGTTATATTTATGTACCCATGCGGCTTCAAAAAAGCGTCTGTCGTTATCGCCGATGGTAAGTTCGTTGCCTTCTTTATCCAGAATTTTAATGTCTTTTGGCGTTTCGGCGAAACTGAGCATATCATCGCTCATTTTAGCGATTTTTGGACTTAGCGCGGGTGCGTCATCGTCAGGATAGGTGTCCTCATTTTTATATTCGCCAGTAGACCAGCGCTGCAATTGGCCGCCCCAGATTCCTCCAAAATACATATAGAACGCACCATCGCCGTCATCAAAAACGGCCGGATCAATACTAAAACTGCCTTCGATAGGTTCTTTTTCAGCGGTAAATGGCCCCGCTGGATCAGCACTGGTAGCCACGCCCATTCTAAAAATACTGTCCTTGTCCTTCGCTGGAAAATATAGGTAATACGTGCCATTTTTTTCGGCTGCATCAGGAGCCCAGAGCTGCATTTTTGCCCATGGGACATCGGGAAGGTCCAGTGCAATTCCGTGATCGGTCACTTTTCCGCCAACGCTATCTAAGGAATAGACGTGGTAATCTTTCATCGCAAAATGGCTGCCCAGATCATCTTCGGGAATGCCAGAATCATAATCGTGCGAAGGGTAGATGTAAATTTTGTTTTCAAAAACGTGTGCTGAAGGATCTGCTGTGTATAAATCGGTTACTAGAGGTTTTAAGACAACAGATGAACTGTCGTTATCTTTCTCCATTTGTTTATCTGAAGATTCTTCATTGGACCTTTGCCCATCCTTGCAGGAAAAGAGAAGAAGTAAAAAGACCAAAGGGGCTATTTTAAAAACGTTTTTAAATGTCATAGGAATCAGGATTATGTGTATTAATTATAATGAAAATTGCTTGCTAAGATATTAAAAAAAATATCAATCGTTTTCTTAAATTATTTTGAATACTCAAAATATTGATAATCATGATGTTATGGAAGAAGTCATAGATTTTATTGTTAAATTATATCCGAATTGTTCTTTTTCTGACCGCAATCGATTGCGGTTGTAGATTATTTTTCTATTTTTAACATCATTAAAGTGAATGTTTACCCCCAAACATTCGTCGGTACTAGAAATCAAAAATTCAATATGATGATTAAAATTTTATTCAGTAAAGAACAAATAAGTCGAAAAAAGATTTTTTTCCTTGTTCTTTTAAGTAGTCTTTCTTGCATGGGCTTTGCTCAGGATATAAAGGTTACAGGTACGGTATCTGACGCTAACGGGCCCTTGCCCGGAGTAACGGTACTGGTAAAAGGAACCAACAATGGAACGGCCAGTGATTTTGATGGTAATTACTCCCTTACCAATGTTCCTTCGGATGGTGTGCTACAGTTTAGCTATGTGGGTTTTACGACCCAAGAAGTTGAAATTAATGATAGATCTTCAATAAATGTAACTTTAAGTGAAGATGCGCAATCGTTAGGGGAAATTGTTGTTGTGGGCTATGGTACGCAACGAAAAGAAGCCGTAACGGGTTCAGTTGCTTCTATACAGGGGGCTGAGATACGTGATGTGCCTTCGGCAAATGTCTCGGAAGCTTTACAGGGGCGCTTACCTGGGATTGAACTTTCAAGAACATCGACCAAACCGGGCGCCACCTTTCAAATACGCGTGAGGGGTACACGCTCGCTCACGGCAAGCAATGATCCTTTAGTTGTACTGGATGGTGTTCCTTTTGCCGGCTCTATTGGGGATATAAGCCCTAATGCAATCAAAAGCATTGATATTTTAAAAGATGCTTCAGCAACGGCCATTTATGGATCGCGAGGTGCAAATGGTGTCGTATTGATCACGACTAACCGGGGAAGAAAAGGGCAAAAAGCACGTTTTTCCTATAATGGCTATTCGGGACTTAAAACAGTTTTTGCTCCCTATCCTATGATGGATGGACCGGAATTCATTGCACTTCGGGAAGCGGCCGGTCAATATACCAATGGAATAGATGAATCCAATGATGTAAATACGGATTGGCAAGACCTATATTACGGTACCGGTCTATTGACCAACCATGACATTGGCGTTTCGGGTGGTTCAGAAAAGAGCAATTATAACTTTGGTATGGGGTATTATAAAGAAGAAGCTGTACTGCCCGGTCAGGATTATGAGCGTTTCTCGATGCGTGCTACCCTGGACCAGGAAATAGGAGATTATTTCCGTATTGGTTTTAGTTCAAATAACAATTATTCAGTAAATACCGGTAATAATTTGGGCATGTACGGCAATTTAAGTAGTTCTCCCATTGCAAATCCATATAATGAGGATGGTTCTTTAAAAAGGACAATACAAATGCCGCTTGATGAACAATGGGTATATACAAGGGAAAGTATAGAAAGTTTAGGTGATAAGTGGATAGATAAAACCAAGGCGTTTGGTTCATACAATAGCCTTTACGCCGAAATCAAAATACCTGGAGTAGAAGGCCTAAAATACCGGGCCAATGTCGGTCTTAACTTTCGCGTCAGCGATGGCGGGAACTATACCGGAGAAGGGGTATTTAGCGCTACGCCCACAACCCCTTCAGTAGCTTCTATAAGCCATTCCCAGACTACCCGCTGGTTAATCGAAAACCTGTTGACCTATGATCGTACTTTCGGAAAGCATAAATTAAATGTAACGGGTTTGTTCTCTTCTGAAGAAACCAGCTTTAACAGTTCTAATATCTCTGCAATGGATATTCCCTCTGATGCCTTCCAGTTCTATAACCTGGGGCGTGCCGCCGGAGAAATTACGATTGATCCTGACAATCAGGGATATTACAAAAGTGGTCTCGTGTCTTATATGGGACGCGCACAGTATGAATATGACAACCGTTATTTTCTTGCCGCAACTTTCCGTGCAGATGCTTCTTCAAGGCTTGCCGAGGGGCATCAATGGCATAATTACCCTGCGGTATCTGCCGGATGGACGCCAAGTAATGAGTCTTTTATGGATGATATTAGCGTAATTAACCTTTTAAAATTCCGTGTAGGCTATGGTGAGACTTCCAATCAGGCAGTAGATCCCTACCAGACGCTTGGGCGTTTAAGCACCCGGCCATACAACTTTGGAGATGACAACTATTCAACGGGTTATTATGTATCCCAGCTGCCCAACTCAGATTTGGGTTGGGAATATTCCACAACATGGAATTTTGGTTTGGATTTTGGTTTATTTAATAACCGCTTGTCTGGTACAGTGGAATACTATATTACCAATACGAAAGATATTTTGCTCAATGTGGGGCTGCCATCAACTTCTGGGGTAGATTTCGTAACCTCAAATATAGGGGAGAGCCAGAACAAAGGTATTGAGGTTTCGCTCAATGGGACTATAATCGATAATCCCAATGGCTTTTCATGGGATTTTGGCGTTAACTTATATGCCAACCGTAACGAACTGGTCGCTCTCGCTTCAGGCCAGGAAAGGGATGAAGGTAACGCATGGTTTGTAGGTTATCCCATTAATTCAATCTTTGATTACAAACGCACTGGTTTATGGCAAGAGGGGGATCCCAATCTTGATGTTTTAGAACCGGGCGGCAACGTAGGTATGATTAAAGTGGAGTATACCGGGGATTATAACGCAGATGGTACGCCCACAAGGCAAATAGGTCCCGATGATCGTCAAGTTATGAGCTTGCAGCCTGATTTTCAGGGAGGTTTTAACACCCGCTTCGCGTACAAGGGATTTGATCTTAGCGCAGTAGGGGCCTTTCAAAGTGGCGGAACACTAATAAGTACGCTCTATGGTTCTTCTGGCTACCTCAATATGCTAAGCGGTCGCCGAGGTAATGTAAAAGTAGATTACTGGACACCTGATAACACGGACGCGAAATACCCAAAACCTGGAGGGATTGCCAGCGGGGATAACCCCAAATATGGCTCTACCTTGGGATTTTTTGATGGGTCGTATTTAAAAATGCGTACTATTTCCCTGGGTTATAACTTTGATCAGGATTTTGTGAATTCTATTGGTTTTGAGGATTTACGGCTCTATTTCACCCTACAGAATGCATTCGTATTGTTTTCGCCTTATCATAAAGAATCTGGTATGGATCCGGAGACCAACTCCTATGGAGATGAAAATTCTGCAGTTTCTTCATACCAGAGAAGGTTATTGACCATAGGTACCAATACCCCTTCCACCCGTAATTATTTAGTGGGCCTTAATGTGACATTTTAAAAAAAAAGATATGAAACGTATATATTTAAAAATAGGTGTAGGAACAATGTTGATGACAATTTTCCTTGTTTCTTGCTCAGATATTTTAGACGAGCAACCACGCAGTATTTATGAACCCAGCTTTTTCCAGACCGAAGAAGGTGTTTATGGTGGGCTAACGTCGATGTACGCGCACTTGCGCTACATTTACGGACAGTCCTATTATTATAACACCATGGAAACCGGTACTGATGAAGCAACCTACGCGCAAAGTGCAGATGCGAACTTTAAGGATATGGACCTCTCTGGCGTGGGATCTGTTACTTCCACCAGTAGCCGCACCGATGTATTATGGGGTGCAGCATTTCCTAACATCAACACCGCCAGCGGAATCATTCAAAATGCGGAGGAAGTAGAGGGGATTTCTGAAGCCCTTATTGCTGAAGCCCGCTTTTTTAGGGCCTTTGATTACTTTAAGCTGGTACAAACATTTGGAGGGGTTCCTTTAGATCTGGGTGCGGGGGAACTTGCGTTCAATACAAATCCTGTTCGTGTATCTACGCGCAACACAGTTCCTGAAGTGTATACCAGGGGCATATTCCCAGATTTGATAATAGCCGTAAACGATCTGCCGGATTTAGGTCGTGTAACTGGCGGCGCAACAAAGACACTTGCACGCCTTTATCTGGCCAAAGCTTACTTAACCTACGGATGGTGGCTGGAAAACCCAAATAACATCCCTACGTATCCAGAGAGTCCCAATACAGACCCTGATGGTCATGATGCCCAGTATTATTTTCAACAGGCCTATGATATTGCAGCAACCGCTATAGATAATCCAGGTCCTTTTGCTTTACAGCAAACCTATTACGATGTGAACTTGGCAGAAAATGATCGAAATAATGAGATCTTATTATATGCAGATCATACAGAAACAAGTGAGTTTTATAACGCTAGTAGCCTTACCTATAGCAACAATGCAGCTCCGGATAATGCTGCGGTTTGGATGATGACGTGGAACTATACAAATTTAAGGAGCGCAACCTCCCCAGATTTCAGCAATGTGATAAGTTCAGTGCAACGTGAGGCGGAGCAACATTTGGGACGTCCCTGGATACGTATGTGCCCAACCATAAATGTCATAAAAAATACTTTTGCAGATAAGACGAATGATTCACGATACGACGGTACATTCACAACTGTTTACCGTGCAAACTATGATAAGGCCGGCATTTCTGATCCCGTTTATAACGCAAATGGTATGGAGGTTTCACCCGGTGATGCCATATTGACTTTTCTTGATGAAGAACCAGAGACGTCCATAAATTATCCCGAGGGTGCAGGGAATAGTAATGTCGGCGCAGGTGTATTGCCCGGAAGATCAGATTTTGTGATCGCACCGAGCGATATAAGTAGAATTGTATATCCCGGGCTGTGGAAATTGGGGGTTTACCGCACTGACAGTGGTGATGGTCTTGGCCAGCCCAATGCTGCAAGTACCCGCCCTTTTAATATTGCCAAATTCTCTGAACTATATTTTGTGGCAGCCGAGGCTGCTGTTAAAGGTGCAAGTACCCAAGCCGGCAAGAGCGCTAGGGAGCTTATCAATGTTATTCGCGGACGTGCGGGTAAATGGCGTTATGATAATAATGCAAATATGCCCAGAATGGAGGATAACAGCGCTGCAATGGTCGCTGCAACGCCAGCTGCTATAGATATCAATTACATTCTTGCAGAACGTTCTCGCGAATATTATGCGGAAGGTTATCGCTGGTTTGATCTGGTACGAACACAAAAATGGGCAGAACTCTCCTCCAGTTATCAGATTGGTGGAAGCAACTATGGGGATCATACCCCAGAAACAGTAACCCGCGATATACAACCGTATCTTTATCTACGCCCCATTCCACAAAGTCAGTTGGATCGTATGGAAGGCGATTTGGACTCCTTTCAAAATCCAGGTTATAATTAAGAATTTGTTCAAAGTGGATAATTGATAAAAATGGCTACACAATTTAATTGGTAGCCATTTTCATTTGAATTATATGTATTCTAAAAATTTAATGAAGAAATTATGATCAACCAAAGTTTAAAACGAGGCTCATTTCTCATCTTTTCAATAGCTATCATCGTTGGTATATTTGTTCTTTCAGGTTTTGGGCATTCTGACGAAATGAAAGAAATACCTAGTGTCAAAAACTGGGTAGGTACGTGGAGTACCGCTCTCCAACTGGTAGAACCGCGTAATATCCCTCCTGAACCTGGTCTTACGAATAACACACTAAGACAAGTCGTATGTGTTTCAATTGGCGGAAAAAATTTGCGTCTCAAATTTTCAAATGAATTCAGTTCAGAACCTGTAGAAATGAAATCTGTACAGATCGCTGTTTCGACTGATAGTAGTTCTGTTGATGAAAGCACGAGCAAGTCGTTACAATTTGATGGAAAGAAGAATATCACAATGCAACCGGGTACGGCCATTTATTCAGATTCTATTGCTTTCGATTTAAATCCGAGAATGAAAGTAGCGATCACAATTTCCTTTGGAAAAACTTCGCCTGACATAACTGGACATCCTGGTTCGCGCACCACCTCATATTTACTCTCTGGTTCAGAGAATCTTTCAAAAGCGGACTTCTCAAAAGCGACCAAGACAGATCATTGGTATGTAATAAACGGTATTGATGTGGAAGCACAAAAATCGGCTGCGTCTATTGCTATTCTGGGTAATTCAATAACAGATGGTCGGGGTTCTGGAACCAATAAGCAAAACAGATGGCCTGATATTCTTGCCATGAAACTATTACAAAACCCCAAAACCAAAAAAATAGGGGTGCTTAATATGGGTATTGGTGGTAATTGTGTGCTAAAAGGAGGTTTGGGGCCTACAGCCCTCGATCGTTTTGATCGTGATATTTTAAAACAAAAAGGAGTACGCTGGTTAATCATTATGGAAGGTGTCAATGATCTGGGAGGTACTCAAGACAGTATTTCTGCAAATAATGTTGCCAAAAATCTAATTAAAGCTTACGTGAAAATGATTGATAAAGCTCATGCACACGACATCAAAGTTTACGGCGGAACAATAACACCTATAAAAAAATCATTTTATTATAAAGACTATCGTGAAGATGCCCGGCAGATGATCAATAATTGGATACGTAGCAGTGGACATTTTGATGCTGTAATCGACTTTGATAAAACAATACAAAATCCTAAAGAACCCTTGACTATATTACCTAAGGCGCAATCTGGAGATTATCTTCATCCTAATGAACTTGGATATCAAATGATGGGTGAAGCCATTGATCTCTCCTTATTTGAATGATTTTCTTTAACAGAAAACAATTTGACTTTATGAAGCATAATAGGAGGGGAGTTTAATTGGCAATATTCATGCTTCAACTTGAACTTTTCTCACCATGGTCTAAATTCAAAAATGGTTGCCTGATTGTATCGTATAGGCTTGCATCTAGGTGGTTGATTTTGTTACTGTTAAATTTTAATACTTACGTAAATTTATTACGCAATCGATTGCGATCATAATATAATTTTCATACTTTTATGCTAGTATCTCTCTATATAATCTGTAGAAGAACTGTAATCTTAATATTAACCACCCACTTATTAGAAATGAAATGAAAACTACTTTCAGATTAAATTTGCTATTAATCGCATTGGGCCTATTTTTTGCCTTTGATGCGCATGCTCAACTTCCACTAGTGTATAGTTCGGAAAATACAGGTACAGCTTGTACGCCACCACCATTACCGGAACCTGGTGATCTTATAAATTATCCCAAATTGCCAGATCCTTTTGCGTGGTCAGACGGCAGTGGGCGTTCTACTGATTTCACTGATTGGGAATGCCGTCGCAATGAAATCAAGGCCGAAATTCAGGAATATGAGATTGGTCTAAAACCCACTGCACCAGAAGATATAGAGGCTTCATACGCAGATGGTGTACTTACCGTCCTGATCACCGTAAACGGGGAGACGCTCACGCTCATATCAGAAGTGACCATTCCTGAAGGTGATGGCCCTTTTCCAGTGATCATTGGCATGAACAGTGCAACAGGAAGCGTGCCTTCGCAGCTTTTTGATAAAGCTATTAAAATTCCGTTCATGCATAATCAGGTAGTGAGCTATTCACAGGGTTCAAGAAATCCTGATGATCCTTATTTTAGATTGTATCCTGAATTTCACCCAGATGGTGATACCTACACGATGGGAAATTACAGCGCCTGGTCTTGGGGCGTGAGCCGTTTAATAGATGGTATAGAGCTTATTAAAGATCAAATAAATGCTGATGTGAATCATATTGCGGTAACCGGTTGTTCATATGCCGGTAAAATGGCACTTTTTGCCGGGGCTTTTGATGAGCGTATTGCGCTTACCATTGCTCAGGAATCTGGTGGTGGGGGCGCGCCCGCATGGCGTGTTTCAGAAACCATAGGAAATGTGGAAAAAATAGATAACACCAATTACTCTTGGTTTTTGCCCAATATGGGATCAACGTTTAGTGGCCGGGTAGGTATTCTTCCTCATGACCATCATGAGTTGATGGCCATGGTGGCACCTAGAGCCTTACTTATTACAGGAAATACGGGTTTTGAATGGCTGGCCAATCCTTCGGCCTATGTTTCTGCAAGGGCAACCCAAGAGGTATATAAAACCTTTGACATAGAAGATCGGTTTGGATTTTATATAGATGGAGACCACAACCATTGTGCAGTTCCTGAGAGTCAGACTCCCGCAATGAAAGCT
>Ga0307487_1002216_pt1 | contig 12726 bp, 11 predicted proteins | sample CBIW12metaG_FD_203665 | JGI IMG/M metagenome (GOLD analysis project Ga0307487, IMG submission 203665) | Sea-ice brine microbial communities from Beaufort Sea near Barrow, Alaska, United States - CBIW 1.2 | ecosystem: Environmental > Aquatic > Marine > Coastal | place: USA: Alaska | collected... | reverse complement strand
CGGATCGATACCGGCCGCAACGAGCAGCTCTTCGTTGTAGTACAGCCCGATACCGGGGTCGGCGAGCTGGGGTACTCCCCAGAGCGCTCCATCGAGGGTGTACTGGCTGATGACGCTGGGTTGCCAGTTGGCCAGCGCGTCGGGACCGAGGGTATCCGTAATATTCATCAGATTGCCGTTCACCGCGTAGTCGGCAAAGTTGCCGGCGTTCACCCAGAACACATCGTCGGCGGTCTCGCCCGCCACGTCGACGCGCAGCTTGGTGAAGTAATCGGCCCACGGCACGACGTTGACCGCCACGTCGATGCCCGGGTTCGCTTTCTCGAATGCCGCGAAGGACGTCTCGTAGGAGGCGGCAACCTGCTTGTCCCAGACGCGCACGCTGAGCGTCGTATCGGAACTGGTTTGCGGAGTCAGCGTCAGCGCGGTGGCGACGCCGCCGATAGCGACAACGGATGCGACGGTGGCAATGGCAATAATGGTTGAGCGTTTGGCGATGAGGTCCCCTGTTCCTGTTGGAGGCTATCAGCAGAGGTCGTGACGAGCGCTACCGTGACGCCCCGAGATGCTCGCCGAAGAATGCCTCGATGCGCCTCCAGGCGTCGGCCGCGGCCACCGGGTCCGGGCCGGCACCGAGAAAGCGCCCGAGCACTGGACGCAACACCCGCGGCCCGGTCGGGGCATCGTTGAGAAATGCGTGCCCGGCGCCGGGGTATTCCTTGACGTCGTGCGCGATCTGCAACCGGTCCAGTGCGGATTCGAGCTTGGCTGCGGCGCCGATGAGGGAGCGATCGGCTCCCCCGAAGCTGCCCACGATGGGACAGGCGCCGAGCAGGTGATCGTCGATTTCCTTCGGCAGCCGACCGTAGTTCACTGATGCGGCGTCGAAGCCGCGCGTCGCCGTGGCGAGCGCGAAGCCCCCGCCCATGCAGAACCCGAGTACGCCGATCCGGCCGGTGCAATCGCTGCGCTGGCCGAGAAAGTTGCGCGCTGACTCGATATCGACGAAGGCCCGGCCGGAGCCGGCTGACAGGGCGCGAAAGGTTGCGACGAGGCATTTTCGGGTTCCGCCCTCGGTAAAGAGGTCGGGCATGAGTGCCAGATAGCCGGCCTCGGCGAGGCGCACAGCCTGACGGCGCATGACGTCGGTGAGCCCGAACGCCTCGTGCACGAGCACAACGCCGGGCCAGGGACCATCGCCGGCGGGGATCACGAGGATGGCTTTGAGGCCGGCGCTGCCGCCCGCCCCGTCGGGCAGCTTCAGGTCGATGATTTCGGGTACGGCGGTCATGGACTCTCCCTGGTTGGCTGAAACTGTATCCGTATTCGACGGCAAATTCGTGTATCGTGTGGTCAGACCACAGTGGAAGATACCCGAGAGGATCCGATGACCGCGATCAGTCCGCGTGCCTGGCAGATTGTTATCGACGCGGTCGAACTCGATCTGCTCGAAGGCCGGCTCAGCCCGGGCGATCATCTGCCGCCCGAGCGAACCCTCGCCGCTGACCTCGGCGTGGGCCGATCGAGCGTGCGCGAAGCGTTGCGCGTGCTGGAGGTGCTGGGGCTCATCCGCACGGCCGTCGGCTCCGGACCCTCGGCAGGCGCCATCATCGTCGCCCGTCCCGGCGGCGGCATGTCCGCGCTCATGCGCCTGCAGGTCGCGGCGCAGGGATTTGCGGTAGCCGATGTCGTCAAGACCCGCCTCATCGTGGAAGGGTCGATCGCGGCAGAACTCGCCGAGGCCTGCCGTGCGGCCTCTCCCGCCCCCGATCTGGTTGGTGCTGCGCAGATTCTCACGGCCATGGAACGCCAACCGGTGACCGAAGCCGAATTCCTCGCTCTCGACACCCAATTTCACCTCTCCCTCGCCGAAGCGAACGGCAACCAGGTGATCACGGCGACGATGGCCGGACTCCGCAGTGCGATCGAGGGGTACGCGCGGGCCGGCGTGGCGCAGCTCGCGAGCTGGCCGGCGACATCCGCTCGTCTCATGCGAGAGCATCGCGGCATTCTCGCCGCCATTTCGGCCGGTGAAGCGGATGCCTCCCGCCTCGCCGTGCACGCCCACATCTCGGGTTATTACGCCGAGACCCACCTCACTTCCGCTTCCCTCCCCTGACACGATAGGACGATCATGGTTCAACGACGCATCCCCCGGATCAAAGACCTCGCCCCGCTCATGAACTTCAAGACACCGGAGTTCAACGCGAAAAGGCGTCGCCTCGACGCCGCGCTCACGATCAACGACCTGCGCGCCATCGCCAAGAAGCGCACGCCGAAGGCCGCATTCGACTACACCGACGGGTCAGCTGAAGCCGAGATTTCGCTCGGCCGTGCCCGCCAGGCCTTCCGGGACATCGAGTTTCACCCCTCGATCCTGCGCGACGTGTCAACCGTGTCGACCGGCTGGGACGTGCTCGGTGCCCCGGTGGCCCAGCCCTTCGGCATCGCGCCCACCGGCTTCACCCGCATGATGCAGACCGAGGGCGAGATCGCCGGGGCGCACGCTGCAGGCCGGGCGGGCATCCCGTTCGCCCTCTCCACCATGGGCACCAGCTCGATCGAAGATGTGAAAGCCGCGAATCCCGACGGTCGCAACTGGTTTCAGCTCTACATGTGGAAGGATCGCGACCGCTCGATGGCCCTCGTCGACCGTGCCGCGCAGGCCGGGTACGACACCCTGCTCGTGACGGTCGACGTTCCCGTTGCCGGCGCGCGTCTCCGCGACAAGCGCAATGGCTTCTCGATTCCACCGGCTCTCACCCCCGGCACGGTCCTGAACGCGCTCCCCCGCCCGGAATGGTGGATCAATTTTCTCACCACCGAGCCGCTCTCTTTCGCGAGCCTCGACCGCTCCAGCGGCACAGTTGCAGAGCTGATCGACTCTATGTTCGACCCCAGTGTGACCTTCGAAGACCTTGCCTGGATCAGGGCGCAGTGGCCGGGCAAGATCGTCGTCAAGGGCGTGCAGAACCTCGACGACGCCAAGCGGCTCGTTGACCTCGGCGTCGACGGCATCACGCTGTCGAACCACGGCGGCCGCCAGCTCGACCGCGCACCGATTCCGTTCCACCTGCTGCCGCAGGTCGCGCGCGAGGTCGGCGCACACACCGAGGTGCACCTCGACACGGGCATTATGTCGGGGGCCGACATCGTCGCGTCTGTCGCCCTCGGCGCCCGGTTCACCATGATCGGCCGCGCTTACCTCTACGGCCTCATGGCCGGTGGCGAGGCGGGCGTCGACCGCACGATCCAGATTCTGTCGGAACAGATCGCGCGCACCATGCGACTGCTCGGCGTGAACGCATTGGAAGAACTCACCCCTTCGCACGTGACCCAGCTCGCCCGGCTCACACCGGTGGCCGCGCCCATGGTCGCCGCTGCTGAGGCTGCCCCGGTGCGCAAGGCACCCGTGCGCAAGGCCCCTGCACCGAAGCAGACGATCGGCGCATCCGCTGCCGTGACGGGCACGCCGGTGAAGCGCGCGCCGAAGAAGGCGACTCCGGCGTAACCGACCGGTGGGCGGAGCGACCCAACGGGTCGCGACGCCTGCTACGGCCGCGTGACTCGGTACGCCCCAATCGGCATTTCAGATTCGTCGAGGCCGAGGAGGTGCCGACGAAACGCTCGGAGGGCGAGGGCGTCGTCTTCCCAGGCACCGCCCTCGTGCCCGTTGTACGGCCAGACCGTGATCTGCTTCGGTCCGGTGTAGTTGTTGTAGGCGCCGAACACGGTCGACGGCGGGCAGATCGGGTCCATCAGCGCGGCGGTCAGGACCGCCGGCGCTGTAGCGCGCTTAGTGAAATTTACGCCGTCGAAATAGGCGAGCACCTCGTGCACCGCGTTCGTGCGGGGCCGATTGGTTGCGAGGAACATACCGAGCTCGCGGTACGGCATGGCGTCGGTAATGACGGATGCCCGTGGAAAGTCACACAAAAACGGCACGCGTGCGACGACCGCGGCCACATCGGGCACGAGCCCGGCCACGGCGAGCGCGATACCGCCGCCCTGGCTCGTGCCCATCACACCCACTCGGGCCGCATCGACGAGGTCGAGGCTGCGCGCCGCGGCGACCGCCCGCACCGCATCGGTGTACAGCCGCCGGTAGTAGTAGTTCTCCCTGGACTCGATGCCCCGAGTGAGAAGGCCGGGCACCTGTGGCCCGCTGACACCGGCATCGGGGGTGTCGCCGGTGCTCCCGCCCCAGCCCTGCCCGCGGGAATCCATCTCGAAATGCGCGAAGCCAGCGGATGACCACAACAAGTTCTCGAAGGCCTGCCCGCGCCCCCGGCCGTAGCCGTGAAACTGCACAATGGCCGGCAACGGCCCGGTCGCCGTGGCGGGCACCCGCAACCAGGCCTTGATCGGCTGCCCGCCAAAGCCGGCGAAGGTCACGTCGAACACCGCGAGCGTACTCAGCCCAGCGTCAACGGGCGTGACGGTGACCCCGAGCGGATACCCGTCGGCCTCAGCGAGTGTGTCGGCCCAGAAGGCATCGAAATCGGCCGGGTCGACCTGACTGCTGCGATAGGCGCGGAGTTCGGTTTCGGGCAGGTCGGTGTACATGTCGCCAGCCTAGAGCCCTACCCTGCCTGACCTGACCTGACCAGGCGCCTGACCTGGCGCCTGACCTGCCGAAGCCGCAACCGGGTGCGTCGGCACTCACCCGATCAATGTCTACCGTCGGTGATCAGCACCCTCCGCATCGGGCTGAGTCGACAGCGCGTCCAGCACGCCCGTGGCCACGTCCACCGACATGCGCTGCAGGGACTCCACGGTCATCGCGGCCATGTGCGGGGTGACGATCAGGTTGGGAGCGGCAAAGAGTGCGGAGTCCGTAGCCGGAGGCTCGGGATCGAAGACGTCCAGCGCTGCCCCCGAGAGGTGCCCGGTCTCCAGCGCGGCGGCCAGGGCCGCGTCATCGACGAGGTCGCCCCTGGCCGCGTTTATCAGCATGGATCCGGCGGGCATCAGCGCAATTTCGGCTGCCCCGATGAGGTGGCGGTTGGTTGGGCCACCCGGCACGTGCAGGCTGATGATGTCGCTGTGTTCGAGCAGCTCGCCGAGGCTGGAAACTATGTCGAATTCGTCGTGCCGCGCCAGGTAGGGATCAAAGGCCGTGACCTGCATACCGAGGGCCTGTGCCCGCCGAGCAACGGCAGAGCCGATTGCTCCGGCACCGATGAGACCCAGTCTGGAGCCACTGGCATCGCGTCCGGTGAAGCCGCCGCGATCCACCTGACCGGGCAGCGAACCGCCGCCCTGGGAGAATGCGCCGGCCCGGAGGGCGGAGGACGCCTGGGGGATGCGCTTGAGCAGCATCAACGCCACCGTCATGACGTACTCCGCCACGGACTCGGTGTTGCTGCGCGGGGTGTTGACGACGGCGATGCCCTTGGACGCCGCCGCCGCAACGTCAATGTTGTCGGTTCCCGCGCCGTGCCGCCCGATAACCCTGAGGCGGGGTGACTTCTTCATCATGTCCGCGGTGTATTGCGTGCTGCGAAGGATCACCGAGTCGGCTCGCTCAAGCGTCTCAGCGCGTTGCGGCTCGCTCAATTCTGACAAGAGGTGAACGTCGCAGGTGTGCGACAACAGCGCAATGCCGGATGCGTGTATCGGTTCGGTGACGGCCACGACGGGCCTAATCGGGAGTGACATGAATTTCCTTCTTGATGAACGGGCTGAATCTCGGATGCGGCGCCGGGCTCACCAGGGCAGCGTGACCTCGCCAAGGGTCAATTTCAACGTCTGGAGTGCGGCCACGAGCGAATCGTGGCTCTCGGCGGCGTAGATATCGACCGAGTTGAGCACCGTCATCCCGATCTGGTCCGACATCCAGTTCGCATCCCTGGTCGACTCACCCTGCGAGGCGTCAACGGCTCCGTCACCGGAGAGGTTCGAGGCGAAGATTCCCGCCGCTGAACGTGGGAGAAAATCTTCGTAGACGATCGGTTCGGCCCGGAGCCACCCTCCATCGAGCAGGGCCACCAGATCGGTGGGCAGCTCTTGGTCCCGCGTCCGCGGAACGGCGTGAAACGTGAAGTAGGCGAAACCCGCCAGAATCAGTCCGCGGTTGTCGGCGGGGCAATTCTCTGCCCACACCTCTCGGGCGACCTCGACCCGCGGGCGCCCCGTCTCTGCCTGCCGGCGATCGGTCTGGGTCATCATGGCGTCGTAGCACTTTCGCCCCGTCGGGGTCAGGGCTACTCCGCGGGCTTCGACTTCGCCGAACCGAACACGCATTTCGCCGGTGCTGGTCGAGCCGTCGCCTTCGACGAACAGGCGCGGCTCCGACAACGCCTTGAACGACGTCTGCCGGAGCAGGAGATCCGGACCATCCCAGCGGGGCGGACCCTGGATCGAATCGATCATTGTGATCCCCCGTTGTCCCATCCTCCGGTAGAGCTCATCGATATCGAGCACGCGCGGGGTCAGGTGGTTGATGTGGGTGCTCGTGACTCCCCCAATGTCAGCGGCGACGCTGGAGATCGCTTCGAGCCGGTCGTACCAGTCACGGTCGACCGGGTCGTCCGAGAGGGCAAATGCCGCAGCCGTGAGCTCCAGGTATTCGTCAGCCTCGACATCCACCAGTCCCTTGTCCCGCACCGCGGCGTCGGCGAGCTGCAGGAGGCGTTCGGGAAAGAGAACCCGACGGGAGATGAACTCCCGCAGTGCGAGCTCTACCTCTGCCGAGAAAAATCGACGGTCTTCGGGCACGAGCAGGGACGTGAAAACTCGGAACGGGTTCTGGGCAAGTTCGGCTCGGTCGACCGGCCGGAATGCCGTTGACACGACCGGAATGGGGTTGGGCTTGGCGTCGCGCAGGTCGTAGAAGTTAACCGGGACCATTCCTGCGGCTCCGAAGATTCGAGCGACCTGCGCGAGTTCGCTCGTGCTGCCGACCCGGATCGCTCCGTGCCGCTCCGCCGTTACTCGCGCGATGCTGCCCAGCAGCCCAGCCGAGTCCGGGTTGGCCGCGGTGTAGTCGAGGTTCACGTCCTGGGCCACGTCGAGCAGGGTCGTGTAGGCCGGGACTTCCTTGCCGTACAGGTCGGACAGGGTGCGAGCCAGGCGACCACGTAGTTCGGTCTGGGTGACAAATGACATGTGAACCAATCGATCGAGAGGGATGTGAATCAGGCGACAGTTGTCGTATACAAGGTCGCGACGGTGGTGAAGAACTCCCGCGCCGCCGTGCCCTGCTCGCGCGGTCCGTAGCTCGACGATTTGCTGCCGCCGAAGGGCACATGCAGCTCGGTCAGGGCAATGGACCGATTGACGTGGAGCATTCCGGCATCCATGTCTCGCTGGAATTTCACGATGGCCTGGTGGGAATCCGTGATGATTCCGGCGGTGAGCCCGTATGGGGTGTCGTTTGCGGTCGCAATGGCGTCGGTCAGGTCATCGACCTCGATCACGCACGCCACCGGGCCGAAAATCTCTTCCTGGTTGATCCGCATTTGCGAGGTGCCGCCGGCAAACAGGGCCGGTCGCAGGTAGTAGCCGGGAGCGGAACTCGGGGCAACGTCTCCTCCGGAGACCAGTTCGGCGCCCTCCCGCTGTCCGAGCTCGATGTACTCGCTGACTTGATCCAGCTGGGCCTGACTGGCCAACGGGCCGATTTGTGTACTCGGGTCCAGGGCGTGGCCGACGCGCAGGTCGTCCATGCGCCTCGAGACCCCCTCGATGAGCTTCGAGTAGACGCCGGGTGTCGCGATCACGCGGCTGGTTGCTGTACAGCGCTGGCCGGTGGAGACGAAGGCGCCATCCATGACCGCGTCGATGGCCGTCTCCAGATCGGCATCGTCCAGAACGATCAGGGAGTTCTTCCCGCCCATCTCGGTCTGGATGCGCTTGGGACCGTTCGCAATACCGTCCCGGGCGATTCCGAGGCCGGTAGCGGTCGACCCGGTGAAGGTGATGGCGTTCAAGGCCGGAGACTTCGCCATCGCGTCACCGACAACCGCCCCCCGGCCCATGACCAGGTTGAACGCACCGTCGGGGAGCCCCGATTGGTGAATGATTTCGGTGAGAAGCCAAGCGGATGTTGGCACCAGGTCCGCCGGCTTGAAAACGACAGTGTTGCCGAAGGCGAGGGCCGGAGCGATCTTCCACGCGGGAATTGCCAGCGGGAAGTTCCACGGCGTGATGATGCCGACAGCTCCCACGGGTTTCCGGATGGTGTGGATGGTTGTGTTGGCGCGTGACGATGAGTAGACGCTTCCGCTCTCCTGCTCAACCTGCGAGGCGTAGTAGAGAAAAGTCATGCCGGCACGAGTGGCTTCGCCGATCCCCTCGCTGAGGATCTTTCCCTCCTCGCGAGACAGCGCGGAGCCCAGTTCGGCCCGGCGTTCCAGAATGGTGTTGCCGATACGTCGGAGCGCCGCGACGCGTTCTGCCGCCGGAAAATCGCGCCATACGGCACGCGCTGCGACGGCCGAGCGAATTGCATCGTTGGTGTCGTCCACCGTGGCGGATGCATACTCGCCGATGACGTCCGTCGTGTCAGAGGGATTGAGGTTCTGGGTGAACTGGTGGCCTCGCCACTGGCCGCCGATGAGGTTCTCGAATTTCATGTTCGTCCTGACTATTCCGGTTGCGCCCTGGCGCGATGGAAGTCGCGTCCCAGGGAGTAGTTTTCGATGTTGTCCACGACCAGGGCGAGCATCGCCACGAGGGCGTCGGGGGTGTTGTAGGCCTGATGCGGACTCAGCACGACGTTGTCGAGCTGTCGGAGTGGGCTCATCTGCTCCAGCGGTTCGGTGGTGAACACGTCCAGCCCCGCGGACAGCAGGCCGGCCCGCAGCCTGGATTCGAGCGCATCGAACTCGATGAGCTCTGCCCGCGCGGTATTGATCACGATCGCGCCCGGCTTCAGGCGGTCCAGCAGGGCCCCTGAAATCAGTCCGCGCGTCCCACCATTGAGCTCAAGGTGCAGGGACAACACATCCGACGCCTCCATCAACTCGTCGAGACCGACGAATCTCACGTCGGCCGGCGGGCTCGCGGGCGGATTTCTGGTCCAGACTATGACGTTCATTCCGAGGGCGGCGAACAACTTCGCGGTAGCGGCGCCGATGCGACCAAAGCCGACTATGCCGGCCGTCTTGCCGGCCAGGTGCATGCCGGAAGAGAAGGGTCGCCAACGCCCATCGCGCACGTGCCGATCACCCACGACTATCCGGCGTGCTACCGCGAGCAACAACGCCAGTGCGTGTTCGCTGACGGACGCGACGCCGTAGCTCGGGGTGACCGCGACTGCGGTTCCCTGACGTTCGGCCAGGTCCAGGTTGACGAAGTTGGCGGCCCCCTGGCCGACGAAGGCCGCTATGGCGAGCCGTGGAGCCTGTTCCAGAACGGCGTCAGGCAGCGTGCCGCCGAAAATCACCGCGTCGGCGTCGCCGACCCTCTGGATGCATTCGTCATCAGATCGCGCGGGGCCCACGTGCACGGTGACATCACTCAGGTTCTGCAACCGAGCGAGCAATCCGCTCGACCGCAGGGCCTCCAGGACAACCTCGTTCGCATCGACGTAGACGACCTTCGGTCGAGTCAGCATGGTCCGGCTGCGGCAATCATGGGAGGCATCCTCACAGTAGTGGCATGTAGCATGTTATGAGCTTAGGGAGGCCAAATCCAGTTGTCAATCGTGACCCGGCTGGTGCTGCAATAACATGTGACCTGTCACGGTTCACCTGAAGGTCCTTCCCTCTATGCTGAGAGCATGAAGATGCAAAATTCGGTTCTGCGACCTCTGGATTCCACGGTGCTTTCGCTCACCGAGCGCACGATCAACGTTCTGCGTGAGGCCATTCGCAACGGATCGTTGACACCGGGGGCACTGTATTCGGTGTACCAGATCGCTGAGGACTTGGGCGTGTCGCGCAGCCCGGTCCGGGAGGCGCTTCTTCGATTGGCAGAAACCGGAATCGTGCGGTTTGAGCGCAACAAGGGCTTCCGCGTGGTGATTCCCGGACCCAAGGCGCTGGCCGAGATGATCTCGGTGCGCATCGCACTGGAGGTGCCGGCTGCACGACGGGCCGCCCTCGTCGTCAAAGCCGGCACCGACCATGGCCTACTCGCTGAGTGCACGGCCATGGAGGCGGCGGCAGCGACGCAAAATGAGCTCCTCTTCATGGCGCACGATCAGAGACTGCACACGATCATTCTCGAACTCGCCGGCAACCACTACGTGCAACGCATCATCGAAAATCTGCGAGACGGGTCGCGGCTCGTCGGGTCGTCGACGATCACGGGCAGCAGAACGCTCTACCAGGTTTACGAGGAACACCGCCCCATCGTTGACGCGATCGTCGCCGGAGACAGCGACGCGGCCGCTCTCGCCATGGACCATCACCTCAGGGTCACCGGTCGCATCCTCCTGCGCGATGCGGTGTCCCGCCCCGACGCCGGTGAGCACACCGACGATGCCGAGCTCTGGGCGCGGTTCATCGACTGAACCCGCCGGCGGGAGTCAATCGGCGTCGCCCGCAGGAACGGATGCCCGCGTCAGTCGCCCCCACGATTGGTCGAGGATTGTACCGTCAACGAACCGACTCGGCCGGGCAAAGTCGAAGTTGGCGGATGGTGTCTCGTTGAAGAGGTCCCGGGCGACGGCTTCGCCCACACCGGAAGCCATCTTGAAGCCCTTGCCGGAGAATCCGGTCGCGACGTACACGCTCGGCATTTCCGGCAGCCGACCGATCAGCGGCTGAGCATCACGGGTATAGAGGTCTGGATACGCCTTCGAGCGCACGGCTGAAGGAATCAGACCGGGCAAAGTCTGGGCGACCGCGGCATGGGACGCGTCAAGCTCCGCCGGAGTGAGTTCACGATTCATCGTGGCGAGGTCGTCGATTTCGTCCGGACGGCAGATGCCACCAATCTTGACCGTGTTTCCGTCGAGGGTCGGGGCACCCCACAGGTGCAAGTCTTCCGAGTCACGCATGAACGCGGGAAAGGGGCCGTTCTCGAAGGCGAGCGGATCACGCGCCGAGAACCAGGTCAACAAGATCCGGCCGGCCCGAACGTGCTCGGCATAACTCGTGGGCAACAGGTCCCTGCTCCACGCGCCCGCGGCAATGACCACACGTTCGAAGGTCCAGCTTTGCTCACCGGACCGAATCTCCACGAGGCCGTCCCGGGGGATGATTGTGTCGATCCCCTGCGTCTGGTGCACCTCGGCCCCGTTCACCTTCGCCTGCTCAACAGCGTTGAGAACGGCCAGGTCCGTGCGCAACAAGCCCCCGCGGGGGTCAAAGAGGCCCATGTCACCGGGCAGCAATCGATGCTGCGGAAACCGTCGCTGCAGCTCATCCGCTGGCACCGTTTCAAACTCGGCGCCGGCCGCCGTTGCGCTGTCGCGCAGAGAACGCGCGTAGTCGCCGTCATCGGTGGTGATGGTCAGGGCGCCGCCGCTCTGATCGAGGATCCGCGTGCCGCCGAGGGCACCAAGCTCCTTCCAGAGTCGTTCCGAATCATTCAGAAGGCCGGAGTACTGTGAGCCTTCTTTGTATGCCATGCGGAACATGCGCGAGTCGCCGCCGACCGCGGTGTTGTCAGACGCGGGGTAGGCGGAATCGAAACCAACCACGCCGTCTGTCCGCAGCGAGGAACGCCACAAAATCATGCTTCCGGTCGTTCCCACGCCGATCACGGCGAGCTTGCCATCCACGTTTTCTTCCCCGCTCACTGGTTCGCGTGCGCGGCGGAGTTGCTGGGAGCGGAGTGGCCGGGAGCGGAGTCGCTGGCGGCCGGGGCGGATTCCAGCACCCGGGCCAGAAATTCGCGCGCCCGCGGATTCTGCGGACGCTCGAAGACTTCTTCAGGAGTGCCCTCCTCGATGATCTTGGACTTATCCATGATCATTACCCGGTCGGCCACTTCGCGGGCGAACTGCATCTCGTGGGTAACGACGACCATGGTCATTCCCGCTCTGGCGAGATCGGTCATCACACTAAGCACCTCACCGACAAGCTCCGGGTCCAGCGCCGAGGTCGGCTCGTCGAAGAGCATGACATCGGGCTTCATGGCCAGCGCCCGAGCGATGGCCACGCGCTGCTGCTGCCCACCGGACAATTCGCCGGGGTAGGCACCATGCTTGGCGGCGAGCCCCACCTTGTGCAAAAGATCGGTGGCGTGGATCGTGGCCTCGGCACGGGACTCTCCGTTGACGACCATCGGCGCCTCGATGATGTTTTCCAGCACAGTCTTGTGCGGAAAGAGATTGAATTGCTGGAAGACCATCCCCAGACGCCGGCGGCGGCCCGAAGTCGCTGCCTCGCTCAGCTTGACGAGCGTGTCGCCTTTGCGCTCATAGCCGACGTAGTCGCCCATGACGAAGATTTCACCCGAGTCGATCGTCTCCAAGTGATTCACGCACCGAAGGAGCGTGCTCTTTCCCGACCCCGAGGGGCCGACGATGCAGACGACTTCCCCTCGATTGACGTGCAGTGAGATATCGCTGAGCACGACGACATCGCCAAAGCTCTTGGTGATCCTTCGGATGTCGATGACCACTTCAGATGCGGCGGAATCAGACAAGATGGGGCTCCTCTGTCACTTTGGTTGCTGAACGGCGCTTGGTGACTCTCGACCGTGCGGCGTAACCGCGGTTGAAGATTTTTTCAACCCGTGCTTGGGCGATGGTCAGCAGCGACACCATGAATAGGTACCAGATGGTCGCAACGACGAGCAACGGGATCACCTGGTAGTTGCTGGAGT
>Ga0307487_1002214_pt1 | contig 12734 bp, 10 predicted proteins | sample CBIW12metaG_FD_203665 | JGI IMG/M metagenome (GOLD analysis project Ga0307487, IMG submission 203665) | Sea-ice brine microbial communities from Beaufort Sea near Barrow, Alaska, United States - CBIW 1.2 | ecosystem: Environmental > Aquatic > Marine > Coastal | place: USA: Alaska | collected... | reverse complement strand
CTGCTGCCGTGGATAAACTGGCTTATGCAATGAGTAAAAATCTCGTAATCACACTTTCTGAAATTATCGGTAAAACAACAAAAGATACAGCAATCAGGTCTCATGTATTTGTTCCTAGTGTAATCGACACCCCTCCAAATCGCGAATCTATGCCGGATGCTGATTTTAGTAAATGGGTGAGCCCTAAGGAAATAGCAGAGACCATGCATTATGCGGTGAACACACATGCACTTCGAAACATGACATTTAAATTATATGGAGAAGTTTAAAATAGTATGAAAAATACAATCGTATTAATCGTGATTCTTTTCAGCGTGTGGTCAGTTCCTGCTTTCTGCCAATCAGAAGAGGCAGCTGTAAAAGCGGTGATCCAATCACTTTTTGATGGAATGCGAGAAAAAAATCCAGAACAGATTGCTGCAACATTTTCTGAAAATGCGATTATGCAGACCATAGAAACGACAGATGGAATTGGAGAAGTGAAAGTGGGTTCTGTGACTGATTTTGTCAAAGGAATAGCTTCCATGCCTGATGGCACAATGATTGACGAACGAATCACCGAATATCAAATTAAAGTGGATGGACCAATGGCTACAGTTTGGACTCCATATCAGTTTTTCAGGAATGAAAAATTTAGCCACTGTGGAGTGAATTCCTTTCAGTTGGTGAAAACTGTAGCAGGTTGGAAAATAGTTTACATTATAGACACCCGTCGTAAAGAAAATTGCGCCTGATTTATGAATACATCTAAAGACAAAATCTACCAAACTGCTATTGCGCAGGTAAAGGAAAAAATTAGCCTTCTAAGCCAAGAGAGGAAAGCCATCAATGACGGCATACTTGAAGACACAAAAAGTAGTGCTGGTGATAAATTTGAGACTGGTCGCGAAACGATGTCTGCCGATTTGATGACGGTTGAGAATCAACTTAAGCAAGCCAATCAAGTCTTTGATGAACTATGCCGGCTTCAATCAATTAAGAATATTTCCCCTACAGTCCAAGAAGGAAGCTTGGTGCAGCTTGGTCAAGACAATTACTTGATTTCAGTGGGATTAGGTCAGGTGTCAGTGGAGGGTGAAAAATATTTCCTATTGAGCAAAGATTCGCCTTTGGGTGAGATTCTTCTAGGTAATAAGAAGGGTGACAAAGTTGAATTTAGAGGCAAATCTATTCTTATTAGCGAGTTACTTTAGGTTAGTTAATCTTCGTAATGACCTAATTCAGAGGCAATCTGGATCAAGGATAATTCATTTATCACCTATCACCTCATCCTTGAAATTATTTGATACCTGTGGGATATGTCATCAGATTAATTGTGGAGTAGATAGTTGATCTAAGTCGGTTATCTATTTGCGAGAAAGGACTGTTAAAATTGCAATAGGATGGGATGAAAAATAGGTTTTAGATCAGATGAAAGCTTTTATTACCTATAGATCTATGTTGTTAGGGGTAACTCACTTCGACTGTTTTTCAATTTCTGAGGAACTATAAAACTCAAATGAGAAGAAATGGAGAAACGCCGATAATTATGTTATTTTTAATAGAGTTTGCAGTTTTTTCCAAATTCTCCAATCTTTTGTTTGGCTAATTGAATTTTTGGCAGTAAGATTGTCTCAACATCTGTCCAGTTATGGTATTTGCAGCGCTAATTTCTTTCCTTGAGAATCCACTTCCTTTATTGGAAGCGAAAGCCTGCACCATTTTTTTTATGACGACATGCTTAGGTACCACGATTACGGGGTGATCCCGTATCTAATAATAAAGTACCCGCCCCATGGCATAACTTATGCCACCCTCTTTCTTTTCAATACCTCAAAAATTCAGAGTTTAATTTATGAAAATCATCAAATTCGGTGGCTCTTCCATAGCCAATCCTGATCATATTAATAGCGTATTTTCTATCCTCCACGACAAGCTCAGGGAGCATGAAATCGCAGTCGTTTTTTCAGCATTTGGTGGGGTCACAGAGACGTTACTTTCTATTGCTCAACTTGCCAGAGAGGGTGACGAGGCCTATCGGGAATTACTCCAGTCGTTAGAAGAAAAACATTTGACGATAGTGCGCCAACTCATAGCCGTTCAAAGTCAATCTACGGTGATGACCTTTGTCAAAGTGCGTTTTAAGGAATTAGAAGATCTTTTCCACGGTATTTACCTGATCAAAGAAAATTCCGCCCGTACGCTAGATTACGTAGCAAGTTTTGGAGAGCGACTCTCAGCTTTTATTCTTGCTGAAGCAATGCAAGGAAAAGGGTTTAAAACTCAATTTTTGGATGCTAGAGATGTCATTCGAACCAATGATAGATTTGGACAGGCAAAGGTAGATTTTGAAGTGACCAATAAGGCAATTCAAGATTACTTCCAGAAGCATGATGGTATAAAGATTATTACAGGATTTATCGCATCTACCGTCAAAGGGGAAACAACGACCCTTGGAAGATCAGGATCAGACTACACGGCTGCGATTTTGGCAGGAGCGTTGGAGGCGGAGGATCTTGAGATTTGGACTGACGTCTCTGGCGTGCTGACTTCGGACCCGAAATTGGTTTACGCTGCATTCACGATTCCTCAGTTGAGCTACAATGAAGCGATGGAGCTTTCTCATTTTGGTGCCAAAGTGATTTTTCCTGCGACCATGCAGCCAGCAATGAAGAGAAGCATTCCGATTTATATCAAAAACACGTTTGACCCACAAAATCCAGGAACGCTCATTAATGGAGAGGTGAGTCCAGGAGCATTGATTAAAGGAATAAGTTCGATCAGCAACGTGACTATCGTGACTGTCCAAGGTGCTGGATTGCTAGATTCAATAGTCGGAACTAGCCGGATTTTTAAAGCTTTGGCAGAGGTGAGAATCAATATTCTTTTAATTTCTCAAGCCTCATCAGAACATAGCATTTGCCTGGCTATCAAAACCCAAGAGTCGTATATAGCGAAGGAAGCCGTGGAAAAAGAATTTTTCTATGAAATCAAATCCGGAGAAATGGAGGAGGTAATCCTTCGACATGATCTTGCAACTGTAGCAGTAGTAGGTGAAAATATGAAGCAAAACCCGGGAGCTTCAGGCAGAATGTTTCGCGCTTTGGGTAGAAATAATATCAACGTGGCCGCGATTGCTCAGGGAAGTTCAGAACTGAATATTTCTGCAGTGATTCCACAGCCAGACTTGCAAAAGGCGCTCAATGCGCTTCACGAGGCTTTTTTCTTATCGGAAAATAAAGTTCTTCACGTGTTCTTGGTGGGAACTGGGCTGATAGGTCAGGCATTGATTAAAATGATCGCCAATCAACAGCAAAAACTTCGTGGAGATAATGAGCTGGACATCCAAATTCATGGTTTGGCAAATAGCAGGTTTATGGCGTTCCATGAAGATGGCTTTGACCTCAAAAATCCCTATCAATTGAGTGACTCGGATCAAAAAACCGATCTTAAGAAGTTTATCCAAACGATTGAGGAGATGAACTTCTCCAATACCGTATTTGTGGATTGTACTGCAAGTCAGGATGTGTCGGAGCTATATGCACAAATATTGGAAGCAAAAGTGGCGATCGTTACTCCGAATAAAAAAGCGAACTCAGGCTCCATGGAGCAATACATGAATTTGAAGCGAATCGCCAAAAAGCGAGGAGTCAAATTTCTCTACGAAACCAACGTGGCAGCAGGTCTTCCAGTCATCAATACCTTACAGGATTTGATGCTTAGCGGAGATCGAGTGATTAAAATTGAGGCAGTTTTAAGTGGCTCGATGAATTATATTTTTTCCGAATTAGAAAGTGGCGAGCCATTCTCTGAGGTAGTGAGAAAAGCAAAAGAACTAGGATATAGCGAGCCTGATCCGCGTGAAGATTTGAGTGGAATGGACGTAGCCAGAAAAATTTTGATATTAGGTCGTGAGGCTGAGCAGCATCTTGAATTTGATGCGATTGATATACAGAGCATGGTGCCGGGAGAATGTCAGAATGCCCCTTCAGTTTCAGAATTTTTTGAACAACTCAAAGCACATGACATTGACTTTAGCAATATGTTAAAGGAAGCAGAAGGCAAAGGTGAGAAACTTAGATTCATGGCTACGCTAGAAAACGGCAAGGCTAAAGTGGGGCTAAATTCTGTGCCTCTTTCCCATCCATTCAGTGGATTGAGTGGGTCTGACAACATGATTTTGCTTACGACAGATCGCTATCACGACAGACCTATGATTATACGTGGGCCTGGAGCTGGTGCGGATGTGACTGCTGCGGGAGTTTTTGCAGATGTGATTCGAATTGGTAACTACACAAGAGAGTGATGAGGTATGTCAAAGCTTTTGCTCCGGCGACAGTAGCCAACGTATCCTGCGGATTTGATATTCTGGGATTTGCCATTGATACAATGGGAGATTTTGTGGAGGTAATTCGCAAAGACACCGCTGGACTAAAAGTGATTTCTATAGAAAATGATGGAGGAAGACTACCCTATGATGTCAATCTGAATACGTGTTCGGTAGCGATTCAGGCTATGTTAGATCATTTTGGAGAGCAGGTAGGAATGGACATCATTTTGAAAAAAGGCTTGCCCTTAGGCTCAGGAATGGGTTCAAGTGCAGCAAGTGCCGTAGCAGCTTTAGTTGCAGCAAATAGATTGCTTGGAGATCCTTATGAAAAAAAGGAGTTACTTCCTTTTGCAATAGCTGCCGAAAAAGCTGCCTGTGGAGCTGGGCATGCAGATAATGTAGCGCCAAGTATATTGGGGGGATTTGTGCTTATCAGGGATTATCATCCACTGGATGTGATCAAACTCCATGTACCAGAAGGACTATATTGCACTCTTTTGCATCCACATTTTGAGTTGAAAACAGAGGATTCACGAAGCGTATTGAGAGATACAGTTACATTGAAGCACGCTACGATCCAATCAGGAAATGTGGCGGGTTTGATAGCAGGATTATATCAGGAAGATTTTGAGTTAATTTCCCGCTCCTTAAAAGATGTTATTGCAGAGCCGTACAGAGCTGTATTGATTCCGGGTTTCTATGAAGTGAAAGAAGCGCTAAAAGAAGCTGGAGCCCTCGGGATGGGAATTTCCGGCTCTGGTCCGACGCTTTTTGCACTTTCTCGTGGGAAAGAAAAAGCAGAAGCAATGGCCAAAGCTGCAGAAGAAGTGTATCAAAATATTGGTTTAGGGGTAGATATTTATTTCTCTGCGATCAATATTCATGGTGCATATGTCATGGAAGAAAATTAAGCACAAATGAAGTATTACAGTACTAATAATCGGGAGCATCAGGTTGATTTGAAGGATGCGGTAATCAAAGGATTGGCTCCAGACCAGGGGCTCTACATGCCGAAAAATATCCCTCAACTGGATAAAACCGTCATAGATTCATTTCGGGATAAATCCTTTCAAGAAATAGGATACGAAGTGGTCGGCGCATTATTTTCAGAAGATTTGAGTACTTCTCAGATTAAAGAATTGGTGGACCATACCTTAATTTTTGATGCTCCAATCGTTGAGATCGAGAAAGATATTTTTAGCTTAGAGCTTTTTCATGGACCTACTTTAGCATTCAAGGATTTCGGAGCACGTTTTTGTTCCAAATTGATGAGTATGCTGATGGAGAAATCCGATCGCACCGTTCGAGTGCTGGTAGCGACTTCTGGTGATACAGGAAGTGCAGTTGCCAATGGATTCTTGGGAGTAGATGGTGTGGAAGTGATCATTCTTTTTCCGAAGGGAAAAGTAAGTGAATTACAGGAAAAGCAATTTACAACCTTAGGACAAAATATCACTGCGCTGGAGGTGGATGGTGTCTTTGACGATTGTCAAGATCTGGTAAAAAAAGCTTTCATAGACTTAGAATTAAATGAAAGACTCATTTTGACCTCTGCTAATTCTATAAATATTGCTCGTTGGATTCCGCAATGCTTATACTATTTCTATGCTTTTTCAAGGTTGCCTAAAAATGATAAAAGAGTAGTTTTTGCAGTTCCTTCAGGAAATTTCGGGAATCTTGCCGCTGGTATTTTGGCGCAGAGAATGGGGCTTCCGATTGACCAATTTGTGGCTGCTACCAACTTAAATAAAGTGGTTCCTGACTTTTTGAACGGAGAGAAATTTAAAGTAATTTCTTCAGTTGCCACGATTAGCAATAGCATGGATGTAGGTAATCCAAGTAATTTCCCGAGACTTCTTGCGCTATACGAGGGTAACGAACAAATGCTAAAGGATAATGTAAAAGGCTATTTCTACTCAGATGGAGAGGTAGTAGAAGCGATGCAGGAAGTAAAAAAGTCTGGCTACACGATGGATCCCCATGGAGCAGTTGGGTATTTGGGATTGAAGGATTTCATGGCAGAAAATTCCGATTACCAAGGAGTTTTTTTAGAAACAGCTCACCCTGGCAAATTCCGTGAAACGGTAGAGAAAGCGCTGGATTTGAAGCTTGAGCTTCCAGAACGATTAGCCGCTTTTATGGATGGAGAGAAGGAAATGATTGGGATGGGAAATGACTTTGAGGAATTTAAGGGGTATTTGGAGGGGTTGGATTAGTGATAATTGATCTTAAATAAAATTCGAGTCAATTATTACTGATCACAATAATGTGATTTATTCACTTCAAAAAAGAAAAGCCCTCCAGATCTAATCACCATTAGATTTGGAGAGGATTTATATTTTATAATACTATCTCCTCTTTCCAGAAAATCAAACAGGTCTCTGCGATATCGAAAAAATTGAGTGTTTGTGCTGCCATTTCTTAATCGTATGGTTTCAATTGCATGGTTGTTATAATCTATGTACAGAGAATCAACGCTGCCTTGGATATTATGCTCGATGTAATTTTTATAAAATCCGCAGTCTTGATTTTCAAATGCGAATCGAAACATAACCAATAAACACAATCCAAAAAATTGGGCAAATGAACTGATTAGAATTGCGAAAGTAATTCGGTACTGCTTAAGATTAGGGTTCTCTTTTTCCCAAATTAAATCTAGCAGTAATGACAAATCTTTATAGAGATTTATTTCTGCATTGGCTTTTTTATATCCTCTATTTTTTAGCGTAACATCTAGCCACCATAAGGTGATATAAAATCCGATTACAGAAATTATTGAAATAAAGATCAGGAGAAACCGAATCATGTTTTGGAAAATTTAAATTTCACCTAAGTATAATTATTGGATAGAATATCTCATCTGATTTCCTTTTCCTTCAGCCAGAATCAGACTTGATTCTACCGCTTTTTTCAAATCACGACTAGCTGTAGCAGATGAAATTGTCTTGAATACATCCATGTACTCCTTTCGACTAAATTCATTTTTCCCTAAGGAAATAAAGTGCGTGATCCGCTGATCTGAGGTCAAAGTTTGACCAATTACATTCAATAAGTTTCCAAGAGAACTGTCGATAATCCCAAGCATGTATTCGATGAAAATTGTTGACTTTCCTTTTTTATCGCTTGCTACCAAGGACTGATAGTATTCATCCTGAGTTTGACTGATGAGCGTTTCAAAAGGTAGAAATTCGAATACAGCATATCTTTTTTTTAGAATTAGCGTTTGCCAAAGCCTTCCCATTCTTCCGTTTCCATCCATTAAGGGATGGATAAATTCCATTTCGTAATGAAAGACACAGCTTTTATTAAGAGAAATCTCTTCATCATTTTTCAGATAGTGGAAAAGATCTTTCATCAAGCCAGGAACCAGTTGCGCGGGTGGAGCTACGTGTGCAACCTGCGAACCTTTAACTACTCTGACGCTTCGAGTTCGATAACTATCAGGTTGGTCGATTAGTCCCTTCATAAGCATTGCATGAGCTGATAGAATTGATTTCTCAGAAAAGGGTTTATAGAAATTTAGATTTTCATAAACTTCTATTGCATTGATTACTTCCGCAATATCTTTCTGTGGTCCAATGATCCGTTTATCTTCTATTAATGCAGTTATCTGCTCTTCTGAAAGTGTATTTCCCTCAATTTGAAGAGATGAATGGATGGTTTTAATCTTATTTTGTTTGCGAAGCTGAGGAGATTGTTTGTCTAAAAAAAGTGTATTAGCCTCACCGATTTTTTCAGAGATCGAGCTAACCAATTGTAAAATATTTGAAGTGATATCATAGGGAGGTATCATTGATAGTATCATTTGATACTATCAATGATATCAATGTTAAGATTAAAAAAGATTAATGATCGAGGAATGAAACCCGTATAAAGTAATGTATATATCTTTTCTACCGTTAAGAAATCGAAAGCATCAAAGTCTTTGCTAAACTCACAATTTATGGTCACTTCGGACTTCGGTCATCCGTATTCCAGCCTTTAAATCTAAGCTCCCTACTTCTTCCTCTCAATGGTATAGCTTAACAAGCCTAAAAGGGAAGTTTTATAAATGGATTCAGGAAATTCCTCAAGAATAATCAATGCTTCCTGATAATAGCGATTCATAGCAGCTGTGGCATAATCCAGTCCACCGCTTCCTTTGACATATCTTATTACCTCATTTACGGCTTTCCTATCTTCACTTCTGTTTCGGATAAGATTGATGATTCTCCTCTTTTCCAACCAGTCACTTTGACTCAGAGCATAAATCAGAGGTAAGGTCATCTTTTTTTCTTTGATGTCAATGCCCACAGGTTTACCGATTTCATCCTCACCAAAGTCAAATAAATCATCCTTAATCTGGAAAGCCATCCCCACTTTTTCTCCAAAATTCAGCATTTTATCTATCAATTCTGGATCATCAGAATTGCTTGAAGCCCCAACTGCACAGCAGGAAGCAATCAAACTAGCCGTCTTTTGTTTGATGATTTGATAGTAAACTTCCTCAGTAATGTCGAGCTTTCTTGCTTTGGCAATCTGAAGAAGTTCGCCTTCTGACATTTCTTTTACTGCGTTGCTTACGATTTTCAGCAGCTGAAAATCGCCGTTTTCCACACTCAGCAGCAATCCCCTAGACAGCAGATAATCTCCAACTAATACCGCAATTTTATTTTTCCAAAGGGCATTGATAGAGAAAAATCCTCGTCGATAATTGGCGTCATCGACTACATCATCATGAACCAAAGTGGCAGTGTGAAGCAATTCAATCAATGCAGCACCGCGGTGCGTGGCATCGTTTATTTCTCCACATATCCCAGCAGTTAAAAATACAAACATCGGCCGCATCTGTTTGCCTTTGCGCTTCACGATGTAGTTGGTAATATGATCAAGAAGCTTGACCTTACTCTTCATAAAGTCACGAAATTTCAGTTCAAATTGAACCATTTCACTCTCTATGGGCGCTTGAATTTCCTTAAGGTCTAATTTCATTCCTTTTTTGATGACGTAAAAATACTATCCTTTCTCGCATGGACAAGGAAAACTGGTGTGATGGTTTACTTAACTATTAAAATGAACAAGATTTCCATGAAATACTCGTTAAAAAAGGAGGTTTAATAAGCGTATCATGCTATGGATTGGAAGAAAATACTAGGCGAAAAAATTGATGTTATTAGTGGCACCCGCGGAAATTGACTGAATGATTTATGAAGTTATTTTGCAGTGGGGTAACTGATTATTTGTAGCACTGCATGCCAAATTTAATAATGCGATTGAGTGATCATCTATTTGTTAGGTTACATTGGCTAGGGTCTTTTTGTTTATCTTTGAATTGATTTTTAAAACAAACCAGCTACTTGGAGGAGAAATATATCAAACATAGGTACGAGCCAATTCACCCAAGCAAGGAGGAATGGCCAGTGGTCAAACTTGCCCGTGAGCGCAAGGATTTCGTTAAAAAAGTGGCAGACCTTTCTGAGAAGCGAATTCTAACTATCACTGCCACCAATCCTGATATACTCAAAGAAGAATTAGAGACCACGTTGTATCGAGAGAAACTACGCGTGAAGCAGAATCCCTGGGTGGTTGATCCTGATGATGACTCATCTTTTTGGAGCGAAGTGAAGTCTTCTTTAGTTCAAATCAGTACAGAAATCACTCAATCCAGAAAAGAGAAGCTTCAGAGCTATCGGGGAATTTTATATAGGATTACGTCCCGCTATGCGGAGGAGATCGCAAGCAATTTCAAACATACTCACTACAAAGTTACTCGTTCTGTAGTCACCTATGGTTTTTCCAGACTGCTCAACGCCGCCAGGGTAAAAGGCTTTAAATCCATTTTTAGCAATCAATATACTCTTCAGGATAAAATCCAGATTACCGGAGAGACTGATCAGTTAAGGGATTTGGCTACCAAAGGAACGGTGGTGATGGTTCCTACCCACTTTAGTAATCTGGACAGTGTGCTGATTGGCTGGGTTATATCTGTGTTAGGCTTACCACCATTCATCTATGGAGCAGGATTGAATCTTTTCAATATTTCCATTTTTGCTTACTTCATGAATTCGCTCGGAGCTTATAAGGTGGATAGAAGGAAGAAGAATCTCATGTACTTAGAGACCTTGAAAACGTACTCTAAAGAAGCGATTAAGTTTGGCTGTCATAGTCTTTTCTTTCCGGGAGGAACCAGATCCCGAAGTGGGATGATCGAATCTAAACTGAAGCTAGGATTATTGAGCACTGCGATAGAAGCGCAACGGGCTAATTATCAAGAAGGCTTTGATACCATTGGCGGAAAAATATTTATTGTTCCTGTTACTATCAATTATCATTTTGTGCTCGAGGCTCCAAGCCTCATCAGAGATCATCTTAGTATTACTGGACAAGAGCGATATTATCAGGAAAATGATGAGTACTCCAATTCATATAAGATTTCTAAATTTTTGCTTAAATTTTTTACCAAAGGTTCTGATATCTCAGTGTCCGTAGGTCGGGCAATGGATGTATTGGGAAATTTTGTAGATGCAGATGGAGTGAGCCTAGACAAGAGCGGAAGAAAAATTGATAGTAAGGATTATTTTATTTCCGAAGGAAAAGTATCTGTCGATCATCAGCGGGAAGAAGAATATACCAATATGCTTGGAAAGCGAATCGTAGAAGAGTTTCATAAAATCAATCGGGTATTCAGTTCGCATCTGGTGGCCTTCACTGCTTTTGAAATGATCAAAAAGCAAAATAAAAAGCTGGATTTATTTGAATTATTGCGATTGCCAGAGGAAGATATTGTGATTCCTTATCAAGATTTTAAAGAGGAATGCCAAAAAGTCTTGGACAGAATATGGGAGTTGAAGGCATTGGGAATGATCAATACAGCTCCTCATTTGTCCAGGACACTGAATGAGATTATCACTCATGGGATAGACAATGTGGGAATGTATCATGCAAGACATCCCATTATAAAGGATAAAAATGGCGACGTAGTCACCGAAGACATGAGTTTACTCTATTTTTATCATAACAGACTAACAGGATATGGACTCGAAAAACTCTTCTAAAGTAAAAGTAATCGGAGTAGTTGGGGTAGGGAGTTTTGGAGCTGCTATAGCCAATATGCTTGCCGTCAAAAGTCAAGTAATGGTCTATGCGAGAAGACAGGAAGTGGTGGATGAAATTAATTCTAAAAATTCAGCTCATGGCAAGCCTTTGCATGCTACTATAATTGCGACCAGCATTCCTGAGGAAATATGCCAGCAGTGTGAAATTCTTTTTTTCATGATCCCCTCCTCAGGCTTTCAGGAAGTCGTGCGTACTTTTGCCCCATTTCTATTTCCGTATCATCTCATTATTCATGGTACAAAGGGGTTGTGTCTAAATCTAAAACCAGGAGAGACACTTGAAACAGTTAAAAAATTGAAGCGGGATCAGCTTCTCACTATGAGTGAAGTGATATTGGAGGAGACCGTGGCAGTCAGAGTAGGGTGTCTGGCGGGGCCTAACTTATCCAAAGAGCTGGCGCTGGGACTGCCCGCAGCTACCGTGATTGCCAGTAAATACAATGAAGTAATCCTTGAGGGTCAGAGTCTACTCAGGTCGGAGAAGTTTCAGGTTTATGGTAATTCTGATATCATTGGCGTAGAACTCAGCGGAGTGTTGAAAAATATTATTGCAATAGCCTCCGGAGCGCTTGCTGGGTTGGGATTGGGAGAAAATGCCAAAGGCTTGTTGATCTCCCGGGGAATGGTAGAAATGATTCATTTGGCGAGTGCGCTGGGCGGAGGCATGAAAGCTGTAATAGGACTGGCCGGGATAGGAGACTTGGTCACCACCTGTAATTCAGTTCATTCCAGAAACTTCACAGTAGGGTATCGACTTGCTCAGGGAGATTCACTCGATACTATCCTATCAAGTATGGAGGAAGTAGCTGAGGGAATAAATACTGTCAGGATTATCAAAGCATTTTTAGAAACTACCGATCTTCGCGCACCAATTACAGAGAATCTTTACAGAGTATTATTTGAAGACCTGGAAATTGAGGAAGCAGTTCAGTTTCTGATGAAATATCCTTTCAATGTGGATGTAGATTTTTTATAGGTTCAAAAGCGGATCTTGAGGGAATAGAAGATTCGTCAACTGCGAAAAAATAAACCCATCGGTTGTGATGGGCTTTTGATTTTAATGTGGTTTCAAGATTATCTGATTGGTATTATTTTCACCATTAAACCAGTTCCTTCTGTAATAGCATAGATATAACCATCAGGGCTTTCTTGCACTTGTCTTACTCGGCCTAGATCCTGAAACATGATTTCCTGAGCTCCTGCTTTTGCTCCATCCATATCTACTCTATTGATATGACTCTTCTTAAGACCTCCTATAAGTATGTCTCCTTTCCAGGCAGGATATTTATCTGAAGTAATCATAGTCATACCGGCTGTGGCAATTGAAGGTA